>Ga0116141_10003681_pt1 | contig 12951 bp, 12 predicted proteins | sample AD_UKC097_MetaG_FD_89744 | JGI IMG/M metagenome (GOLD analysis project Ga0116141, IMG submission 89744) | Active sludge microbial communities of municipal wastewater-treating anaerobic digesters from USA - AD_UKC097_MetaG | ecosystem: Engineered > Bioreactor > Anaerobic > Digestate | place: USA... | reverse complement strand
TTTTGAAGACCACCACATCGTTTTTCAGAGTGATAGAAGCCCGTATATCGCAAAGATAATAGAGGCTGTTTTAAAAGAATGAAATTGATATGAGCTGTTAAATCAGCTTTAAGTCACGTGATCATAGCTGAACCACAGCTGTAATGACTCCCGCATAATGAGTGGGTAAGCTACTACAGCTACTTGAAGCTACTACTGAGCACCACGTGTGGATGCTATGGAGGGTAGTTGATGCTGTTGTTGGTGCTGGTGCTGGTGCTGGTAAATTTACAGAATAACGGAAGCTATATCAGTAGCTTATGGTGTTGTTGCTTTGTTGTGTGAATTGATTCCTGGTGACAGCAGCTGGCGATCATTGATGGACTCCGGACTAAAAGTCCTATTTACAGCTGTGATAAAATCGTGATAGAAACAAGGGAAAACAACAGGAATAGATAGAATAGAAGGGAATAGATGGAACCGTATATTATGTGTATTTCTGATAAGTTACGGGAAATCAGACCTTACATCAAGGGGTTAAAATTTTGCTTAATTGGGACTCTGACTCCGTTAATCAAGGTTCGAATCCTTGTTCCCCAGCCAAATAAAATTAAGGATTTAAGCAATAATTGCTTAAATCCTTTTTTTTGCCCAGTAATTCTGCCCCGCTCTTACCCCGCTTTTTTTATTTTTCTGCGGGCATGGAAAAACAGTCCTCAAAAAAATGTGCAGAAGGTTAATCCGTCGGGCATTCACATAATACGTCCATGCAATTCAATGAAGGCGATCTGTGTACAGCTCCATCGCGCAGGACGAAAGGAACGTTTGGCATTTTGTGACGCTTCATCGCTGCGCGGTGACGGTATTCCCCAAATGCCTCGCAGGAACAAGGAAATCACAGTCGTCACCTCTTCGAGGATGCGCATCATTTCTTCCAGCTCCAACCGCTTGTCCGATTGATAGAATACAATTTTGTTTTCGTGGACATAGATTGTCCCGTTTATGGGATGGGTTCAAACATTGAATCAGTGCCTCGTATGTCAATTAAAGAAAAACATTTGGCGTGGCCGGTATTCGGCAGTTGGCAATGATCATGTTTTATAAAGTGCCGCGCAATCTTCCCGGAAAGATTGAAAAGCCGCGGCTGCGTGAAAAGTACTGCAGTGAGGAAAGTCTGGTCAAAGCGTAAACAGAAAGTCATTAAATTATTTTTTGAAGGCTTTTCCCGGAGGGGGAATGGATGGCCGCCACATATGGTTACCGAACGGCACAATCGTTTGTTACTTGGTTTTATGAATCAGCCGCGTTTTTTCGATACCCCTGTCCGGAAGATAGCAATATTCCTGCTCCATGTCAGAGGCAATTCTTTCCGTCCAGGTGATCCGGATCAGACAGGGCAGATCCTTCAAGGACTCGAAGTCTGTGGGCAATGTCTCCGAGTCAACATCGCACAGGTTATTGTAATAGACGACAGTATAACCGCCGACATCTACCGATTCCTGGTGGAAAAAATAACAAACAAGAACCGCCGCCGCAAGACACAAAGCCGCCGTCACGATAAGCAGAATTTTTTTCATGGTTGTTTGTTTTTCTATGCCCATAGTTCTTAATTATATGAATATTAATGAATTTAGTAAATTGGATCAAATGACCCACCTTTTATTAAAATATTATCCGGAACGATGATGAACATTTTTTACGGCGGTATGGATTCCGGCGGCCTTATACCAAGCAGATTATTTATCATTATCTGAATTACGAGTAGCTAATAACACAAATTTACCTATTATGAAATGTTGTTTACAAAATAGCACCCTACTTTTATCGATCTTTCCAGTGAACAGGGAGGTACGCATCAACCGGATGAACCTTATTTTTTCGGTCTGCGCCCGGATCTACGGTTCGGATTTGGATCTTTTATCCAGCTTCCGATGATTTCGGGTCTAACGTCACAACATCCCGGAATATTGGATATTTCTTCGCCCATCGCCTGTCTGTAATTATTCACTTGAACAAATCGGCGTGTGTCCCAGTACGTTCAAAGATAATCGTGTTTTCATCAATCCGTTAGACCAGAAGCCAATCCAGTTCAATACGGCATTCCCGCCGGTCTTTGAAGTTCCCGGTCAAGAAATGGTCGTGGTATTTCCTTTCCAACGGGGTTTCGTCAATGAAACGGATCTGCTTCCGCATAATGGCTTTGATTTACCTGGAATCAAGGCCGCGCTTCATCATCAAACAGAAATCCTTTTCAAACTGGTTTGTGAAAGCGTATGTTTCGGACTCTGACACCGTTAAACAAGGTTTGAATTCTGGTTTTCCAGCCAAATAAAATCAAAGGCTTAAGCGATTATCGTTTAAGCCTTTTTTCTTGCCTGTTTCAGAATTCCCCCCTCCTGCGCGGCAATCGTCAAAAAGCAGTTTTCGATAGAAAACCGTAATTTATCAAAGGGATGGAGAATGTGTCGTTACCTGCCGATGATCCCCTCCGCGGCAATCATGCCGGAGATGGCCGCGCCGACGATGCCACGGCTTTTACCGGCGCCATCCCCGGCAACGAACAAACCAGGAAGGTTCGTTTCCAGATGAGACGTGGTTGGATACTGCGTGTCGAAAAACTTGATTTCCGGTGCGTAGAGCAGCGTGGAGGGATGCAGAATGCCCGGAACGATTTTGTCCAGCAATTTCAGCGATTCCCAGAGATTATCCATAATTCGGGCGGGCATCGCCAACGTGATGTCCCCTGGTGTAGCTGCACAGGTGGGCTTGCAGACTTCAAAATGTCGCGCCTGACTGTTGAGGGTCGCCACAGAGCTTCGTCTTCCCTCCCGAAAATCGCCGATTCTCTGCACAAGGGGTTTGCCACCTCCAAGCAAATGAAACTGCTGGGCAATACTTTGCCCAAATCTGGTTGTGTCGGATAGCGGTTCGGTCAGGGAAACCGTGTTGATCAGGGCAAAATTCGTGTTTCCTGTTTTTTTACCCGACAGGGCGTCTCCATTGACCAATTTGAAGTCACCGTAATTTTCCATTCGCACCCGACCGCCGGGATTGGTGCAAAAGGTCCGCACCCTGTCGCCATGGCGCGCGGTCTTGAAAATGAATTTCGGATCATAAACAATATCCGTAATAAAATCGTAAATATGGCGATTGATTTCCAAGCGGATGCCCACATCAATTGGACCGAATTGATGTCGAATATTCAGGGTATTGGCAATATCGCGAAGCCAGTAAGAGCCGCTACGTCCCGGCGCGGCTAAAATCGATGGCGCAGAATATTTCAAATGATTGTTCTTGCTGCGGCAGTTTAAATAAAAGAACGGCTCATCCGATTTTTCGATGCCGACAACTTCCGTGTTGAGAAGAAAATCCGTTTTCTTCAGGAAGCCACGCAAATAGTCGACCAGCGACTTACCGTTATCCGTACCCCAGTGCCATTGCTCGGGCGCAATAAATTGAGCACCGTGTTCAAAGGCCATGTCCGCCAGCGCCGCCAATTTCTCCGTGTTATCCATAAAGGTCACCTGCTTACAGCGTGGAAACCGGATAAACCTTTCTTTGATTTCCTTCATCATGGTTTCCGCCGTAGCACGGTCAATTTGCAGCTCATCAATGTCCAGACCAATACGATAATCAAAATTCAGTTTCCCGTCGTTTTGCAAACCACCGGCAGGATAGGGATTACGGTCAATAATGGCTATGTTGTCCATTCCGAGTTGTTCCAGTCGGAGGGCGGCAAAGAGCCCAGCCGGGCCGGAACCGATGATCACCACGTGATATTTTTTTAAATACATTGTCAGCAGCCTCTGCCGTGAAGTGATTTCTGTCATAGAGTATCAAAAATATTGCCAGATAAAAACCCCGAAAAATGCCGCAAAGTCCTGTTTGTTCATTTTGTCGTTTTCTGCTAATTGTATTAATGATTTTTTCTTGAATCAAGCGGAGGGGAATGAGACTTTTGTCAATTAGTGACATTCATGGGGCAACCAAACCCATCGAAAAGGCCGCGCAGCTAATTCGGGAAGCGGATTGCGTGGTGATTGCCGGAGATCTGACCCACAGTAAAACGCGGGCCGAGGCGCAGGATATTATCGCCTGTATTGAACAGTATTCCAATCGCATCCTTGCCGTTCATGGGAACTGGGATCGATTGGAAGTCAAAGATTTTCTTGAAGAGAAAGGAATCAGCCTGCATGGCGAAAGCCGGATGCTGGAGGAGATCGGTTTTTTTGGTCTGGGAGGGGCATCTCCCACGCCAATTAAAACACCGACGATTATTCAGAGAAAGAAATCGCCCATATTTTGCAATCAGGATACGAGCCGATTCGGGAGGCGAAGCAAATTATTCTAGTTTCTCATGCTCCACCCCGGGGAGTCCGTGACAGATCGTTTATCGGGCTTCGGGGCGGTAGTATCAGCGTGAGGTCGTTTATTGAAAATAACCGGGTTTCCCTTTGTCTGTGCGGTCATATTCACGAAGCAAATGGAATGGAACGTTTTCGGGACACATTGGTAGCCAATGCGGGAAGCTTCAAGAAAGGCCGTTATCTTTCGGTGGATGTTGGATCAGACTTGGTGGTGACCAAAGGCAGAGTTGAGTATTGAGTCATTGACATTCCAGGAAGGAAAATCATGAAGAATATTATTGTTATCTGTGTGTTTGTTGTGACGCTGTTTTCCGTTTTTAACGTTTTTGCCGCGGAGACAGAGGGAAAGCGCTCCAAAGTTGGCGATGCTTTCGCCATGCCCGCCCACAGCCCATCCTACCCGCCAGGCCCCTATCGTTTTGTGAACCGCGAATTTTTCATCATCACGTACGAAACTGATAGAGAAGCCCTGCGACGACAGGTTCCCGAGCCTTTGGAGATCACCGAGGCACTGGTCAAGTTTGAGTTTATCAAAATGCCCGACTCCAGCGGATTCGGAAGTTATACAGAAGCGGGTCAGGTCATTCCTGTGACTTTTCAAGGGCAAAAAGGGCAGTATGTCCTTTCCATGTTTCTGGATGACGACGCGCCGATTGCCGCCGGGCGGGAAATTTGGGGTTTTCCGAAAAAACTGGCCTTTCCGTCCTTGGAAGTCGATCCGATCAGCAAAGATACCCTGGTGGGGCGTTTGAAGTACGGATCTGTTGATGTTGCTATCGGTACCATGGGATTTAAATATCAACCCGTCGATACCCAAAGCATTAAAAAATCTCTGGAAGAAGCTCCCAATTATCTTTTGAAGATCATTCCCCATCCGGATGGTTCAACCGCCATCAGGCAACTGGTTCAATACAATCTTCAGGATGTCACCGTTAAGGGCGCCTGGACCGGACCCGCTGATTTACAGCTTTTTCATCATGCCCTGGCGCCCGTGGCCACTCTTCCCATCAAAAGAATTGTTTCCTGCGTTCATTTTACGTCCGATCTCACCTTGCCCTATGGGAAAGTCGTCTATGACTATTTAAAACGAAATGAATAAATGGAATCGATTCTCTTCTGATTTTTTCAGATAAACAATGATGGCCGGCAAAACCATGAGCACCAGGATCAAGCCCATGTAAACATTCAGAAACCAGGCCAAGGACAGATCAATGGAATAAACGCCAAACACCATCGGATTTCTGGTATATTTGTATGGACCCGATGTAACCTAATCCTTTGTTTTCGGGCTGATTGCAATCCCGAATCCTTCAGCGGGTTCCCTCTTTCCCGTGATCAAGAGGGCAAAATTCGACCAGACGATAAACACAACTCCGGGAAGGACATTGTCATCTCACAGAACCTTCGGTCAATCGACGTGTAATGACAAACAAAAACCATTCCAGTGTAAATTTCCCGTCTCGTTTCTGCCAATACTGCAGAAGAAGAGAAAGAAAGATCACCGCCGCTATTCCGGAAAAAAGCGCCAACCAGCCACTCAACAGATTGTAGATCAGATATTTGCCGGTGAGAAGGAAGATGAGCGCCAGAGGCCATCCAATCAGCAAATAATGCAGAAAATAAAACGTGAGGGAGGACCGGCTGATCCGTATAAAATAACCGGCAATCTTTCCCGGGGTTTGATGAAGGGGCCTACGCGCATCGCAGACACAATACATCCATGAAATCAAAGACATGGATAACCCAAGTTGAATAAAAATAATCGAGAAGGAATCCGGGTAAAAGCAAAGCGGTGCAACATAGCCGGAAATGACCGACGCATCCGGACGCAACGAACCTGCATAAGCAAGCCCCAATCCAAGAAGGACGAAAGCCATGCCCACAACCAGAATAAAAGGCAAGTCTTTCAGGATTTTCTGTTTAGCCGCACACCGTCCCAAAACACATCCAGCCAGGGGGAAAAGCAGCCAGGGAAATACCGGAAATTCTCCGGTAAGCAAAAAGCCCTGGATGATGCTAGGAATCGTTCTGGGCACTTGCAGCTCGCGGGCCGGATCAAACAGAATATCGGGAAAAATGTTGCTAATCGGCACTACCGGAACGAAGTTTTCCTCCCAAACCGGGGCGATGGCCAACTGTCCACGAAGAAAAGGCGTAGCCACCGCAATTAGCAAAACGCCTACCAGAAGTTTGAAAGATGAAAACTTTCTGCAGTAAAAAAGAACAAGGGTCGCAAGTCCCATCAGCGTGAGAATATCCCACTGCCAGACATGAGAAGGCCCACGGGCAAGTATCAGCATAACCAAACCGGTGATAAAAATAAATACGCCCCGGATAAGTGAGCGCTTGAAAAGAAGACGCCGATCAAGGTCGGCATGGTTCAACCCCGAGAAAACCTGACTCATGCCCATGATGATCAGAAAACAACTTGCGCCCCAATCCCCCAACAGATGATTGAATCCGAAATAAAACCAAGTACTCGTGGCACGGACGTCTCCCAGATAGATCATGAAATGAATCAACACCATGCAAACCAGTGCAAATCCGCGAAGAATATCGATCGAAAGAGCTCGTGACATAACCGGTTTTATGGTCTGTTCCATGAATACGTTCCCCCTCTGGAAGCTTTGACCGCATCATATTTTTTCGATCCAGCTGACGCCATCCACCACGAAAGCGCCGTCACCCATTGCGTAAATGGTTCGCTTCTCTTTTCGAGAAGCATCCAGATAAGCGGCGACGCCTTCAAGGACGATGATAATCCTGGCACAGAATAATGCAATTGATTTCTAAATATTTCTTGACAGAAGCAGTCTCTTTAATTATCTTGCATACGAAATAAATAATAGGATCGGACCTTGATCAATTACAATGATGTTATTTTGTTTGTTCTCAGCAAAGCCAACCAACGGGCCTATGCGATGTTTAAATCCAAACTCCAGCCCTTTGGTCTGACGCCCATACAGGCTCTTGTTCTCCACGCTCTTTATGGAGAAGAAGGACTTTCCGCCGGTGAACTGGGAAAGCGTCTGGTACTGGATAGTGCCACCTTATCCGGAGTTTTGGACCGGATGGCAGATGGCGGATGGATTGTTAAAAGCGCCGCAAAAGAAGACCGTCGCGTCCTGAACATTCAATTGACGGAGAAATCACACTCGTTCCGGGACAATTTTCTGAAAGAAATTATGAACGTGAACCATGAAGTCCTTTCGATCTTCAACACGGAAGAAAGACTGCTGCTCATCAGAATGCTGAAGGATTTACGGAAATAGCAAAGAGTCAATAATGTTAGCATACGAAATAAAATAAATTGCTTGGGAGGTTTAAAAATGTCTATCTCGGTCAGAAAAAGCGCCGGCCGTGGCCAAACCAAGTACCCGGCTACAGATTACGAAAGAATATTTCATCCTCAAGCAATTGCAATTATCGGCGTTTCCGCTGAAAAAAACGGGGTAGGTTTTGGAGCGGGAATGTTTCGGGCGATTACAAAAATGGGGTTTGCAGGAAAAATATTCCCCGTCAATCCGAAAGGCGGAAAAATTTCCGGATGGAAAATCTACAAACGCGTTGAGGATATCCCTGAAAAAGTAGATTTTGCCGTTATTGCGGTTACTGCAAAGCACGTTCCGGAAACGCTGGAAGCTTGCCATAAGATCGGTGTAGCCGGAGTGGAAATTCTTTCATCCGGTTTTAGCGAGCTGGGAACGGAGGAAGGACAAGAACTGGAAAGACAGATTCAGAAAACAGCCGCGAAAGGTATCCGGGTGGTTGGCCCCAACTGTTTCGGCATTTACTGTCCAAAGAGTGGCTTGACTCTGCTTCCCGGTCCTGATCTGACCCGAGAGAGCGGATCAGTGGCATTTCTCGCTCAAAGTGGCGGGATGTCGATAGACTTGGCTCATAAGGGAAGATGGATGGGCGTCCGTTTCAGCAAGATGGTGAGTTTCGGCAATGGCGCGGATTTGCGTGAAGCGGAACTGATCAATTATCTGGCCGGTGATCCGGAAACCCAGGTTATCTCGATGTATATCGAAGGAATCAAAGACGGGGAGGCTTTCTTTCGAGAACTGAAGGCCGCCGCCGCTCGGAAGCCGGTCATCGTCTATAAGAGCGGACTTTCCGAGGCCGGACAGAGAACCGTGGCCAGTCATACAGCTTCGATGGGCGGGAGCGGCATCATCTGGCAGTCCGTTTTGAAACAGGCCAATGCCGTTCAGGTCCATAATGCGGAAGAACTGGCACAGGCGAATCTGGTTTTTTCCCTGTTGCCGCCCCGCTCATTTAAAGCCATATCCGTTGTCGGCGGCGGTGGGGCCATCGGCGTTACCGCCTGTGATATTGCTGAACAGTATGGCATAGATATCCCGCCGCTACCTATCCATCTGCAGGAGCGTATTGGATCGTTTCTGCCCAAACCCGGATCGAGCGCTGTGAATCCAATTGACGTCGCCAATCCGTTTGTAGGGCATGAAGCTCTCAAGGAAGCCTTAATCGGTGCTGCACAGGATGAGCGTATTGAACTGCAAATTATCGTTTCGCTGCTTTTTCACTACAAGACAATTGCCAATATGTTTAGCAAGCCGATTGCCGAAGTGGTCCCTTACCGTGAACTGACCCAGGCCGTCCGTGATGTAGTTGAGCAAACCGGCAAACCGGTTGTCGCCGTTCTACCCAACGTTAAAAGGGAATTAGAAAGCATGGATATTACGGAACTAATTGCATTAACCCGCCAGGAATACCTTCGGTACGGAATCCCGGTTTTTGACGAATTGCATGAGGCCATCCGTGCGATTGCCCATCTGAATGCCTATTATGGAAGGAAAAACCATGAATAACATTAAGGCGATGAAAGTCATCCACAGCAATTTGCAAAAGAATCATAAAACACTTTCAGAATATGAATCCAAACAGATACTGGCCGCATATGACATCCCGATTACCAGAGAAATTCTGATCCGGAAGCAGGAGCAATTGGAAAAGGCCGTGGCAAAAATCGGGTTCCCGATTGTGATGAAGGGTTGTTCGGCAGATATTGCCCATAAGACAGAAAAGGGTTTGATTCATGTCGACATCCGCACAATCTCGGAAGCGAAGAAAGCCTTTAGACACCTTATGGCTGAAATGACCGGCTTTGACGGAGGCGTTTTACTGCAGGAAATGATAAAAGGCCGGCGCGAACTGGTTATGGGGCTGACGCGTGATCCACAATTCGGTCCCTGCGTCATGTTTGGTCTGGGGGGAATTTTTACGGAAATCCTTCGGGATGTAACATTTCGCCGTGCGCCTCTGGATAACCGGGATGCTCAGGATATGATGCAGGACATCAAGGGACACAAAATACTTGATGCCGTTCGCGGCATGCAGGCAGCGGACAAAAAACTCCTTGCCCGGATGCTCATTAACTTGGGACAAATCGGTCTGGATTTCGACGAGGTTCAGGAAATTGATCTCAATCCGGTTCTTCTGGACGGTGCAAGACCTGTGGTGGTGGATGCGCTCATCGTTTTAGCGTAAGATTTAAGTGCATTTTCATATACTTATATAATCAACCCCAGATTCTTTCCAAACAGAAACCCAAGAAACCACAATATTCTTATCATCATAATATTAAACGATAAAATTATTTTTATCGACAATCAAAGTGCCTATCGCAAACCGGCATTAATGCCATTCTTCAACCTTCAATCCCTCAATTTTTTTATAATCCCTGAGATTTGACGTAATAACGGAGTAGTTCAAGGCAATCGCCGTTGCGGCAATGATAAGATCATGTGCGCCTACTGTCAGATTTTTTTGCGCCAGAGACGCCCATATTTTCGCATAAATGCGCGCAACCGTCACATCAACACCATAGGCAGGGAAAAATTCAATGACTTTTTCCACAAAGGCCTGGCGCTTGAGCTTTCTGGTTTCAGTATCTGCGCGCTCGACGCCATGAAGAAGCTCGGCGACTGTGATGACGCTGATACCAAATAATTCATCTTCCCGTCCCAAAACGATATCTTCTATCTGCCCGCGGTTTCGCTCAAGCGTAATAATTTCACTGGTGTCAAAAATTACTCCCATGACGGTCCCTCCGGAGTAGTCGGCTGGTTGGCAATAACACCCTCAACATCGGCCGAGAATTGATCATCATCGTCCAGTCTGGGCATGGTTTTCATGACCAGCGCCAATTCTTTCAAGGTTCGCATGCTGGTAACTGTTTCCACGGGACCGATGGTTGCCGCCGGCTTTCCGCCTCTGATGATTGTGTATAATTCTCCTCTGTATTTGATTGCGTTTAGTAATTCAGAGAACGTTCTCACGGCATCCGTGGCGCTGATGGTTTTCATCATAACCTTCCCTCCTGTAATATATGATTATTTGATTTTACATAAATGCAAATATTTTCTCAATGCATTTTCTCATTCAAATTCCTAACTTCTCTTTGGCCCGTTTCCGGAATGTGTGTGGTTTGATGTTAAGGAGGCGCGCTCCCGAAGAAGCGTCAGCACGAGACCATCCATATTGCTGCCCTGGATAATTTCGGGATTGAAAGGAGCTCTGTTGCCGGCAAATGTGAGCAAAATGCCATGTGAAAGCTCTCCCTGTAATCTACGTTGTCAACCTATAACACGGCAATGACCTCCCGCAGGCCTGGTTTTAGTCCTGAAAGACCGAAATAGCGTACAAATGCTTTTCCAGCATAGGTCTTTGATTGACGTTTTCTATTTATTTGCAATGGTTTGTAAATATACCTGAAAAATTTCAGGATGAATGTTTTTCATTTGCAATCGGATTGATGCGAGATCGACGCCTTGGATCTGCCACAGAAGGGGTTCGTATTGACAAAGAACAATGCCGACGAGGAAAATCCTTGCACCGGTCTCCTCTTGAGGATTTGTTAAGTACGCTTTTTCGTATTCAAGATACCGCCGGGCAAGTTCGGCCAGGATCTGTTTCTGGTTGATAGGGCGGGGAAAAATCATCTTGCGTAAATAAGCATGCACGGGTAGCCAGACAAGATCCGGTTTTTCTGGATCGGCGCTCTCTTCCATCAATTCTCGCCGCAGCGAAAGAAGTTCACGGTGCCGCATATGCCGCCAATCCACGGCCGCCGGGTTGACCAGGAAAGCTTGAAAGTAGCTTTGACCGGCCGCATGGAGACTGCCGTTGAGAAAAAAGGCATCGCCCAGATAGCCCCAAATACGAGCATGGTTCGGCGACGTGGCGATTTGCGCGCGGAGCAACGCCACGGCTTTTTCGTAATTTCCGGTCTGGAGGTAAACATAACCCGCGGGAAAGACGTTTCCGACACGGACAAGATCTTCCGCATGAAACTGCGATAAACATTCAGCGATTCGTTGAAAGAAAGATCCCCTGATGTCCGAAAGCAAGCTTTCTGTTTTCAATCCCAGGGTTTGTGCATGAGTTTCAACGGCATCCCAAAACAGACATTGATGATCCAAACCATCCTTTTCGTCAAATGACGGACAGGCCATGCCGGAAAACAAGAATTCCGCGAGATTACGTTTCCGTTTTACCTCCGGATTTTCGCCATATAAATCCTCATACGCCCGGTAACCGGTTAAGGAATCTTCCAGACGCAGCGCGACCAAATCGGCATCGGCGGTATTCAAAAGCATATTTTGATCAAGAAAAAGGGGAAGCTGTTCCATCAAAGCCATCAAGGAATTAAGCGGGATAACACGTTATCTTATAAACTTCATGATCGGTTGATTGTCTTACCCTCTGCAATCCACCCGCTGCGGACAACGGATGCACGGATGGCGGGAAAGGATATATCCTGTCACGGTACGGCGCCCGCAACATCTACGCACGATGGGGTTCGATAACCGCATTCCCGTCTTCTGTCAAGGAAGAAGACCAGCCATGGAAAACAATCTTCCTCGTTGACGCTCATTGAACCGTTTATGATAATGGAAACGTCTATCTTTTTGAAATCAGGACGTTCAGGCGTCTCGAAAAATCTGGTGGGGGTTATGTCGCATCCGAAGATTGAATGGCTGATGGGCAAGGAATCGAACCTCGATTTACAGGGCCAGAACCTGTTGTCCTACCGTTAGACGACCCATCAAACCTTTAGAAAGAGAAACTTAAGATCATTCCGCCGTAAAGGAAGGATGAGCTATCCTTGCCGGACGGGATGAAGGCGCCCTGTAAGCCACGCGCCCTCATTTCGTATTTTGCCTCTTCGGAAAGAGGAAACACATAAGACAGCGTCGGGGTAACCGTCAAAGTTGAAACGACATTCAGCGGCAGAGATACGGAAATGATCCCGTCATGAAAATTATTAAACTTCTCGGCAGTGGCAATGCCATTGCCGTCATATTTAGGATAAGTGTTTTCATCAGTGGACAAGAGATAGCTGACATTTCCCGAAAGCTTCAGCCCGACTTTTTCATGCAGAGCAAAAGTATGGGAAATTCCAAGTGTGGCATACCACTGATGGTAATGATCAATTTCTTTATACACCGCAAGCGTCGGCATCAGAATCGTGTCCAGTCCCACCGACACAAACAATTCCTGAGAGTCAAGCGGATCGGCGGCACCCGGCGTCAAAGAAGCAAGACCGTAATAAATGTATCCGCATCCCAGTTGAAAA
>Ga0116141_10003674_pt1 | contig 12961 bp, 11 predicted proteins | sample AD_UKC097_MetaG_FD_89744 | JGI IMG/M metagenome (GOLD analysis project Ga0116141, IMG submission 89744) | Active sludge microbial communities of municipal wastewater-treating anaerobic digesters from USA - AD_UKC097_MetaG | ecosystem: Engineered > Bioreactor > Anaerobic > Digestate | place: USA... | reverse complement strand
CGTGCCGATGTACGTATCAGGAATACTGCCTGAGGCCCTGCTCAATGCGCCGGCGCGCCGTGTCCATGAGTTCCTCCATGGTCTCCTCCGAGTAGGCGCCGATGTCGATGGGATCGTGGATGACGAGCTTCGCCCTTCCCGGGAAGAGCTTCATGGTCTTCGCCGGCAATACGTTCCGGGATCCCACTATGGTCACTGGAAGGATTGGCAGCTCCATGTCCAGGGCGAACTTGAAAGCGCCCTTCTTGAAGTCGTGGATCTCGCCGTCCATGCTGCGCGTCCCCTCGGGGAAGAACATTATCGAGGTGCCTCCCTTAATGCGGTCCTTCGCCTCGTTGATGGAGGCCTTGGCCCTGTCCGGGTGGGAACGGTCGATGAACACGTGGCCTATCCTGTAGCAGCTGTAGCCCAGGAACGGGACCTTCCGAAGCTCCATTTTCATCACCCACCTGAAATCCGCGGGCATCCAGCCGTAGATGACGAAGATATCGTAGTGGCTCTGGTGGTTGGCCACGATAACGTAGGACTGCTTCGCATCGATCTTTTCCCTGCCTATGACCTTCACCAGCATGGGGGTCACGTAGCTATTGAGGCGGGACCAGATGATCCCCATGACCGTTGCGACCTTTCCTCCGAACAGGATGGCCAGGATTGTGGCCAGGATCCCGAACACCGTGGTGGATACCGCGAGGAAGGGGATAACTATCACCCACTTGTACACCTGGAAGAGCCCCAACAGCACCTGGTTTTCCCGGAGCAGTTTTTTCTTCCCGACAGGTTTCACCTTCTCACCGGAAAAGCGCGAAAAGGATGGCATGCGTGTGAGAATATTGTCAATATTCAGCATATCATCTACCCTTATTACTCCGACCTGGACTGACCGGTCAGTCATTTTTCTATAATTAATAAAATATTCAGGGCAGTGTCAAGAAGAATCCTCAAATTTTGATGTTTTTTCCTTCTATATGTAATACAACATACTGGATTTTTGGCTATGTCGGTTGGAATGTGAGTTCGCGGTTCCTGTTGTGCTCAAAAAAGGGTGTATGATAGGTTCCGGCAGTAGATAGATATCTACACCCCGTAAAGCCTGAATCATTCAAAAGTTACATACGGCTCCACAAGGGCGATTGGTATCACCACCCCCGCCAGCCCCCCAACAGGGCGATAGTTATCGCCCACCTGCACCAGATACTGATTGATAGGGAGAAATCCATCTCCCACCTTATTCCGTCGGAGACCTCCAGCCGGAATAGACGATGCAGGACGAAACAAGAGACCCCTTCGAGGGTACAACCAGGAAAAGGACGGCCATGTACGCGGAAATAGGCAGGTATTTCAATCCCAGCGGTAAATTCAACGAGCCCTCGTTCCGCAAAGCGTTGCGGGAGTCATACGAACTCCTGCGGGAGCAGTACGGCGCCGCCGCCGACTTTTCCCACAAGGCCGGCGACTGGCTGATTTCCTACCTCACCAGCGTGATAAGCTACCTGGAGGAGAAGGGCCTGGCCCACTCCGCCTTCGCGCTCTTCCGCGCCGCGGTCAACGAGATCACGGAGTCGGGTCTCAAGGACCTGGTGATACCCAGCTCCCGCCTCCAGACGATCCTGGCCAAGGTTTCCAGCATCACAGAGTCGCGCGAGGAGTCGCGGCGCGCCCCAGACGAGACGAAGAAGAAAATCTTCAACGCCGCCCTCAGCGTCTTCTCGGAGAAGGGCTACCACAACGCGACCATCGAGGAGATCGCGGCCCTGTCGGGGATAGGCAAGGGCTCCGTGTACCGCTACTTCGCAAGCAAGAAGGAGCTCCTGAACGAGCTCCTCATAGAGAAATACGAGGAGATGATAGAGCCGCTCAGCCGCATGCTCTCCACGGACGAGGACCTTCTCATCCAGATCAGGAGGATGATAGAGATCTGGATCGGTTTCATCGAGAAGAACCCGGTGGTCTACCGGCTGGTCCAGAGCGAGGCGATATCGCACCAGTCGGGCGAGGCGAGCATGTTCTACGACTATATCATCACCCGCCTCCCCCTCTTCAAGGAGCGGATCCTCGCGCTGAACATGGAGAACAAGCTCAAGACCACGAACTTCTACACGGTCTTCTACGGCATACTGGGTTTCATCGACGGCGTGGTCCACAAGTGGCTGCGCCAGGGCATGGATTATCCGTTGAGCGACGAGATTCCCCTAATCCTGGAAGTGCTCTTCAACGGCTTCGTGGGCGAGACGAAGAGCGGGGGAAAGTTTTACGATCCGCCGGAAAGCAGGTAGCACGGCGCATACACCCCTTGGAGGAGGACTGCCATGTTCTTCAAAAAGTACAGAATTCCCGGCGTCGAGATCATCCAGCCGGCGCGCATCAGCGGATTGAAAAACATCGAGTTCGGGCGCGACATCGTCATCGACAGCTACACCTTCATCTACGCCAACCGGCACATGAAGATAGGCAACAGCGTCCACATCGCGAGCTTCACCTTCCTGAACGGGGCAGAATCCATCACCATCGGCGACTTCACGGGGATCTACCAGGGCGCCAAGGTCTACGCGGGCACCGACGACTTCAGGGACTGGGGCTTCGGCAACGTCACTATCGACGAGAAGTACCGCAACCCGCAGCGCAAGCTGGTGAACATCGGGCGCTTCGTGGTCCTGGGGGCCAACTCCGTCATCGGCCCCGGGGTCACCATCGGCGAGGGAGTGTCCGTGGGGGCCTGCTCCGTGGTAACCCGTGACCTGGAGCCCTGGGGCATCTACATCGGCAACAGGCGCGTCGCCGAGCGCAACCGCCAGGGCGTCCTTGACAACTACGAAAGATTTCTCAAGGAGAAGGGCGGGAAGTAAGAAAGATACACCGTCGCGGGGATGAAGGCGCGATACCGTTTTCGCGCCTTCGTTATTTCCCGGGCAATTGAAAACCGGAACGCACACGGAGGACGGAGAGTGTCCATCAACCACATCGCGCGGGTGATCCGCGACAGCGTCGGGGAGCACGCCGCGCTCACCGCCATGCGCTACCGTGAAGGGCGCCGCTGGAAGGAGATGACCTACGGCGAGATGGGCGCCCTCATTGACCGCCTGGCGAAGGCCCTAATCGCCGCGGGAGTGGCCCCGGGCGACACCGTGGGCATCTTCTCCCATAACAGGCCCGAATGGTCCCTGGCGGACTTCGCGGTGCTTTCGGCAAGGGCGGTATCGGTCCCCGTGTACGCCACCAGCACCGCACAGCAGGTGGAGTACATCGCCGCCGACGCGGGCCTGTCGCTCATCTTCGCCGGCTCCGCCGAGCAGTACGGGAAGGTGAAATCGTTCCTGAACACGGCTCCGAAACTGAAAACGATAGTCGTCTTTGACGGAAAGGTACCCGTCGAGGGAAACGGATCCATCAGCTTCGACGATTTCCTGAAGCGCGGTGAAACCTCCGGCGCGGAAAGCGCGGTCGAGGCTCGCCTTGCCGACGCAGCGCCCGGCGACGTGGCGACCATCATCTACACCTCGGGGACCACGGGCGATCCGAAAGGGGTGATGCTCACCCACGCAAACTTTTTCTCCCAGTTCCAGGCCGTGGACGCCGCGTTCCGCGTGACGGAGAGGGACCGCTCCCTCTGTTTCCTCCCCCTGAGCCACTCCTACGAACGCGCCTGGTCGTTCTACATTTTCCGACAGGGCGCCTGCAACCACTATGCAGGCGACGCGCGGCGCGCCGCCCTGTCGCTGCCCGAAGTGCGCCCCACGGCCATGGTGAGCGTGCCGCTCCTCTACGAGAAGATCTACGCAGCGGCGAACGAACGCGCGGAGAAATCGTCGCCGGCAAGGCGCCGCCTCTTCCGCTGGGCGGTGGACACGGGGAAAAAATACGCGTACCGGAAGAAAGAGGGAAAGTTCGCGGGCCCCTGGCTCCGCCTCTCGCATGCCGTCGCCGACAGGATGGTTCTCGCGAAAATCCGCGACACGGTGGGCGGGCCGAAGAACTTTTTCGCCGCCGGGGGCGCCGCGCTTTCCCGGGAGATAGAGGAGTTCTTCTTCGCCGCGGGCCTCCTGGTCTGCCAGGGCTACGGCCTCACGGAGACGTCGCCCATGATATCGTACAACACGCCGGGGGCGTTCCGCTTCGGCACCGTGGGGAGGCCGATACCGGGCTGCCAGGTGAGGATCTCGGAGGAGGGGGAGATACTGGCGAAGGGCCCCAACGTCATGAAGGGCTATCACAACAGGCCCGATGAAACGGCGCGGACCATCGTAGACGGATGGCTCCACACCGGCGACGTGGGCGTCATCGACGACGAGGGCTACATCACCATCACCGACAGGATCAAGGACCTCATCATCACCTCCCAGGGAAAGAACGTGGCGCCCCAGCATATCGAGTCGACGCTGTGCAGGGACCGGTTCGTGGAACAGGTCTGCTGCGTGGGCGACGGGCGCAGCCAGATAGGCGCGCTGGTGGTGCCGTCCTTCCCCGCGCTGGAGGAATACGCCGGGCGGAACGGCATCGCCTTCTCGTCACGCCGGGAACTCGTCGCGAGGCCCGAGGTCGTCGCCTTCTACAGGCAGCGGCTGCGGGACCTGTCGTCGGAGCTGGCGGAATACGAGTGGGTGAAGAGGTTCGCCCTCATGCCGCGGGAGTTCACGCTGGAAGAGGGGGAGATCACCCCCACCATGAAAATCAGGCGCAAGGTGATCATGGAAAATTACAGGGACGTCATCGACCGCATGTACGCCGGCGGGCAGGAACCCCTCGCGTCCCCGGGCACGGAATAGCACGGGGCTCCCCGCTCAGAACTGGATCACTATCACCGACGCGAACATCATCACCCCGGAAACCCGCGCCGACACGCAGTGCCCCGCGTAATCGTCCTCCGGGAGCACCGCGCCGTCCCCGCCCTCCGGTGCCGTTATCATCGAGGCGATGAAGCCGGCTGTCGCCAGGAGCCCCAGCACGATGTGCGAATTGACCGTGGTGATGCCGTTCCCGGGATCGAACGCGTTCCAGTAGGCAAGCAGGCCCGTGGCGCAGGCCGCGATCGCCAGCCCCGCCGCCGCGGCAGACGATCCCGTATGCAGCGAAGAGACGAACGACGGCGGCGTGTCGCCGCTCTCGTAGTCGGCGGCGATCTTCCCGCCCGTTGCCACGGAGACGATGCCCGAGGCGATGGCCGTGTACCCCAGGAGGCCGTGTGCCGTCCCCATGTTCAACCAGGATGACGCGGATGCGCCCTCGCCCGATGTCTCCGCGTGATACCATCCGATTGAATCAGCGCCGCCTTCGCCGGCGGCGGAAAGCGCCGTGTCGCTCGGCGCGGCGCCGGCCCCGGAAGGCGCGACCACCAGCAGAACGACGAGCAGCGGCAGCAGGAAGCGCACCGACACTGTTGTCATCATATCATCCCCTCCGTTATTAATATTCCCCGAACAGCCCGTCGATCCCGAGCTCCCGGAGTTTCTCCTTCGCGGGGCCCCCCGTGACGCGGTCCCATCCCAGCAGGTCGAAGAATGTTCGCTCCATGGAGTCCATATCCGCGGTGATCCCCTTGAGCGGGCCCTCGGCGAACGGCGGCCGGCCCGCCGCCCTGTCGGGGAGGCGCTGGTCCGCGGCGAGGACTCCCTCGCGGACATTGAAGGCTTTCCGCATGGAGAGGATCCTCTCCCCCGCGGTGAAGAGCTCGTCGGCGGTGAGATCCCAGCCGGTTGCCGCGTTGATCCACTCCACCACCGGGAGGTTCGACGTCATGGCCCCGAAGATGCACATGCCGCAGCCGTTCATCACCTGTGTGTAGACGCTCGATGCCGCGTGCAGTGCCACCTTCTTCGCGACGCCTTTCCCGGCGCGCCGCATCATCCTCGCCGCGGCGGGGAATTTCTTCTTCGTCCGGTACAGGTTCGAATACAGGAAGCTCGATATGGTGTGCCGCCCGGGCGTCGGCTCGCACTGGTAGGCCACGCCGAAGCCGAAATCCTGGCGCGAGTCGTGCATGGGAAGCTCCTGTCCCCCGGCGTGCATCGCGTACTTGTCCGAGCCTTTGCCTATCCTCTCCGCCGCCTTCTTCACGCCGTCGGCAAGGATATCGCCGATGCCTTTGCGCTGGATGATCATCTCGGTGAGCTTGATGATAGCGGCGCCGTCTCCCCACGCGAGCTCCAGGCCCCCGGTCTTCTTTTTGTCGATGATCCCCCGCTGGTAGCACTCGATGGCGAACGCGACGGTGCCACCCGCGGAGATGGTGTCGATCCCCGCGCGATTGCAGAGCTCGTTCAGCTCCATGATCGCGTCCAGGTCGTCGTGGAGGAGCAGGCCGCCGAACGCGGCGAGCGTCTCGTACTCGGCCTTGTGTCCCTCGGTGCCCGCGTACCGTCCCTTCGTGATTTCGACGATACCGCCGCAGCCCAGCGGGCAGGACTGGCAGGCGTAGCGCTTCTTCTGCCGCGCCACCACGCTCTCGTCGGAGGTCTTCGCGGCGCTGTCGATGGGAAACTCCCTGTAGCCCACGCCGTCCCAGTTCTTCACCGGCATGTCGCCCGTCATCGCCGAGTAGGCCGTGGTGCCCGAGGTGCCGTAGTCGCAGAAGAGCTCCCGGACCAGCGACGGCTGGGGCGGCACCGTGAACCCGGTGCGCGCCGTGAGGAGGCTCATCGTGTTCATGATCTTTACCGTGAACCTGTCGTGGGGATATGATTTCTTGAACCGTTCGAGATAGCGTTTGTTGATCCCGCGTATCTTTTCTTTGTCGGCGACGGGGACCGCCTGCGTGCCGCGCACCGCGAGCGCCTTGAGTTTCTTGCTCCCCATCACCGCCCCGAGCCCGGAGCGCGCCGCGATGCGCCCGCCGTCGGTGACCACGCCGGAGATGAGGGAAAGCTTCTCGCCGCTCACGCCGATCGACGCGACCTGGACCTTATCGTCCCCAAGCTCTTTCCTGATCGCCTCCTCGGTAACGAGCGCGTCCTTACCCCAGAGCTTCTTTGCGCTCTTGAACAGTATCCCTTTCTCCGTGACGAGCACCCAGACCGGCTCTTTCGACTTGCCGGTGAAAAAGACCGCGTCGTAGCCCGCGCGCTTGAGCTCCGCGGAGAACGATCCCCCGGCGTTGGCGTCGCCCCATCCCCCGGTGAGGGGCGATTTCCCCACCACCATGAACCTTCCAGAAAAGTAGGACCCGGTGCCGGTGAGAAGCCCCGAGCAGAACCCCAGATGGCTTGCCTTCGACAGCGGATCGATGCCCGGCTTCTGTAGCTCCGCTATCACCGCGGCCCCCAGGCCGTAACCGGACAGGTACTTCCGGTAGAATGCGTCGTCCGGTGTCACGATCTTCGTCTTCTTTTTCGAAAGGTCCACTAACGCGTACTTTCCCGCATATCCTCCTGCCATATACATACCTCCTGCCCGGTGTATGTGTTTTGAAATATAATGTCCGGGGCCGTGAAAAATAGCAAGAGATAAATAACTGACCACATGCTGATCCGGTGCCACGGGCCAGTCGGCGCCGGTCACCCATTAAAAAAGCCCGGTCCGTTTCCCGGACCGGGCTTTGATCGCATTCATAGTTGAAGCGGTTAGATGACCGTTACGTTCGTCGCCCTGGGGCCCTTTTCGCTCTTTTCAATCTCGAACTCCACGCGAGCGCCCTCCTTGAGCGTCTTGAAACCTTCCGCGTTGATACCGGTGTGGTGGACGAACACTTCACGCCCGTCTTCCGCCGTGATGAAACCGAAACCCTTCTGGTCGCTGAACCATTTTACTGTACCTTGTGCCATTCTGCTTACTCCTGAAATTTTGTTGCGGTACGAATTCCGCCTGGATTGCACCACATAACTCATCATGAAATTTACCGCGGGTAGGCGGGAAAGATTATGGCGGGATACGAGTGTGCGATCCGTTGCGGCAACAGTACACGCATCGAAAAGCCTGTCAAACAGATTTTTGTTTCTTTATAATAAATGTTGACCCGGCACTTAACTTTGTTCCGCCGGAAAATGGTATCCGGCGACATTCCCCCATGCTAATGCAGGTTGCAGTCTAACAATCGATACATGGGCGGACAGGGGCCGCCCGGGGCGATGATGCCGGTAAGGAGGGCCCCCTTGCCGTAACCCTTCTCCGCGAAGCATGTCCGGTAATTCCCGGGGGTGATATAGAAATCGCGTCGGAAGAACCCGTCCACGCTCACCTTCATCATCTCCTTTCCGTCGTCCAGGATGACCTTCTCTACGGTCTGGACCACCACCTGGCCGCGGCGTTCGGTATCGGTGCTGTACCTGCAGGCGCCGATGGGTCCCGGGCAGCCGGCCGTGAGCGCCAGGAGCAGTATCGCGCATGCGGTAAGTATCAGTCGATTCATCGGGCTCCTCCGGGAGGATGATAGCTGTTCGTGCGCGCACAGTTTCATGTGTGGACGCCGGTTGTAGCAACCATTATTTCCCGTGCGCCCGGGGAGGACGTGCGCATAAAAAAAAGGGGGCGCCCCGCGGGGCGCCCCGCCGCCCGGTGCGACCCGGACGGAAACCAGTTGGAGGTGATCAAGAATATTAGATGGAAAATCATTCCGCGTACAGCGCGTCGATGACCTCCGCGAAATGCTCCTCCAGTATCCTGCGCTTTATCTTCATCGTGGGCGTGATCTCGCCCTTCTCCTGGGTGAACTCGCGCGGCACCAGCGCGAAGCGCTTGATCTTCTCGTACTGCGCAAGGTGGCCGGTGAGCGCGTCGATGCGCGCGCGGTACAGTCCGATGACGCGCGGGTCCTTCACCAGCTCCTCGTTGCCCGAGTGCTCGATCCCGTTGCGCCGGGCCCAGGCACGCAGCGCCTCGAACGAGGGGACCACCAGCGCGGAGACGTACTTCCTCCTATCGCCGATGACGGCCACCTGCTCGATGTAAAAGTCCTGCCCCAGGAGCGACTCGATCCCCTGCGGGGCGATGTTCTTTCCCTGGGCGGTGATGATGATGTCCTTCTTCCTGTCGGTGATGTGCAGGAACCCCTCGGCGTCCACGAAGCCTATGTCGCCGGTCCTGAACCAGCCGTCCTCGGTGAAGGCCTCCCGCGTCTGGATGGGCTTCCGGAAATAGCCCTTCATCACGTTGGCGCCGCGCACCAGGATCTCGCCGTCGTCCGCGATTTTAATCTCGGAGTTGACGATGGCCGTGCCGGGCGTCCCGAACCGGAACTTGCCGGGATAGTTGCAGGTGATCATGGGCGCCGTCTCCGTGAGCCCGTAGCCCTGGGCGATGAACACGTTCGCCGCGAGGAAGAACTCCTCGATCTCCGCCGCGAGGGGCGCACCTCCCGCGGAGAAAAAGTTGAGCCTGCCCCCCAGGAGCGCCCTGATCTTTTTCAGCACCAGCCTTTCCGCGGCGAACTGTTTCAGGCGCAGGAACAGCGGCAGCGCCTGGCCCTTCAACCTGCGGCTGTGATACTCCCTGCCAACGTCGACGGCCCATCTGAAGAGACCGCGCTTCAGAGAAGACGCCTGTTCCAGCTTTTCCTGGACCGCGGCGTAGATCTTCTCGTAGAGGCGCGGCACGCCGCACATGTAGGTGGGCCTCACCTCGCGGAAATAGTCGATCACCTTCGCGGGATCCTCGCAGTAATAGACGGAGGCGCCGTGGGACTGCACCCAGTAGCCCGAGGTCTTCCCGTAGGCGTGGCTGAGCGGCAGAAAGCAGAGCTCGATATCGTCCTCGGAAAACGGGAGTCGACGGTCCAGCGCCGTGATCTGGCTCAGGAAATTCGCGTGGGTGAGCATGGCGCCCTTGGGATCGCCCGTGGTGCCGGAGGTGTAGATGATGGTGGCGATATCGTCGCCGCGGAAGCGGGCCTGGCGCGCCACGAGCTCGTCACTCCGCTTCGACCGTTTCCCCAGGTTGAGGAACTCGCCGAAGTGCATGACATCGCCGCCGCCGTTGAGGATAAGCTTCCTGTCGAAGACGATGATCTTTTCCAGGTGCCGGTTGATCCTGAAAAACTGCAACGCGTTGTCCAGCTGGAACTGGCCGTCCAGGAAGAGCACCCTCACGGAGGCGTCGTCGATGATATATTCCGCCTGGGGCGACGTGTTCGTGGCGTAGATGGGCACCGTCACCGCCCCGATGTTCATGATGCCGTAGTCCACGATGGCCCATTCCGGCCTGTTGTGCGAGTAGACGGCCACGCACTCCCGCTCCCTCACGCCCAGCTCCAGGAGCGCCAGCGACACGGAGTGGATCATATCGCCCATCTCCCTCCACGTGATGGCGTGCCAGCCGTCCGCTTCCCGCCTGAAAAGCGCGGGCCGGTCGCCCTGGCGGTCGCACTTCTCGTTTATCATCATGGCTAGATGTCTCGGCGTTATGTTGATTTTCATGTTCATGGCGTTCCTCCCGCCCGCTTTTTCGTCTCACATCCCCGGCATTTTCGTGAATACGCCGCGGGGATCGACCTCGTTGCGCAGCATGTCCAGCACTTCAGGCGACGGCATCTCGGTCTGGGGGATCTCGCCGTCGGGAACGAGGAACTCGAAGCCGGAGGCCATCTGGCAGAGCTCCTTCGATATGCCCGGATGCAGCGACTTTATCCGCATCATCTTCGTCGCGGGCTCGAAGTCGTAGACCGCGGCGTTGGAGACCACGGCCACGGGGCCCTGCCCCACGAGTCCCGCCTTCTTCCTGCTGTCACCACCCTCCAGGTGCCCCACGGAGGTGGTGAAATCGAGCTTCTTCACGAACTTGTCGGGGGACTGGATTCCCACCAGGACCATGCGCTCGCACAGCGACGAGAGGTCGTTGTTGCCCCCGGAGCCGGTGAGACGGTGCTTGTAATCGTGGTATCCGCCGCCGATGAGGTGCGTGTTGATGTTGCCGTAGCGGTCTATCTGCGCGAACCCCAGGAAGCCGCGGTCGACGTAGCCGTTGGCGCACTGGCCGAAGGAATAGGCCATTTCCAGAATCATGGGGGACTTGCGCCAGGTGAATGGCCCGCCCACCGACCAGGGCATGCCGCCGGGCATCGGGTCCTGCGCGCCGGACTCGTACACCAGCGTGATGTTCGGCGCGTGCGTCTTCTTCGCGAGAATGGCCGCCACCATGGGAAGGCCAGTGCCTATGTAGACGACCTCGTGGTCGTGGATCTGCCTCGCCAGGATGTACGCCACCATCTCCAGGGGATTCATCGGTTTTTGTTTGCTCATTTCAGCGCCTCCATCAATAATACGTATCGCTCGGGTTCGCCTTCGTCCATTCATGATAGCTGTAATCGAACCCGTCGTCCTCGTTGTCGTACTCCTCGCACTTCGTCTGGCGGCGCGCTTCTATCATCCACTTCACCCCGCCGAGCTTGTCGAGGAACTCGTACTGGTCCTTCGAGGTGATGATCCAGTAGTCGATGAACTCCTGTATCTTCTCCTCGGACATCATTGCGTCGCGGCAGAGCTTCTCCCACCACTGGCGCGACCAGTAGTAGCAGCCCGGCATGGAGCCCGGGACGCCGCCGTACGGGAGCTCCACCACGGCGTCGGCGTAGATGAACGGGACCGCGACGCCTTTGTTGTTGTAACGCATGTCCGCCTCGGGCACGATCTCCTCGGCGGTGACTATGAGTTTCCGCGCCGCGGCGGCGATGGCGATGTCGTTGACCGCGGGCCCGAAAAAGCGCCCGTTGCCGTACTTGTCTGCCGCGTGGACGTGCACGATGGCCACGTCCGGGTAGAGCGCCGGCACGAAGACCACGGGCTGTCCGTCCCCGGCGATCGGGTTCTGCATCACCTTCACGAACGGGTTGTGGGTCACTATGTCGGAACCGAGGAGCGAGCGGCTGAAAAGCCCCGCGACGCCCAGCTGCGCGGCCTTGAAGCCCAGCGCCATGGAGCCGTGGCTCCACTCGGAAAGTATCCTGGTCCTCCCCTCCTTGACGAACCTGGAAAGCGCCCGGTCGGTGCCGCGCATCTCCACGCCGGCGTAGGAGCAGTGCGAGTAGCGGCACACGCCCTTTGCGATAAAGTAGGTCTGGTTGGAATTGGGGGACCCGATGATCTGGAGGTCCTTCTTCCCCTGGCGCACTATCTCGAAGAACGCCTGCTCGGGGGTGCGCACGTAGCTGAAGCCGGTATCGGAGAGGATGTCGCCGTCTTTCACGAACTCCCCCACGGCCTCCTTCAGGGACATCCGCTTGTCGCGGCGCGCGTGGTCCTTCTTTAGATGCGCCTCCCTGGCCGAGGCCGCGTCCACCAGCGGGTCGAGGATCGACGGATCGTCGATCTTCAGGTTTTTGAGCGCCTGTTCGTTGTAGCTGAATTTCATATCGCCTCCGTCACATCATTCATTATCATTCCCCTCTCCGCGTCTCCGCGCGAGACATCATTTTCATATTCTGTTGCTCCTTCTCCAGATGCGCATCCTTTCCGCTTCTTGTATCAGCCCCTCCCGGAAATCCGGGTGGGCGATGCCGATCAGCTTCTCGGCGCGCATCCACGCGGGGCATGCCGTGAGTCGCGCGACGCCCCACTCCGTCGCCACGTAATCCACCATCTGGCGCGGAATGGTGACGATGGTGCCGGGCTCCAGGGTGGGGACGATCCGCGACTGGACGCGCCCGGCGGTGTCGGTGTACGTGGAGGCGAGGCAGATGAAGCTCTTGCCGTTTTTCGCCCACTGCGAGCCCATGATGAAATCGAGCATGCCGCCGTTGCCCGATATCTGTCCCGGGGTCCCGTCGTCATAGACCACGCTCTCGGCGTTCACCTGGGAAAAAAGATCTATCGATACCGCGTTGTTGATGCTCACGAAGTTGTCCAGCCGCGCTATGACCTCGGGGTCGTTGGTGTACTCCACGGGGTACGACGCCACGGCCGGATTGTTGTCCATGAATTCGTACATCCGCCTGCTCCCGATGGAAAAGGTGTAGGCGCAGCGGTAGCGGTCGATGGACTTCCGGGATCCGTTCATCCTGCCCGATTCGATCATCTCCACGTAGGCGTCCACGAACATCTCGGTG
>Ga0116141_10003673_pt1 | contig 12963 bp, 11 predicted proteins | sample AD_UKC097_MetaG_FD_89744 | JGI IMG/M metagenome (GOLD analysis project Ga0116141, IMG submission 89744) | Active sludge microbial communities of municipal wastewater-treating anaerobic digesters from USA - AD_UKC097_MetaG | ecosystem: Engineered > Bioreactor > Anaerobic > Digestate | place: USA... | reverse complement strand
GCCTGGAGAAATCGTTATCCATTATGCTATCCTTTTACCACGATGTTGACGAGCTTGCCCGGCACCACGATCTTCTTGACGATGGGCTTGCCCTCGATGAATCCCTTCACCCGCGGGTCCTCGAGCGCCATCTTCTCCATCTCTTCCTTCGTGATGGAGGCGGGCGCCTGCACCTTGTTGCGGATCTTGCCGTTGACCTGGAAGACCAGCTCCACCTCGTCGCGCTGCGAGAGCTCCTCGATGTAGTCCGGCCAGGCGGCGTGGTAGAGGAACTCCGGTTTCCCGAGCATGGCCCACATCTCCTCGGCCGCGTGCGGGATGAAGACGTTCAGCATGGGGATGAGCTTCGTGAACACTTCCGAGATCACCTTCCTGCCGGCGGGAGTGGAGAATTCCTTCTCGTCCACGGAGTAGATGACGTTGATAAGCTCCATCATGCGGGCGATTGCCGTGTTGTACTGCATGCGCTCCGCGATGTCCTTGGTGACGATTTTCACCGTGCGGTGAAGCTCCGTGCGCAGCGATTTGAGCGCGCCCTCGACCGGCTCGCCCGATAGCGGCTCCGGGGTGTAGAGCTCGCGGTACTTCGTCACCATGCGCCACACCCTGCCGATGAACCGGAAACATCCCTCGACGCCCTTGTCGGACCAGTCGAGGTCTTTGTCGGGCGGGGAGGCGAAGAGCATGAAGAGGCGCACCGTGTCGGCGCCATATTCCTCGATGATCTTGTCGGGGTCCACCACGTTGCCCTTGGACTTGCTCATCTTCGCGCCGTCCTTTATCACCATCCCCTGCGTGAGGAGCCTTGTGAACGGCTCGCGGCATTTCACCAAACCCAGGTCGTTCAGCACCATGGTGAAGAAGCGCGCGTAGAGCAGGTGCAGCACCGCGTGCTCTATCCCGCCGATGTACTGGTCCACGGGCATCCAGTAATCGACCTCTTCGTCGAACATCTCCTTCGAGCGCGCCGACGCGTACTTGGCGAAATACCAGGACGAGTCCACGAACGTGTCCATGGTGTCTGTCTCGCGGCGCGCCTTTCCGCCGCACTTTGGGCAGGTGGTGTTGGTGAAGCTTTCCATCGAGGTAAGCGGCGAATGGGAGCTTCCCTTGAAATCGACCTCCGTGGGGAGCACCACCGGCAGGTCCTTCTCCGGCACCGTGACGATGCCGCATGTGTCGCAGTAGACTGCCGGTATCGGGCATCCCCAGTAGCGCTGGCGGGAGATGAGCCAGTCCTTGATGCGGAAGTTCACCTCCCGGCGGCCGATACCCTTCTGCTCCGCGTAGTCGGCGATTTTTTCTATAGTGTCCCGGTTGTTGATGCCGTTGAAGGGGCCGGAGTTCACGTTTACACCGTCCTCAACGTAGGCGTCAGTCATTGCATTGACGTCGATGGGCGCGGCCGGGTTGTCGATCACGAGCTTCACGGGTATGCCGTACTTCTTCGCGAAGGCGAAGTCTCGGCTGTCGTGCGCGGGCACGCTCATGATCATCCCCGTGCCGTACTCCATGAGCACAAAGTTCCCCACGAAGAGCGGGACCTTGTCACCGTTGAAGGGATTGAACACCTTGATGCCGGTATCGACCCCCTCCTTCTCCTTGTCCTCGGCGAGCCTGTCGATGAGCGACTGGGACTTGAAGCGGTTGATGAACTCGCGCACCTCCGGGCTCTTCACCCGGTCCAGGAACGGGTGCTCGGGCGCGATCACCATGTAGGTGACGCCGAAGACCGTGTCTGGGCGCGTGGTGAAGATGGGGAAATCCTCGCCGGTCTCCAGCTTGAAGTTGATCAGGAGGCCGGTGGACCTGCCGATCCAGTTGCGCTGCATGGTCAGCACGCGTTCCGGCCATCCTTCCTTGATGGCGTCGTGTCCCTTCAGGAGGTCGTCGGCGTATTTCGTGATCTTGAAGAACCACTGGTTCAGTTCCTTCTGCGTCACGTCGGACTCGCAGCGCCAGCACTTCCCGTCCTCAACCTGCTCGTTGGCAAGCACCGTGTTGCACTTGGGGCACCAGTTGACGGGAGCGTTCTTCCGGTAGGCCAGGCCCTTCTCGAACATCTTCACGAAGACCCACTGGTTCCAGCGGTAGTAGTCCGGCTTGTATGTGGCAACCTCGCGGTCCCAGTCGTAGGAGAAACCCATCTTGGCGAACTGCGCTTTCATGTGTTCGATGTTGTCCCCGGTCCACTTGAACGGCGGGATGTTGTTCTGGATGGCGGCGTTCTCCGCGGGCAGGCCGAACGAGTCCCAGCCCATCGGGTGCAGCACGTTGAAGCCCTTCATGATCATGAAGCGCGCCATCAGGTCGCCTATGGTGTAGTTCCGCACGTGGCCCATGTGGAGCCGTCCCGACGGATAGGGAAACATTTCGAGGAGATAGTATTTTTTCTTCGCGGGGTCCTTCGGTGTTTTGAAGACGTTTTTCTCGCTCCAGCGGGATTGCCACTTCTTCTCTATTTCACTGAAGTTGTAGTCTCGTTCGGCCATGATGTGTCTCCGCGTGTGGTGTGATGTCACTGCGATTTCAGAAGAGCGAGTATTTCCTCGTTATCGTTAGATTCGATGATCCGTTCCTTGACGTTTTCCTTCTTGAGAATCGTCATGATGCTCGAGAGGAGACGGAGGTACTCCTTGTGCTGTTTTTCCCCCGCGGCGACTAGGATGATGAGGTGGGCCGGCTGGCTGTCGATGGAATCGAAATCGATCCCCTTCTTCGATATGCCGATGGCGAAGGACATGTCGCGGATCGATTTCAGGCGCGCGTGGGGAATGGCGATGCCGAAGCCTATCCCCGTGCTCATGATCTTCTCGCGCTCCTTCAGCGCTTCGATGAGCTCCTCGACGCTGGAGCAGATGCCGGAGTCCTGGAACACCAGGGCGAGCTCCTCGATGGCCTTGAGCTTGTTCTTGGCCTTGAGCCTTTTGATGTAGCTGGCACTGGTGTAGTCGGCCACGGATTTCATGCGAGATGTCCCTCCGTTGATGCGATGTGCACTATTTATGAAACGAATCGCTCGCCATCAAGTATAAAAAAGCCGAATTCCGCACAAAAATTGGGCGATATCCCCACGACCCGCGAGGAACCGTCTTTTCCGAGCGAAAAGTGCGACATCTTTTTCACGGGATAGCCGTTCGCCGCGCAGTACCGGGAAAAGTCCCTGATGGAAAGGTGGTGCGTGTTCGGCGCCTCGTGCCATTCGTACGGCAGGAGCCTGTTTTTCGGGAGCATGCCCCGGCAGAGGAGGCCGAACCGTATGGAGCAGTGCGCGAAGTTCGGGAAGCTGATGATGGCACTGCGGCAGATTCTCAGTATCTCGGAGATGACGTAACGCGGCCGCTTGGTGTAGTGCAAGGTCTGGTTGAGGATCACGTAGTCGAAAGAGTTGGACTTGTAGTCCGAGAGGCCGTCGTCGATATCGCCCTGGTAGACGTAGAGGCCGCGCTCCACGCAGGCGCTCACGCCCTCGGGTGATATCTCCACACCGTAGCCGTCGATCTTCCTCAGCTTTTGCAGTTCCTCGAGAAGGCTGCCGTCGCCGCAGCCCAGGTCGAGCACCCGCGACTTTTCGGGGATTTCCTGTATGATGAGATCGTAGGCGATCCGTTTCTGTGAGTAATCGTCCAATTCCAGTGTCACTCCTTACCGTGGTGCCGGCCGGTCATATCATCCGATTTTTTCGAATTCCCTCAGGAGAAAGTTCGCGATGTCTTTTTCCATGCGCTCGTCGGGGAGCAGGAACGCGTCGTGCCCCTTGTCGGTCTCCACTTCCGTGTACGCAACGTTCTTCCCGGCGACGCGGAGCGCGTTCACGATCTCCCGGGAGTTGGCGCTGGGGTAGAGCCAGTCGGTGCTGAATCCGATCACCAGGAAATCGGCCTGGACGTTCTCGAACGCCGCGGTGAGCTTGCCGCCGTGCTCGGACTTCAGGTCGAAGTAGTCGATGGCCTTGGTGATGTAGAGATAGGAGTTTGCGTCGAACCGCTCTACGAACTTGAGGCCCTTCGCGTGCAGGTAGTTCTCCACCATGAACTCCCTGTCGAACTTGAAGCTGAACAGCTCCGACTTCTGCAGGCGCCTGCCGAACTTCTCGTGCATGATCTTCTCGCTTAGGTAGGTGATGTGCGCTATCATCCTGGCGAGCGAGAGCCCGGAGGAGGGGGGCTCGTCGCGGTAGTAGTTCCCGTTGTTGAAGTTCGGATCGCGGAAGATCGCCTGGCGGCCCACCTCGTTGAAGGCGATTCCCTGCGCCGAGAGGGAGCCGGCCGTGGCGATGGCGATGACGGCCTCCACCCTGTCGGGGTACGATATGGCCCACTGGAGGGCCTGCATGCCGCCCATGGATCCGCCGGCCACGGCGAGGAGCCTCGTGATTCCCAGGTGGTCGATAAGATGGCGCTGTGCGTTCACCATGTCCTGCACGGTGACCACGGGAAAATCCAGCGCGTACTCCCTGCCCGTTTCCGTGTTGATGGACGACGGTCCCGTGGAACCGTTGCAGCCGCCGATCACGTTGGAGCAGATCACGAAATACCTGCCGGTGTCGAACGCCTTGCCGGGACCGATGTACGCGTCCCACCATCCCGGGTACTCGTCCCCGGCGGAGTGGACGCCCGCGGCGTGCGCCGTGCCGGAGAGGGCGTGGAGTATGAGTATCGCGTTGGTCGCGTCGGCGTTGAGCGTGCCGTAGGTTTCGTAGGCGAGCGTCACCGGGGACAGGCTCTGTCCCGACACCAGCATGAGTTTTCCGGGAGGCTCGGCGAAGGTGAAGTAGCGCGTTGTTACGAGGCCGATGGAACCTTTCGGGGATGGAGCGGCGTCATTCATTCAATATTCCCAAAACCGTTATAATATAGACAAGATAGCGGTTTTACCAGCTATCTTATCTCCCGGAGCGCTGCTCCGAAGGAATTGGCACCACTTTCCGCCTTCGCGGACGGTTGCCGTGGCTTCGCAGGGCCTGTCCCTCAGCCACTCTGGATAAGATATCACCAGGGAATCAAAAGTCGGAAAATCGGGTACAGTGAGACGCCGGAGATGGAAGTGTCAATCCATATTTCAGAGGATAGACTTTATTTTCTCCAGCAGGTCTTCTTTCTGGAAGGGTTTGACGATGTACGCGTCGGCGTTGAGCGACGCGTCGTTGAGCTTGAGGGTCTTCTCGCTGAGCGCCGAGACCACCACGATCTTCGCCGAGGGATCGATGTTCTTTATTTCGGAGACGGCCATGATGCCGTCCTTCCCGTGCATGGTGATGTCCATGGTCACCACGTCGGGCTTCTGCGCCTTGTACATCTCCAGCGCGTCGTACCCGTTGTCCACCTCGCCGACGATGTCGTGGCCGCCGCCCGCGAGCGTGTCGGATATTATTTTCCGCATGAACTTGGAATCATCGACTATAAGGCAGCGCGCCATCATCTCCTCCTGGATAGCGGATTGTTCCGCTCTACAAAATATACCGCGCGGCGGTGAAGGTGTCAACCCCTGAACATTCCCGGGGCCGAGTGCATTTAAGAAAAAATTATACAAAATATCAACCACTTTATTTCCCCGAAATTTTTGGGTTGAAATGTTGAAATATGCGGTTACACTCAGTTAGCGGCGATGCAACCGACTTGCCTTGCGTGAAAGTAACGTGCGGGAAGGCGTTGTATCGTGCACCATGAGAGGGTGAAAGAATGCACGAATTGAATGTGCTGATGACATTTGCCGGCGGCCTTGCCGCGGCGCTGGTGCTCGGGTACCTCGCGCATCGTGTGAGAATATCACCCATCGTAGGGTATTTGCTCGCGGGCATAGCGGTGGGTCCGTTCACGCCGGGCTTCGTGGCGCATCAGCATATCGCGGAGCAGTTCGCGGAAATAGGCGTCATCCTTCTCCTTTTCGGGATTGGCTTGCGTTTTCACCTTAAAGAGCTTCTCGCGGTATGGCGCATCGCCGTTCCCGGCGCCCTGGTTCAAAGTATTTTTTCCACGGGGATGCTCGCCTTTATATTGCGCGCTCTCGGCTGGAACTGGAGTTCGGGAATCGTCCTGGGACTGGCGATCTCGGTGGCAAGCACGGTCGTCATGGCCAGGGTCCTGACCGAACGCCACGACCTGCACGCGCCGATCGGTCACATCGCGCTCGGCTGGACGGTTCTGGAAGACATCCTCACCGTCACGTACATGCTTCTCCTGCCGCTCGTCTTCGGGCAAGGCGGTGCCGGCGGCAATGACGCGGCGTCTGCCCTGTCCCTGGCGGGGATAAAAATCCTAGCGCTGGTGATCTCGATCGTGGTGCTGGGCCGCTGGGTGATTCCACGAGTGCTGGAGCGGATAGCCGTGACCCGTTCGAACGAACTGTTCACCCTCGCGGTGCTGGTGCTCGCCCTGGGAATCGCCGTGGGATCGTCGAAGATATTCGGCGTTTCTATGGCGCTGGGTGCGTTTCTCGCCGGGCTGGCGGTCGGCAGGACGGAGTTTGCCGCGCGCGCCGGCGGTGACGCGATCCCGATGCGCGACGCCTTCGCGGTACTGTTCTTCGTATCGGTCGGGATGCTGTTCAATCCCGTGACACTGGTGAAAGAGCCGCTGCTGATCGGAATGGTGCTGGCCGTGGTGCTCATCGGAAAACCGTTGTCCACCCTGCTGACCGTGCGCCTGCTGGGAAGGTCGCTCTCCACCGCGATCCCGGTCGGGGCGGCGCTGTCCCAGATCGGGGAGTTCAGCTTCATTCTCGGGACCGTTGCGCGCGAGCTGGGATTGATCAACAACGCCGGCTGGGACGCCATGGTCGCCGCTTCGATTATATCGATAGCGCTGAACCCGTCAATATACCGTATCGCCCGCAGAATATCGTCCAGGGCCCCGGAATTCGCCGTCCCTTCCGGCGAGCGCCCGACTGTGAATCCGCGCAAATGCATCCTGGTCGGGTACGGGCCGGTGGGGAAGACCGTGCACCGGCTGCTTTCCGAGCGCGGATCGGAGGTGACGGTGATAGAATTGAACCTGGATACGGTGCGCCGTTTGCGGGAGAAAGGCTGCAGCGCCCTCTACGGCGATGTGCTCCGCCCGGGAACGCTCGAGGAGGCCGGCATCGCTTCGTCGGGAAGCCTGGTGCTTAGCGCCGACGTCGAGGACGCCGCGGAGATCATCCGCCAGGCGCACTCGCTGAACCCGGGCATCCGCATACTTGCGCGGTGTGCACACCACCGCGACGTCGCGCCCCTGCGCCGTGCGGGCGCGACCGTCATCGCGGCCGGCGAGGTGGAGGTGGCCGTCGCGCTGGCCGAGGCGGTCACCGGGGATGATGCATCCGGATGCGGAGCGCTTGAAGAACAGCGCAAGATCATCCGCAGCCGCCTGTACGATACTCCGACGGAATGATGGAACCATGGAAAACCTTTTATTGATAAATATCACCCTGATCTTCGCCGTGTCGATACCGGTGCTGTTTTTTTTCCTGAAGCTCAGGCTTCCCTCGATACTCGGGTTTCTTATAACGGGACTGGTCCTGGGGCCATACGGGCTTGGACTCGTACACACGATCAGCGAGGTCGAGATACTGGCTGAGATCGGGGTGGTGCTCCTTCTGTTCACCATCGGGATAGAGTTCTCGCTCTCCAATCTCCAGAGGATCATGCGTTCGGTCCTTGTGGCAGGGACCTTCCAGCTGATGGTAACCACTGTAGCGGTGTTCCTCATCGCGCTGGCCTTCGGGTATTCCGGCAAGAAGTCGCTCTTCCTCGGGTTCCTCGCCGTATTGAGCAGCACCGCCATCGTATTCAAACTCCTTCAGGAGCGCGCCGAGCTCGGCAGTCCCCACGGGATGATATCCGCGGCGATACTCATTTTCCAGGACCTCATGGTGGTGCCGCTCATTCTCATCGTACCGTATCTGTCTGAAGCGCAGGTATCTGATGGAGTGCCGGTGTGGGTCACGCTCGCGAGGGCGGCGGGGCTCGTAGTGGTAATGATCGTCAGCGCGAAATTTATCATCCCTACACTGCTCAACTTTACGGTGAAAACTCGAAGCAGGGAGCTCTTCCTCCTGGTGATCACGGTGATCTGCCTGGCCACCGCTTGGCTGACGCACGCGGCGGGTCTTTCTCCTGCGCTGGGGGCCTTCATGGCCGGGCTCATTATTTCCGAGTCGGAGTACAGCCACGAGGCGATCGGTAATATCATCCCATTCAAAGACATCTTCACGGGGCTCTTTTTCGTTTCCGTGGGCATGTTGGTCGACGTGCGGATGGTGGCGAAATATCCGGCGCTGATTCTGGCTCTCATTTTTGGAGTCCTGCTGATAAAAGCTGTAATAGCCGGCGCTTCTGTAATCGTCCTGGGCTATCCTCCAAGGACAGCCCTGCTGACGGGTTTCTTCCTGGCCCAGGTTGGTGAGTTTTCATTTATTCTCGCCAGACTGGGGATGAATAACGGCATTATCACCGGGCTTGAGTATCAGCTTTTTCTCCTGGTGGTAGCGGTGACCATGGGGCTCACTCCCTTCCTGATGATGGGCGGTCCGCGACTCGCAGCCGCGCTTGCGAAGCTGCCGTTGTTCAACCGGACCGGCGGAAAGGAAACGCTTGAAACGGAGGAGAAGGCAAAGAGGTATGACGGGCATCTCATCATCGTGGGTTACGGGATAAACGGGAAGAACGTCGCGAGGGCGGCGCGGTTTGCCGGCATTGAGTACGTCATCATCGAGATGAACGCCGACACCGTGAAGCGCGAGAAGGAGGCCGGGGAGAACATCTTCTTCGGCGATGCAACACACGAAGCGATTCTGGAGCACGCGGGTATACACGACGCGAAGGTCATGGTCGTGGCCATCGCCGATCACGCCGCCACGCTCAGGATCACGAAAGCCGCCCGGGGCATCAACGGGAACCTCTACATCATCATCCGGACCAGGTTTTTCCAGGACGTCGCCACCATCTACGGGCTGGGGGCGGACGAGGTAATTCCCGAGGAATACGAGACGTCCATCGAGATTTTCTCCAGGGTCCTTTCCCAGTACATGGTGCCCCACCAGGACATCGAGAAGCTCGTGCTGGAGGTGCGTTTCGACGGCTACGAGATGTTCAGGAGCCTTTCCGTCGTGAAAAGCGATATGAAATCGCTGAACGTGCCCCTTCCGAACGTCGAAGTGTCGCGCCTCGCCGTGTGCGAGGGCTCGCCCCTGGCGCGCACCACCCTCGGCTCCTCCATGCTGAGAGCCGGCTACGGTGTGACGGTCCTGGCGATACAGCGCGGGAAGAATGTCATTTCGAATCCCGGCAGGGACACGGAGCTTCTGCCCGGTGACAGGCTCTACGTCCTCGGCAGCAGGGCTGAAATCGCTGAAATAAGCGCGCGTCTTTCGGTGGAAGGCTCGTGCCGGGCGGAGGAGTAAGCCATGCACGGATCCCGCACAGCGCTCGTGGTGGTCGACATGCAGAACTACTACCTCGATCCGGCCGCCGATTTCACCCGCTACTTCGAAAGCCTGAGCCCCGGGTGCATGTCGTACATCTCCCGGCGCTGCCGGGACGTCGTGGTGCCGAATATAGTGAGGCTGATACGATTTTTCCGCGACCGGGAGAGGGAGATAATCTACCTGGGCCTCTGCGGCACCGATCCCGAGCGGAAGGACCTCCACCGGTTTTTCCGCGAAAGCTGGCTGAAGGGGGGCGAGGCCGGCTTCCCCGATATCTACCCCCTTGCGCACCACCCGATGGCCGCCGTGATTGATGAACTGCACCCCGCCCCGGGCGACGATTTCATCACGAAGACGACGTTCAGCGCCTTTTCATCGACGGACATCGAGGCGCGCCTGAAAAGGCGCGGGATCGGCGAGCTGGTGTTCACGGGTCTGGCGACGAGCCAGTGCGTGGAGACCACGGCGCGGGATGCATCGGACAGGGGATTCCGGGTGGTGCAGATCGAGGACGCGCAGGCGGATTACGACGAAGCGACGCACGGGGCGTCGCTTTTCAGTTCGCAGGGAGTATGCGGTGGTATCATCATGACCGCGGACGAGTACCTCGCTACGCGGTAGGCTCCTCTTCCCGCTTCACTTTCCTTCTCTCGTAGAGATAGAACCCCAGGCCCAGCACCGAGATCAGGAGGAAGAACACCATGGTGTTCCTCCCCAGGACGGAACCCTGCTTCCTCCTGTTCAGGAGCGCCTCCAGGTAGACCTTTTCGTCCGGGGTGAACTCGCGGGAGTTGTAGATCTTGTTGTCCATGTAGGGGATGACCGTGGTCTTGATCCAGCGGGACTCGCGGTCGAAGTTCTCGTAGCGTGCGAAGATCTGGGGATCGCGGAGCATCGCGTAGGCCTTCCTGTAGCTGTCGCTGAAGTTGTCCTGGGCGTTGATGAGCCGCTCGGACTCCGGCTCTACCTTGAGTATGGAGTAGTAGGAGACGGCGCCCAGGATGAGCGCGACCACGAAGGTCACGATGGTGGAATACAGGTAGAGCTTGGTATCGTTGATTTTCATGTCACTTTCCCTTGATGACGTCGAAGATGTTTTCCGTTTCGTACGACGATATCTCGAACTTGATGGAATCGTTGCGCACCTGTTTCTCGTCGGAGTACGTCGCCTCCAGGCCCGGTACGAGCTGGTCCGGGCTGATCTGGAACATGGCGAAGAGAGGGGCCATCTCCCTGTCGTCACCGCCCTTCTCCGTGTTGACCGTGAACTTTTGAAGCGGCAAAAGCTGCGGTACCTCGAAGGGAAGCGCCATCACGTCCCTGCCCCCGTTCCGCAGCGTGACGGTTCCCCGCATGTTCTTTAACACCGTTTCGGGATGTTCGTTGATGATGATCCCCTTGATGTACACGGTGTAGTAGGTCGCGCCGTCCTTCACCTCGGCCTTGAACACCGCCACGGGATTATACAGCCTTTCCGGGACCTTCGTGCATCCGGCCAGCGCCGCGACGCAGATAAACAGGGCAATTTTTTTCATTCGCAGGTTCCTTTGTTTTTTGGTCAGCCGCGGGACTCCCGGTGGGGAAACGGCAGCCGTTCTTATCTGGATGATGGAGCCGAAATAGTCAAGTAAAAATAGGATCATTCCCCGGCCAGGACGCGGCGGAAGAGGCGCTCGTACTCGCCGGCGATACCCGGCGCGTAGTAGCGCTCGATGAGCTCCCTGTTTTTTGAACCGAACTTTTTGGCGAGTTTCCTGTCTGCGTGGACCCTGCGTATCGCCCCGGCCAGGGCGTCCGGGTCTCCCGGGGGGACGAGGAGCCCGTTCACCCCGTCGCTGATGAGATCCACCTGTCCGCCGTGGTTGGTAGCCACCACGGGCATGCCGAACTCCATCGCCTCCTGGACGACAATGCCCATACCCTCGTGGAGGGACGAGAGCACGTAGAGGTCGCACGCGCCGTAATATCTGAACTTCTCCTCGTCGCTGGCGATGTATCCCAGGAATCGCACCCTGTCGTCGACGCCCAGGCTGGAGGCGAGCTCCTTCAGCGCGGGCAGCTCCGGCCCGTCGCCGAGGATGAGGAGCTGGATGTTTTTATGGAGGGAGCGCAGGGCCCGGATGAGATGGTCGTAGCCCTTGCGCTTCACCACGCGGCCAGCCGAGAGCAGGTAGTATTTCTTCGGGTCGAGCTTCAGCGCCTTCCGCGACGTTTCCGGGTGCTCCGGCCTCTGGAAGGGGAGCGGTATCACCGTCACTTGCTTCGACGGCTTGATGTAGGTCTCGATGTTTTCCCTGGTGTTGCTGGACTGGCACGCGACCGCGCGCGCGAAGCGGTTCTGCAGTTTTGCGCTCGCGCGGAGGAGCCTGCTCAAAAGGCCCCGGCCCGCAGGGGTCTTGTCCAGGCGGGTCGGGTCGTAGACGTCGGCACCGTGGATGTAGAGCACGTTGGGAATGCGCGATATCAGCGAGAGCACCAGCCCGGTGGGTCCCGAGGGCGCGTAGAAATGCGTGTTGATGATGTCGTAGCGGTGCTTGAGGCAGAGCAGGAGCCCTTTCGGTATGCTGGTCATGGGGAAGGTGAACATGGAGAGATTGCTCGCCGTGGCGAGGTCCTTCCGGCCCAGCACGGGCACGCGGAACACCTTCACTCCTTCTTCGACGGATTCGGCCGGCAGGCCCTTCGCGCCGCTGGTGAGGATGTGCACCGTGTGGCCCTTTTTCGCCAGGGCCTTCGAGACGTTCTGCGTGCAGACGCCGCCGCCCCCGCCCAGGGGCGGGTGCTCGTAGTTCACGATGAGTATTTTCAGCGGGCGGCCGGTATCAACGTCCATTGCGGGGTGTTCCTTCCGGGAATATTTTTTACGCGTGATACATCTGCGCCGCTGCGGGGGAAAAGGTCAAGCGGAATGCGGAAATCAGTTCCGCTCGTACACAGTCTCGAGCAGTGGTGATTCGTACATGGAGGAGGGCGATATCACCGGCTCCCGCAGGGGAACCCTGTTCCCGTAGCGCCGCGCCATGAGCCTTTTCACGGTTGGATGGGAAAGGTCGAAATCACCGAGCTTTTCCAGCGCGCCCACCTCGATTCCCGCGGCGCCCTTGTACATTTTCCAGACCAGCTCCGTGCAGTAGATCCTCCGGTCGTTCCACTCGAAGAAGTAGTCGTAGTTCTTTCCGATCATCGCCAAGCCAATCTTCCGCATCTTCTCCATCACCGCAGGCGTAATGATCCTGTCGCGCTCCCGTAGCCGCTTGATGACGTAGTGGCCGCCGACGCTCCTGGAGATGAACGCGTCGAGACTGCTTATTTTTACAGGCTGGACCGCCTCGAGGACGCGCATTGTCCCCCCGTGGCGGACGAGTATCCCCACGTGCGTGTAGCGGGAGCGCGTGGCGTGCTTGATGGCCGTCGCCTGTTCGGACCTGGATTCGTGGAAGATGATGTCCCCTTCCCGGAGCAGCGCCTCGTCGGGGAGGTTCGCCGCAGCGAGAAAGGAGGCGGCAAGGAGGTGGATGATAGCGGAAGCGCCCATATTTTTTTGTGGCAATATTTCCG
>Ga0116141_10003671_pt1 | contig 12963 bp, 10 predicted proteins | sample AD_UKC097_MetaG_FD_89744 | JGI IMG/M metagenome (GOLD analysis project Ga0116141, IMG submission 89744) | Active sludge microbial communities of municipal wastewater-treating anaerobic digesters from USA - AD_UKC097_MetaG | ecosystem: Engineered > Bioreactor > Anaerobic > Digestate | place: USA... | reverse complement strand
TCGGAAGGCGACTCCATGTTCTGATTTGAAGCGACGGACCGGGACACCCGACTCGACGCCGGTCCGAACGAACCTCACGTGACACACGGACAGGCCGCAGGGTGTGAAGAACCACACCATCCGTAACGTCCCATAAGATATGTTATGTTTCACTCGCCTCTATGGCCACGCAGGGGTCGATTTCGGCCCTCGCGGGTGGGTTTGCGGGTTGTCAGGGGTTCGCGACTGCGGCGTGGGCCGCTGTCTGGCAGAGGTTTTCCCACATCAGCCCAATCGTATCCGACAAGCCGAGATTCTGCAGCACGATTGAGATGTTCGTCGCGGGATCGACGTTCGGGGCCTGGTTCTGGTCGATCTGCCGCTGCAGATTGATCACGGAGGAGGCGAACTTCACACGGTTGCAGTACAGCAAGGCCGTCCGGTAGTACAGATCGAGGGTCTCGGAATCGTATTTCTGCGGCGGCGTGATCAGGGCGAGCGCGTCCTTGGCGTTGCCCATTTCGAACAGGGAGACCGCGAGCTTCGTGGCGGCTCGCGAGAAAGTCGGATTGATCCGCAAGGCGGTCTGGAAGCAGTCACAGGCTTCTTGAAGGTGGGCCGCGTTCATGTGGAGGATGCCCAGCCTGTAGTGCAGGTCCGGATTGTTCGGGAAGCGAGCCAACTGACGCTCATGGGCCGCCACAATGGTCTCTTCGAGAGTCCGGCCGTCGGTTGGGGCCGGAAGCAGATTCGCCTCGAGCGCCGCCTTGAGGATCAGCTTGGCGGTCTCGGCGAACAGGAACGACGTGTTGGGCTGGATTGCCGAGGCCAGCGACAGGGTGTTCATGGCCTCCACTTCCTGGCCGGCGAGCTTCTGGGCGGCCGCCAGACCCATATAGGCCTCGACGATCTCGTCGTTGATCTCGATGGCCTTGTTGAACTGCTGCGCCGCGAGCTGGTCGGCGTGCATCTTGAGGTAGCCGGTGCCCAGCTTGATCGTCACCTCCAGGAAGTCCGGGCAGATCCGCAGGGCCTGCTGATACAGGGCGATCGCGTCACTCACCCCCCCCATCATGCCGACGATGTCGGCCTGTTTGGCGACCAGGTCTGCGCGGTCGGGCTCCTCGGTCAGGAGCACCTCTACGCGATCCAGCGCCTCCTGAAGCTGCCCGTCACAGATATGCTGTTCGAGGACGTCATCTCGGGCGACGAAGTTGTCGGGGTGAATCAGGATCGCCGTATTGAACGTCGCGATGGCCTTCGGATACTCGCCGGTCGCGATGTACAGATGGCCAAGGGTCACGAGGGTGGAGATATCGTCCGGATAGTACTCCTTCAGCGGCTCGTACTGGGCGATGGCATCGGGGATTCGCCCGTCCTTGAAGTAGATCGCGGCCAGACGCTGGGCGGGCAACTGGAGCTGGCCATTGAACTTGATGCAGTCCTGATAGAATTCCACGGCCTCCGCCTGATGGCCGAGCCGTTCATAGCAATGCCCGAGGGCGTACAGCGCCAGGGTATTGCTCGGCTGACGCATGTAAATCGAGTTCAATTCCTGGATCGCCTCCTTGAGGCTGTTCTCCTGCAACAGCAGCGCCGCTGCGGCCATCCGGCCCGAACAGCACGATGGGTTGCTGAAGAGATACAGCCTCACCTGCTCTCTGGCCTCGGAGAACTTGCCGTGGCCCATAAGATCGAGGATATGATCCAGGTGAGGGTTCTCCGGCATCTTGGCATCGGCTTGGGCCTGTCTTCGCTCGTTGAGCCAGTGCCAGATCAGCTCAGCGGTGTTGACCGTGATCGCCCTGCCAAGAATCTCCAGTAGACCGCACATCCCTCACTCCTGAATACCGTACCGTATGATGCCGGAAACACAGTCCTGCTGAGGTATCGTCCAATTCGCGCGGGATGTTAACCTGCGTTTGAACGCACGGGAGTCGCGCAGGACGGCTGCACAGGACAACATGGCGGTTGTGTGTACTGTAGGGATTGTCTGGGATTTGAATGGCGTGTTATCGGGCGGTTCGCCGATGTCACGTGCCAAACCGCGCGACGCCGTCTACGGGGATGGACGGATACCCTGGATTATCCGTCATCGGACGGTGCGTTCTTTTCTATTTCGCCCAGATACGCCACGGTCCGCTGGAGGCGGTCGGTCAGGTGTTTCAACTTGATCATGGTGCGGATCCGGGTAAGCAATTCGAGGCGGTTGATCGGCTTGCTGACGAAGTCGTCCGTCCCGGAGTCGAGACCTCGCTCGATGTCGCCAAACTCGTTCAAGGCCGTCACCATGATGACCGGGATGTCGGCGGTGTCCGGGTTGCTTTTGAGTCTCCTGCAGACCTCGAAACCGCTCATCTTGGGCATCATGACGTCGAGCAGGATCAGATCGGGTTTGCTACGGGCCACCGCGTCCAATGCCTCGATCCCGTCGTGCGCCGCTTCCGTCACGCACTCGACGTCCTCCAGATAGGCCTGGATCAGCTCGAGGTTCTGCTGGTTGTCGTCCACTACCAGGACCGTAGGCACCTTGTCCCGATTTTTCTTGTCTTGACTCATTCAACACACTCCCGGTGAGTTCAATGCGGTCAGAATGCCGGATTCACTCGACTCTCAACGAACTGGCGGACCTCAGGCCGCAGATAGACGGCCTCGATGTCCACCAGCTTTGCCACGGCCTCGGCGCAAAGCGCCGCCACGTCTGCACAGGTCGCCTCCGTATCGAGGAAGAAGACCTGACCACCCTTCACGGATGCCAGACCGCCGCCCCGGCCGCCCAGGGGCTCGCGCCGGATCGTGACGTTGTTCGCCTCCAGCAGGGCCAGAAGCTCGTCGAGGATTCTCTGCTCATCCATGTGGCGTGTTCCCGGCGGGCGACGCCGGCCTCTTCATGTCGAGGACGCTCGCCCGCTCCAAAAAAACCAGGCGGCCGCAGGGGTAGGCCCTTGTATGCCGACGGCCCCCGGTAGATAATGCTCCGGTACGGACGCCGACGATGGATTGTATACAAGGAGTGAGCCGTTGACAAGCATCATCGAAAAACGCCTGTCATTGCACCAAGGCCTCGCGCAGAAGGAACAGGAGAACAGCGCCCTGAGAGCGCAGAACGTGCAGCTTCAGGCCCTGGCCACGCTCGGCTCGGCCACCTGCATGATCGCGCACGAGATCAACAACCTCCTGACGCCGCTGACGACGTACGCGGCGTTGGCGGTGCAGAACCCGGATGATACGGCACTGGCGAAGAAGGTCCTCGACAAGACGGTGCGGAACTGCCAACGGGCTTCCAGGATCATGCAGAGCGTGCTCGCGATGGCCAACGGCCAGAAACAGCAGCGGGAGCAGGTGGCCGTCAGGACGCTCGTCGAACAGGTGTTCACCTGCCTGTGCCGGGATTTGGGCAAGGATGGGATCACCGTACAGACCACGATCCCGGACGATCTGCGGGTGGACTGCGTGCCGGTGCAGATCGAACAGGTGCTGATGAACCTGATTCTGAACGCCCGCGAGGCGATGTTGCCCGGGGGCGGTTTCCTCAAGCTGAGCGCGTCGCAGGACGGTCCGCACGTTGTCCTCGTCGTCAGCGACACGGGCAAGGGTATCCCGGCAGAGCACCTCACGAGCATCTTCAGGCCCTTTTTCACGACGAAGGGGGGGCCCGACTCCCCCGCCGGTTCCGGCTCGGGTGTGGGGCTTGCCTTCTGCAAGCGGATCGTGGACGCACACGGCGGGGAGATAGCCGTCGCGTCGCGAGTCATGCAGGGGAGCACCTTCACCATTCGACTGCCTCGGACCCCGCCGCACAATCGGCCATGATCGCCCAAGTCTACCAAAACCTCGGCCACGCCCTGCTGCTGATCGCCCTGCTCGCCTGCTCGGCCTTCTTCTCGGGCTCCGAAACGGCGTTCTTCAACTTGAGTCAGCGGCAGGTCAAGCAATTCAAGGATTCGACGCATCGGGTACACCAGATCATCGCACGCCTGCTCCGCCGGCCGGGACATCTTCTCAACTGCCTGCTCTTCGGCAATATGACCGTGAACGTCCTGTTCTACGCCGTCTCCAGCGTGCTCGTGCGACACGTCGGCAGCCAATGGGGCCTCGGTGCGGCGACCGCCCTGGCTTTCGTCACATTCATCGTTCTCGTACTGTTCGGCGAGATTCTCCCGAAGTCTCTGGCTTACTCCAACTCCCGGCCCCTGGCGATTGCGGCGGCGCTGCCTGCGTTTCTCGTCGTCCAGGTGTTCGGACCGATTACCTCCGTGTTTCGAATTCTGTTCCTGGAGCCGGTGCTGCGGATCTTCCTCGGGCCCGCCCGCGTGCCCAGGATGGTGACGCTGGAGGAGTTCCGGTCCCTGGTGAATCTGACGCGGCGGAGAGGCCTGATCACAGAGGATGAGAACAGACTCCTCGACGAGGTCGTCGATCTCGGGATGCTGAAGGTCCGGCACGTCATGCAGCCCCGTGTGGATATGGTCGCCTGCGATGTCGCCGACTCCCGAGAGACGGTCCGCGAGCAGATGCAGAGGCATCGTCTGACGAAGATCCCCGTCTACGTCAACCACGTGGACAACATCGTCGGCATGGTCCATCTGCGGCAGTTGTTCCTGAAGCCGGAGGCATCGATCGATCGACTCGTCCAGCCGGTGCATTTCGTCCCGGAACAGAAGACGGTGGAGTCCCTGCTCGAGTTCTTCCGGAAGACGGGGGTCGATGCGGCCGTAGTTGTGGACGAATATGGCGGGATCGCCGGCTCCGTGCGATTGGAGGATATTGCGGAGGAGTTGTTCGGAAGGATGGATGTGGCTGCCGGGGTCGAGCCCATCAAGCAGTTGGGGCCTTTCCAGTATCGTCTGGCGGGCGATCTGGCGATTCACGATTGGGCGGATGTCTTCGGCGTCGATCTCGAGGAGATCCGCGTCTCCACAATCGCCGGCCTGGTCACGACTCTCCTTGGGCAGATTCCCCGCAAGGGCGACGTGGCGTGGCTGGGCAATCTGAAGTTCACGGTCGATCGCATCCAGAAGCACCGTATCGAGACTGTGATCCTGTCGTTGGAGCCGATCTCAAATCATGAGTCATAGTGTCAAACTCATGCTGGTGGCGGCGGTCATGGCGGTCCTGGCGGGGTTCTTTGCCGGGGCCGAAACGGGGATCTACCGCCTCAGCCGATTGCGGTTGCGTCTGAACGTCGAGCGGCGGAAGCTGTTTTCGATCCTCCTCGCGGCAGTCATGCGCGACAGTTCCAGCCTGCTGCTGTCGCTGCTCGCCGGGACGAATCTCTGCCACTACGCGGCGAGCAGTGCCATCACGGGGATGTTTCTGGAGATTGCCCCATCGGAGCACGTGGCGGAGCTGTACGCCACGGTCCTGCTGGCCCCCCTGCTGTTCATCTTCTCCGAACTGATCCCAAAGAATGTGTTCCTACACCGCGCCGACGCCCTCACGTCGCTCGCGGCCCCCCTGCTGTACTTGAGTCATAAGGCCTTCACCTGGTGCGGCGGGGTGCCGCTGCTGAGACTGATATCGAACCTGTTCGCACGATTGATCGGCTCGACCGTCTCGTCCCGAACGATGATTACTTCAAGTCAAGGCTACCAGGTGCGGGCCATCCTGCGAGACACGCAGGAGGAAGGGCTGCTCAGCCATGTCCAGACGGAGTTGATCGACCGAATCGTGAGCATTCCCGCCCTGCGCCTGGCCACGACCATGGTTCCCCTGAATCGCGTTCGTGCGGTGGGAGCGCAGTCGAGCCGCGAGGCCCTGCTGGAGGAGATCCGCAAGCACAACTTCACGCGTCTGCTTGTGTGGCGGGGCGCTCCGGGCAACATCGTTGGGTTTGTCGATGTGTACGACGTGCTGGCCTGTGCCGAGGGATTCGCGAGCCTGGACAAGTTCCTCGTGCCCATCCGAAGCCTGGACGCCAATACGCTGGTGATCGACGCGATCGATAGGATGCGACATGAGCAGATGAAAATGGTCCTTGTGACGAGCCGGCGAGGCTCACGCGACGTGCCGGCGGGGATTGTCACGATGAAAGACCTGGTTGAGGAGCTCATGGGTGAACTCGCCGAGTGGTAAGCGCGGGGCGAGCGTCGCCGCTCGCAGGAAGACGCCGGGCGAGACCGGCAAACGGCCTGGAATCACCGAGGCAATCGTTCGGCCGCTCGCCGTGGCGATGATCCTCGTGCTTGCCGCCGCCATTGTCGCCAACAGCATGACCAAGGAGATCGGGCGCGACGAGCAGATGTACTGCACCGCCGGGGTGCTGCTGGCGCAGGGCGAGATGATCTACCGCGATTTCTCGTACCCGTCGCAACTGCCCTACCATCCGCTGTTGTTGGCGGCGTGCTACAAGGTTCTGGGCACGACGCACTATTTGCTGGTGGGCAGGCTGGTCTCAGTCGCCAGCGACGTTCTTACTACGGTCCTGCTCCTGTTGATCTACCGATCCGTCTTCGGCGCCCGCCGGACCGACGGGTTGCTGTTTGGGCTCACGGCGGCCGTGTTGTATGTCTTCAATCCCTTTGTCGACTACGCGGCCGGCTATGCGTGGAATCACGACGTGGTGATCCTCTGCGTCGCACTGGCCCTCTGGCTGCTCGTGACCGCTGACTTCCAGAGCCGCAACTGCTACCGACCTATCGGGCTCATCGGCGCTGTGCTCACGTTCGCGAGCTTCATGCGGGTGACGACGGCGCTGGTCGAACTGGTGTTCCTGGCGGCGATACTCTGGATGGCAGGCGGGTCTCTGGGGAACAGGGTTCGCAGGGCCCTGCCCTTCCTGGCTGGAGCCCTGGTGATGTGTGCCTGGCCAGTGTGGGTGGTCGGACAGGCTCCTGAGGCGTTTCGCCTCAATCTCGTGCGAATCCCCCTTCTCTATGGCCAATGGCTTCACGAAATCGGGGTAGTCTACAGCAAGATCGGGCTGACGGTGGACGCTCTTCGAACACCGGGCACCGTGGTCCTCGTCGTCCTTGCTGGGGGCCTGCTCTGGGCGGGCCTGCGATATCGCTCGGGCCTGGATACACAGGAGAGACGAAAGGCCCTTGTCGGCGCCCTGCTGCCGCTGGTGTTCGTCGTGATTGCCTACATCCCGCCGACCATGTGGCTTCAGTACCTGGCGATTCCCGTTCCATTTGTCGTGGCCGCCTTCGCCTATCCGCTGCTGGCGCTGCAGCGACAGGCGGCATCAGACAGTCTCGCCAAACGTATGATGGCGTTCGCCATGCCCGCGGCCGCACTCGTGTCGGTGCTTGCCGGCTGGACCGTGCTATTGCGAACCGTGTTTGTGCTCCTCCCGGAGAAGTGGGAGCCCATGAAAGTGCACGAAGCATCGCGGGCCGTGACGGAACAAGTGAAAGAGCCGAGGCTTGTCCTGACGCTGGGACCGCTCTATGCACTTGAAGGAGGCTGTGATATCTACGCGGAGCTCGCGAGCGGCTCGATCGTCTATCGCATTGCGGATCGAATCACGGCTGCGGAACGTCAGATCACGCGCACCATTGGCCGCGAGACACTCGACAGCCTGGTGGCCGACCATCCCCCCACTGCCGTGATCGTGGGGGTCGAGCCACCGCGATTCAGCTCGCTGGAAGACCCTCTTCGGCGGATCGTGCCGCCGGGTTGGCGCGCCGAAAACGCCGGGTCCTTGCGGGCCTACGTCCGACCCTGAGCTATGTTCCCGAGCCGTCAGTTGCCGTCTCTGTATTCGTCGATGATCGCCTTGGCTATGTCGTTGATACCGTCGCGACTGAGGCCCTTGGGGCCGTTCGAGAGAATGGAGAAGAGATACGGCCCTCCGTCCGTGAAGCAGATGCCCGAGAAGGCCCTCACCCCGCTGATGTAGCCGGTTTTGCCGTGAATCTTGCCCTGGTACCGCGGCTCGTTGAAGTACCGGTCGATGGTGCCCTCCTCGCCGCCTACGGCCAGAGACACGCGGAAGAGCCCCCAATTGGCGCCGTGATACTGATCGAGCAGCAAACGCGTGATAAGGTTGGTTGTGAGGCGGTTCTGACGACTCAGCCCGCTCCCATCATCGATCACGAATTCTTCGGCGGGAACGCCCAGGTTCGTGAGAAAGCGACCGATTGCCTCACGCCCGCCGGCCCATCCGCCGTTCGTGTGATCCAGGTTGTCTTGTGCATCGATTGTCTTGAGCAGGGCCTCGGCAGCCAAACCGAGACTGTCCGTATTGGCCCGATTCAGCACGTCGGCGAGCGGTGTCACGAAGTCCGCGAGCGGTTGAAATCCCTCGTCTTCGCAGAAGGCCCCCTCGATCAGCCGGCCCTTGGCCGCGATGCCGGACCGGGCGAGATGCTCGGCCAGGAGGAAGCCAAAAAACGCGGCCGGCTTCTCGATAGCGACTTTGAAGGGCCCGTCCTTGGTCTTGCACTTGCCGAACACCGTGATCTTATTCGGCTGGGCTGTCCGGTAGGAACCCACGGCGCTGTCGCCTGAGGCGACTGCCTCGACCTGATTGAGGATCTCGACGAATGTAGTCATCGGATCCACCTGCACCGTGACGGTCCCGCCCTGGTTGATCGTGGTCAGCTCGATGCAGTTGACGTTGTAGTTCAAGCCGCATACCTCGCAGGCATACCATCTGTTCAACTGCCGGGGGTCCCAGCTCGGATGTACCCGCTCGTCGTCGAAGACGGTCGTGTCGATCACGATATCGTTGATTTCGGACACGCCCCGCTCTTGCAGCGCCTGCACGATTCTCTCGAAGATCCAGCCGGCCTGCCGGCCGTACTTCCCGTCAGTCTCCTTGTCGCCCAGGATGGGATCGCCGCTGCCGATGACGACCAGCGTGCCGTTGTTCAGGCCGACCCGGGTCCTGTACTCGAAGCTCGGTCGGAGGTGCTTCAAGGCCGCCGCGGTGGTCACAAGCTTCATGTTGGAGGCCGGGATCAGGGGCTTGTGCGGATTGTAGCTGTAGACGACCGCCCTGGAATTCGGCTCCACGATGCTGACCGAGTACTCCGCGACCTTATGCGGGTCCGCGATTTTCTGGATGCGCTGGCTCAGCGAGGCCGCGGCGACCCCGCAGAGCCCAACACTCAACAACAGGACACTCAGGCATTTGTTCATCGAAACGCTCACAAGCTGCAGCATCTCTCAGCACCCTCCGGCTATCATTGGATATAGAAACCTACCCCCCTGTGACGACGGCACGGCAAAGGTCGTCACATTGTTGAAGAAATCTGCGGAATCGTCAACCTGGAAATCCAGCCGCGGAGCAATTGCGAAAAAGGCAACGTGGCAAGTTATGGCAACGCCGCCTTGATCTGTGCGATGCCCACTCCCAGCGTGGTCTTTGCGATCGCGTCGAGTTCGGACTCCTCACCGACAAAGTGGAACGTCCGATGGGTGTGGAGAATGCTCTCGCCCGGCGACAGGGCGGCCGCAGGCGAGGACGTCTCCAACTCATAGAACGGACCCATGGGTTTGGCGCCGGGCGACGCCGGACCGTCGTTGTACGAATTGATGACATCGCCCGCGAAGGGGTGGTCCTGAAGCTCCCACATGGAGTTCACATAGTCCGCGGCATCGCGGGGCTTGTCGTACTGCACGATAGTCAGCACGTGGTTCGCGGCGTCGTAACTGCCGGCTATGTTCTTCGCTCGCTGCGGCGACAGCCCGATTTTGCTGCGATACTGCCCGTCCCCGCTGAAGAACAGCACTCCGTCGCCGACGACCAGGCGATCCTCGGGCACCTTGCCGAAATAGGCGTCGTTGACCACCGGTCCCAACTCGCTTTCCGGCCCCGCGTTGAACGGGATCACGATGGTCATCTCGGGCGACGGCGTAAACATACCGAGAATCCAGATAGACAGCAGTCCGGTCTCCTTGGTCCAGGGCTGCGAGCCGGTATTGACCACCCTGTTGTTCGACTCATAGGCCACGACATCCGCGCCCGCCCCGGCGGCTGCCCCCAGCCTTTCCAGAGCCGCCCCCCGGTCCAGAACCCGGACTTCCCGATCGACCCTCAGGTCGAACACCGTCCCGGAGTAATTCTCCACCTGGATGGTCTTCTGCAACTTGGCCGAATGGGCCGACTTGGAGATCAGCGTCCAGGATTCCGTGTCGATCGCCGCCGGTGTGAACCAGTGGTCGAGGTCGAATGGAACGCCCTTCTCGAAGAAGATGGAGAACTGACCGCCTTCAGGTCCCAGCCAGAACCGGTCTTCCCCGCGGAATGCATTCATGTGTTTGAGAAGCTCGCCCGAGGCGATCAGCTCCCGGTTGATCCAGCCGAAACTGAGGCCGCCCGGGCCGGTCGCCGTGCTCGTCATGACTCGTCCCTGCATCTTCGGAAGAACGGCGACTTGCCCCTTCCCGGATCGGTCTTTCAAGATGATGACATCGGTGTGCGCCCGCAGGAAGGCCAAGTCATCGGCGAATCCGCCCTGTGCGTCGGCCCGCGCCGCGCTTTCAGTCTTCTGTGGGCGAATGATCGAGCAACCGGCAGCCACCAGTGAAATCGACAACAGCACAACCATGTTCAGCTTCATGCGCAGCCTCCCTTTTGCCTTGACTACAGATCTCTCTGACCACTGCCGACGCCTCAGCGTCGTAGCAGACCAGCCAGAAGCATAGCCCATCGTGTTTGCCCTGGCAAGTCCCCGTGGGCGAAAAGTGTTCGGTCCCGCCCGGGCGATGTCGCCGGCCGTTCAAGCGGACCGCCGAAATGCCTCTTTGCTGTTGATTTGACAGTCGGCCGGTTTATCATTGACGGCAAGCCCTTGACGCGCTGGCGCCGGAGCTCTTGATGCCGCGCGACGTCCGGCGTCGAAAGCCAGATGCGCCGGAACTCGAACGAGAGGATCTGGATATGACCGAGAATGGAGAACACGCTTCCTGCGATCCACTGTTTCCCATCAGCCACGATGCTCAGGCTCGTGCAATCCTGCAAACGGTGCTGGATTCTCTCACGCATCCCTTCTATGTGATCGATGCTTCGAACTACCGGGTTCACCTGGCCAACCGGGTCGCCCGCCAGATGCACGAACAGGGCGCCTCCACGTGCTATGCGCTGACGCACGGGCGGGAGCAGCCCTGCCAGGGGCCGGGGCACGCTTGTCCCGTGCAGCTCATCAAGGAGACCGGAAAACCCGTCACGGTCGAGCATGTGCATCACGACGGCCAGGGACAGCGGCACACCGTCGAGGTCCACGGCTTCCCTCTCCTCGATGATCGCGGTCATGTGGCCCAGGTCATCGAGTATTGCGTGGACATCACGGAATACAAACATATCACAGAAGAACATCGGTGGGAGCTGGCTGTTGATGAGGCCCTTGTCGAGTTGGCCGACGCATTGATTGACCCGTTGTTCTCCCTGGAAGAAGTGGCGGGAACCGTCCTTGAACAGGCTCGTCGCCTGACCGACAGCGAGCATGGCTTCGTCTCATCGATCGATCCGGAAACCGGCGACAGCGTCGCCCACACGCTCAGTGCGATGATGGGCGACCAGTGCCGGGTTTCGCCTGACAAGCAGCAGATTGCCTTTCCCCCCCGCGCCAATGGCACTTACCCATCGCTGTATGGACACGCGCTGAATACGGCACAGGGGTTCTACACAGGGGCGCCGGCCCGGCACCCGGCGTCCACCGGCCTGCCGGAGGGACACATCCCATTGAAGAACTTTCTGACCGTTCCGGCTGTCGTGGCGGGCCAGGTCGTCGGACAGATCGCCCTGGCCAATTCCACGAGGGACTATTCGGCCAGAGATCTCCAGGCCATCGAGCGGATGGGCACGTTGTATGCGCTGGCCGTCCAGAGAATGCGAAGGCAAACCGCTCTGAAGACCAGTGAGGAACGATACGCTCTGGCCCAGAAGGCCGCCAACATGGGCAGTTGGGACTGGAACATCGGCACGGGCACGCTCGTCTGGTCCGAACAGATCGAGCCGATGTTCGGGTTCGCTGGGGGCCAGTTCGAGGGCACCTATGACGCGTTCCTGAAGTCCATCCATCCCGAGGACCGGCAGCTTGTGGGCGATTCCGTCAATGCCTGCATCTACGGCGGCAAGGGCTATCAGATCGAGCATCGCATCGTCTGGCCGGACGGAACGGTGCGGTGGGTCGCGGAAACGGGCGACGTGATCCGCGACCCCGCGGGTCGGGCCGTCCGCATGCTCGGAGTCGTCCAGGATATCACCGACCGGAAGAAGGCTCAGATGGAGATCCGCAAACTCAACGAGCAGCTCGAACAGCGAGTCGCCGAGCGGACCGCCGAGCTGACCCGGGCCAACAAGCACCTTGGGAGCGAAATGCAGCGGCGCAAGCACCTCGAGAAGGAGATCCTGCTGATCAGCGAGCGCGAGCAAACCCGCATCGGCCGGGAGTTGCACGACAGCCTTGGCCAACAGCTCACGGGGGTTGCGATCATGAGCAAAGTGCTCGAACAGCGCCTCACGCCGCATTCGCCCGAGGAAGCTGCCCGGGCCGGCGAACTGGCCCAGCTTATCAGTCGGGCCATCGACGAGACCCGGCAGCTCTCGCGCGGGCTGCACCCGGTCGCGCTGGACGAGAACGGCTTGATGGCCGCCCTGCAATCGCTGGCCACGACCACGCAGAGCATGTCGGGGGTCGCGTGTACGTTCCAGTGCGACAACCCGGTCCTTGTAAGAGACACCTCGACCGCCGTGCACCTCTATCGTATCGCCCAGGAGGCCGTATCCAACGCCATCCGCCACGGCAGAGCGACGCAAATCTGCGTGTCCCTCACCGCTGACCGCAACCGGGCCACTCTGTCGATCGTCAACGACGGACGGCGTTTTCCCAAACGCCTACCCAGGAACAGGGGAATCGGATTGCAGGTGATGGGCTATCGGGCCGAGGTGATCGGTGGTATACTGACCATCCAGCAGGGGCCGGCCGGAGGAACGCGGGTCACCTGCGACTTCGACGCCAGACCCGGAAGACGTAGAGGGGCGAAGAATAATGCCGCGAAAGACGCAAAGAAGCACTAACCGGCGGGGCAAAC
>Ga0116141_10003669_pt1 | contig 12971 bp, 7 predicted proteins | sample AD_UKC097_MetaG_FD_89744 | JGI IMG/M metagenome (GOLD analysis project Ga0116141, IMG submission 89744) | Active sludge microbial communities of municipal wastewater-treating anaerobic digesters from USA - AD_UKC097_MetaG | ecosystem: Engineered > Bioreactor > Anaerobic > Digestate | place: USA... | reverse complement strand
GAAGAAAATGCGTCAAAAATTGAAATCTGTTCCGGCGTTTCTTTTTTTACAGCTCCGCTTAATGTAAAATTTCCGTTCTTGCGTCTGATTATTTTTCCGTCTTTTAACGCTGCGGCAGTAAAAGAATATTCACCGGCAGGCAGATTTTCTATTTTAAACTCACCTGATTCATTTCTATAAACCGCTTCATCCGTTCCTTTCTTTATAATCAGTTCAAAAAAGCCGTCACGAATTTCCTTTGAAGATATTTTAATATCAACGGAATGTATTCCCGGTACAACCGTATATTCAAGCGTAACGGGCTTTCCGAAATATTGAACCGGCTGGGCAATTATCACTGAATCATCTTTAACCTTCGCGATATTTTTATATTCACCGGGAGTGAGCTTTGCGGCAGATCCCACGATTATCTCATACAGCGCGACTTTACCAGGCATATCCGTTTTATCAACGGCTTTTACCGCAAAGAAATATCTGCCCTCTTCAAGATCCGCAAATGAAGTCTGCGTATTTTCCGTAAATGTTTTAGGCGGTGAAGGTTTCTCTTTTGCGATACTGTAATAATATCCCTTCACACGAACATCATCTTCAAGATTCCAGCTGAGCGAGCCTGATGACAAAGGTGTGCCCTTCCCTTCAGGATGCGTCTTCGATTCAACGGCAGGCATCGGAAGCTGTGTGCGGCTCACCATCAAAGGATAGCTCAGAGTACGGCTGTAATTACCTGCCTTGTCAACCGTTCGAATATGAAAATAAGTTATTCCGTCTTCGAGAAACGGAATCTCATAATATCTGGTGTTGGCACCGACGTTGACAACAGTCGGATTGAAATAACGTTCGCGGTTTACAGCAAGCGCATATCCTTCGATTCCGGACTCATCTTCAGGTGCATTCCATCTTATCTGAGCCGATGACAAGCGGGTCCATTTATTTTGCGGATGAGTCGCAGAATAGACAAAAGGAATTTCTGCATTCGTGTCCGAAAATTTTCCATAGACGGAACCGCCCTCATTCCAGAGAGCAAGAATTCTGCTGCCGAAAGAAAGCGAGCGCGGATTATATGCCGGACCTCTTCCTTCGGATAATTTAACCGGTTCAGTTATTTTTCCGTCAGGCGAGATTTTTACAGATGATATGCTGTTTTTTCCTCCGCGTGCGTCATAAAAAAATGCGAAAATATTATCTCCGCCCGACGAAGCCGTTGGATAATAACAGTTCGCGTTTGTATCAAAAACCACTACAGGCGGCGAGAAGCTTCCGGACTCGCCCATTACGCTGTAATTTATCTTCCAGTTTCCGGAATCATTATTCTGAAAGAAGCAGTAAACTTTTCCGCCCGATAACAGAAGTGACGGACGCGAATCGTTTCCGGTTGAATTGGTTATATTATCAAAACCCGAATAGGTTTTCCCGTAATCATTCGAACGCATTATAAAAATGTCATCATTAAGTATTCCGCCCTTGGACGACTTTCCCTGCCATGCTATGTAAACATTGGTGCCGGAAGAAGCTATTGACGGAAAAAACGCACCGCGGAATTCCCTGCCGAGAACTGTTATTTTTTCTGCCGGGGAGAAATTCAAATCAGTACCCGCGATGGACTGATAAAGATTAAACTGTTCATTTTCATACGAGTGATATATTACATGAAGCTCGTTTTTATCATCATAAAATATCAACGGTATAAAATCCATTTCTGTTTTAAAAATCAGCTTTTCAGGAGATGTAAATACCCCGCCGTAATCCGAAGAAAAAGAATAAAATATACGGTACGAATTCTCTTCTTCGCTGTACGACTGCCAAACTATGAATATTTTTCCATTTGATGAAATAGCTACGCGGGGATTCATGTTCGGGAATCCTTCCCGCTCTGCGTATGATGCTATCAGTTTCGGATCAAAAAAAGTTTTTCCGCCGTTTAGCGAGGTAGATGAATAAATGTTGCGTTTTCCCTTCTCTCTGCCTTCAAAAGCGACAACTGCGAAATTTCCCTTCGAAAAAGCGTCAAAACTGGAAAGGTTAATTCTTGAAGGAATAACCTTAAACGGTTTTTCCCATCCGACAGGAGAAGTCAGAGGAATGCCTGTAGAAAACATTATCCAGAGAAAAACTGCCGCCGGAATAATGAAAAGCCCGGCTCTTCGCCTGACAGAAGCCTTTCCTGATGAATAGAAAGATCTGACGATTATTTTCTGTAAAAACTTTATAAGCATCAGCTCCCCTTAGCAGCCTGAGGGCAAAAAGCACCTCTTAGATAAATAATCGGATAAAAGACATGGAATCAAGCAAAAATACTTTACAAATCAGATAAAAGATATCCAGATTAGAATTTCATGCGGAGCTTTAAATAATCTGAAAAGATTGCCGGATTTTTTCCGGATTTTAAAGTTCAGAGTGCAGACGCTTTAAAAATGTACGCATAATCAATCGGAGTTCACATGGAGCTTAAGGATATTATCCGCACGAACAAAGACAGAATATTCATGGTTGATCCTGAATGTTTCATAATCTATACCGGAAGCGAGCTTGATGATCCTCAGCCTTTCATCAGAATCGGCAACTGGGCAGAGCTTCCGGCAGACCTTATTCCTCTGATTGAAAATATAATTATTCCTGACAGACTGATCGGAAATCCCTCAAATGAGCAGTTCAACATCGACATAGATTATCTTCCGACAAACCGTTATATCGGATCGAAAGGACTAGTCAAAAGATATCTGGACTATCAGAAAGTTTTCTGCCTTGATCTCAAAAACGCCGAAATCGTAGATGCCGAAAAGGACATTCCAGAAATTACCGCAAAAAGCAGCATTTCCGACAAGGATTCATTCATCGGCATTTTTTACAGCGACGGCAATTTCAAGATTCATCACAATAAATCCGATCTGTTTAATCTTTCTGAATCATTTAAAACATCATTCAGCGATATCGCTCTCAATGAAAAGCTCGCAGAAATTTCCAGAAAAATCGACGGCACAGGTTTCTTTATAACAGAAGATAATCCCGTTTTCTTCAAACAGAATACGATGGTATCATATCTCTTTCCTTCCCGTTATTTTGAAGTTTTCGCATCTCTCGGCATCAATCCCAAATTCATATCCGCAATAATTCATCCTTCGGCGAATTATCTCAATACTTCGAAATTTCTTAAATGGAAAAACTATTGCCGTTCCAAAATTAAATTTTTCTGCGATCATTCAGAAGATTTTGACCTCATAAAAAGACTCTTCTCCGATGCACAGCTTTCTTTCGAGCGATTTACATCATTCAAATATTCTTCCGGCGGACTCGAAATAAACGGAATTCCGGGATCCTATAACACCGAAATAAAAACAGACTCAAACGGAAAAAGAATAAAATACCTTTTCATAAAAGGCGAAACCGGTTTCAAGGACGCTCTCAAAAAGAAATATGACGCCGTTTTCATTTCTTATTCGGTTTTTGAAGAAAAATCGGCGCTTATACGTTCATGCGAAATTCCTTATGCAGTAATCGACGACGGAAATCCTTCTTTCGCAAAACTCTTAAAAACTGAAATAACCGCTCTTTGCGGAAACGCGGAATTCAATATTAAAAAAGCATCCCGCGAAGAAATGAAGAATATTCTTACTTCAATGCTCAGAAATATTCCTTTTTCTGAAACTGACGAATTCATCTCGGCGTGTTCCGGGTACTCGTCAAAAACAAATGAACTTACAAATACTGATTATTTTAATATTATTGCAGCACTGAAATTCATTATCGCTTTCAGCGAATCGCGTAAAACTGTTCAAAATGCAAAAAGTACCCTCAGAAATTTCCTCGCATCTTCAGGGCACGAATCAAAACACCGTTCGCAGGGAACTATTTTCTGCGTTTACCTCGTTAACGGAATAATCATTAACACTGCAGAAGGCGCGATATACCGGGAAGTTAAATTCATTTCGGATCATGTTTCCGAAGATCTGCCTGAAGTCGCTTCGCTATCACCGCAGGAAAAAACAACTGCACATAAAATCATCACAGACAGGGCACGTCTTGCAGAACTCATAAAGATTCTTATTACTAAAAGTTCACATCGCGAATATGTAAACAAACTGGAAGACGCGATAAAACGCAGAAAAGAAATATTCTCAAACAAAATAATCAGCAAGGATGACATTTTAACATCAGGTGAAACATCGGCAAACAATCATCCGGTTGCAAAAATTCCTTTAATCGGAAAAATCTTCACCTCGTTGACGCAAAAACCGTCACAGTACGAATATACCGCAGAAGATTTTCAGTCAAAAGAAGAAATTGCCGAGATATGCAGAGAAATCAAAAAAGATTCACTGAAGTCAGAGAATTTTTCCATTCCTCAAATCAGGGAGGGAATAGATTTCTTAAACGCACTTCTGCGTTCACCGGCATTTTTTGAGGCGTGGAAGAATTCAGCGAAAAACAAATCTGTAAAACTTCCCTATTCTATGAGAAAAAGTGCCGAGAAACAGAAAACATTATCAACTCTTGATTTCAATTCGCTTTCAAGCGATGATAAAAAAAATCTGGCGGCATTCAACAGAAAAATTATAGATATGACATACCGTACAAAGCTAAAATCCGCAGAAACTAATGACACTTCCAAAGATGAAATTTTGAAATCAATAATCAGACATAAAAAAATCATAATTCCGGTCAGTGCATTACTTCTTATTCTTCCGTTGCTTCTTTTGTTTTATATTCAGAAAAACAAACCGATTGCCGGCGGCGAGAATTCACCCGAAAATAATAAAATATCAGTCAAAACTTCAGAAACAAAAACTTCAACGGGAATGAAAACTGTTGAGCCGCCTGCAAAAATTGACCGTGAAAAAATCGAACGTGATCTCGAAAAAGTACTTCCGGCAAAACCGAATCTTGCAGGCTGGGATTACGAGGTTTTTGTAATGGCAAACAGAATCGCTATTACAAACAATTATTCTCCGATTCTTGAAAACCAGTTCGGCAAAAAAAATCCCAACTGGATATATCCAGAAAATATTTTTATCATTCCTACTGGCGAACGCATCATAGTTCAAAAGGGCGACACTCTCTGGAAAATTGCAGGAGACTTTCTTCTGATAGCTCATGACAATTTCACAAAAACGTATCAGAAAATATCCGATCAAATAAAAGACGGAGAAAAACCTGACAAGAAACTGATTACTGAAGCCAGAAACTGGGCTTTTACAGGACACGATAAGGCTCTATTGAAAAGCGTTTCAGAAAGATGAGAGAAGATAAAATTAATTTTTACATGGAGCCGGTTGAAATTGAAATATATTTCAAAAAAGCCGGTACTGTAAAAACAATCATAAAAGAACTGTACATTGAACTTATCGATGAACTTCCGTCTTTCGAAAAAGGACGGATGATTTTTCAGCATTTTACCGACGAAGGTACGCCCATAGATATTCTTGAAGCAGAATATTTTTCCGGATATTATTCTACCTGTTACGGTATCGTATTTTCAATACATGGATCTCTATGAAAAACTGAGTTTCCACTTTCAATCAGGAATAAACGGAAGTACGGAAAGCTGGAGACAGGCATTATATTTAACGGAACTGCTCATGAAGTTTGAGCCTACACTCGCGTCGCTTGAATACATCGGCGATTTCCATACTTACAATCTAAACTATCTCATAAGAAAGCTCAACACCCTGCAGCAGCAGTTCATTCTTGAAGATTCCACAGTAATTTATCTCATAACCCGCAAAAGAAAAGCACACGAAGATGAAGCGCCCGACAAGGAATTTGATAAACTTGTCGAGCTCTGGCAATACAATATAAAAGAAAAGTTATACTGACTCAGGTGAATCCAAAAGCTTAACATCGGGATTATTTTTTAGAAAATAATCCATTGACCATGTGTTTGGAAAAAGTGCTACCGCGCGGCCTCTGTCATCTTCTGCCACAGCGGAATTACTCGGCAGAATAGAACGTATCTCGTCGACATCCCCGCCGATCCATCGCATCACTTCCCATGGCTTGGTTTCAAGATTAGATTCGACTCCATACTCATCACGAAGCCTGTACTGCAGAACTTCAAACTGAAGCGGGCCAACCGCTCCGAGAAGAGGCATAACCGCACCGTATTCCTTCATGTAAAAAGTCTGAACTATATCTTCGGCAAGAAGATGTTCAAGCCCCTTCTTGAAGGATTTGTTTGCGGAAACTGAACTGCTCTTCAAATAGGCGAAACATTCAGGCGCGAAACGCGGAATCTCGTTATATGAAACCGAAGGATCAGTGCTTAAAGTATCGCCGATTTTAAAATCAGCGTTTGTAATAAAGCCGAGTATATCACCCGGATACGCTTCTTCAGTCGTTTCGCGCTCACGTCCGAAAACGGTATGAACGCTCGAAAGACGCACCTTTTTCTGTGTGCGGAAATTGATAACACTCATATCTCTTGTAAATTTACCGGAACAGATTCTTGCAAAAACCATTCTGTCACGATGAACGGGATTCATGTTTGTCTGAATCTTGAAAACGAATGCCGAGAAGGTATCGCTTTCAAGAGGAAACGGCTCGCCTTCAACATTACGTGCCGTCGGCGGCGCAGAATGATCAAGAAATCCGTTTAAGAGAAGCTCGACTCCGAAATTGTTAGCAGCACTTCCCCAAAATACCGGCGTAGTCTTTCCGGCAAGAACGGCATCAAAATCAAAACCTTCCTGTGCGCCGTCGAGAAGTTCAATCTCCTCAAGTATAGTCTCATATGAACTTTCTGAAAGCAATTCCTTAACAAAAGGATCCTTTATATCATGAATCGAAACAGGCGCCTTGTAAGCTCCGCCTGTAGTACGTTCAAAAAGATGAACGCTTTTATTCATCCTGTCGTACACGCCCTTGAAAAACGGTCCGCTTTCAAGAGGCCAGTTTACAGGAAACGCGTGAATCTTGAGAACTTTTTCAAGCTGGTCAAGAAGATCAAGGGGCGGCATTGCCGGACGGTCGAGTTTATTCATGAAAGTAAATATCGGAACACCGCGTTTTTTGCAGATCTCAAAAAGTTTGATGGTCTGATTTTCAATACCCTTACCTGCATCGATTACCATTATAACTGCATCGACAGCGGTAAGAACACGGTAAGTGTCTTCGGAAAAATCCTTATGCCCCGGCGTATCAAGAAGATTTAATCTGTAATTCTTATACTCAAACTGAAGCAAAGTCGAAGAAATGGAAATTCCTCTTTTCTTCTCAAGCTCCATCCAGTCCGAGGATGTTTCTCTCTGCTTCTTCTTGGCTGTTACCGAACCCGCTAGTTCAAGCGCGCCTCCGTACAGAAGAAGTTTTTCTGTTAGTGTCGTTTTTCCGGCATCCGGATGTGAGATGATGGCGAATGTACGTCTTCTCTCGATTTCATTTCTAATATCGGAACTCATATTCTCTCTTAAAATTTCATTTTTTCAGCAAATGCTGTTTCACTTCTGCATGATAATCCTGCAGAGCCCTGACGGTAATACTGCAGTTTTTCATTCTGATTATTCCTTCCACCGCGGCCTTAATAGCCGAACCTGTTGTGATGATAGGAATCTTATACCTCAATGCAACCTGTCTGATAAGATTGCTGTCGCTCTTCGGAGCCTTTCCGCGAGGTGTGTTGAAAATCATATCGATTTCATTATTCTTGAGCAAATCAAGTATGTTCGGTCTTCCCTCGCTGACTTTATTAACCGTTGAACATTCCATTCCGTTGCTTCTTAAAAACTCGGCGGTGCCGCCGGTAGCGAGGAATTTAAAACCTTCTTTATACATCATCAAAAGATCCGGAGCGAGATCCGAACGGCTGCGCTCATTCAGTGATACGAAAATCGATCCTTCAAGAGGCAGACGGTCTCCGGCCGCAAGAGCTGATTTATAGAAAGCCTCGCCGAAATCGCGGGCAATTCCCATTACCTCACCGGTAGATTTCATTTCAGGAGAAAGAACAACATCAACTCCCGGAAATTTATTGAAAGGAAGAACCGCTTCTTTTACGGAAATATAAGGAGTTTCAAATCTTTCAGAAAGACCGAAATCCTTAAGTTTAGCGCCGAGCATTACCTTGAGCGCGATTTTAGCAAGAGGAATTCCTTTTGCTTTAGACACAAAAGGAACCGTTCTTGACGCGCGAGGATTAACTTCGAGCACATAAACAACATCATTTTTCAGTGCAAACTGAATATTGATTAGTCCGATAACATTAAGCTCAAGTGCAAGAGCCGCTGTCTGGCGAGTGATCTCTTCTATAATTTCTTCTTTTATTCCAAGAGGCGGAATAACGCAGGCAGAGTCGCCTGAATGAATTCCGGCCTGTTCTATATGGCGCATAATCGCACCGATATAAACGTCTTTTCCGTCGCAGATTGCATCGACATCGATTTCAGCCGCATCTTCAAGAAATTTATCGATGAGCACCGGATGTTCCGGAGTCAGTTCAACGGCAGTCTTGATATATTCAATAAGTGATTCCTGGTCATAAATGATACACATCGCTCTTCCGCCGAGAACATATGACGGACGCGCAAGAACCGGATAGCCTATCTGGCCAGCTACTCGGAGTGCGTCTTCCTGCGAAAAAGCTATTCCGTTCTCAGGCTGATTGAGTCCGAGTTTCTTGACAACATCGGAGAAACGTTCGCGGTCTTCGGCTCTGTCAATTGAGTCGGGCGAAGTTCCGGCGATATTCACACCGTTTTCAAGAAGCTGGCGCGAAAGTTTAAGCGGAGTCTGTCCGCCGAACTGAACAATGACTGCCTCAGGTTTTTCTCTTTCATATATATGAAGAATATCTTCAAGAGTCAAAGGTTCAAAGAAAAGTTTATCCGAAGTATCATAGTCAGTTGAAACAGTTTCAGGATTCGAATTTACCATGATGGATTCGATGCCGAGCTCTTTGAGCGCAAAGGACGCGTGACAGCAGCAGTAGTCAAATTCAATCCCCTGCCCTATTCTGTTAGGTCCGCCGCCGAGAATCATTACTTTCTTAGTATCGGTTTTACGCGCTTCGTCGCAATCGTCATATGCCGAATAGAAGTAAGGAGTATACGCTTCGAATTCTCCTGCACATGTATCTACAAGTCTGTAACCAGGTTTAATCGAATTCGCGTTTCTGAAATCGCGGATTGTTTTTTCACGGTTTTTTACCGCAGTCGAATATTCTTTCTGCGAGTCGCTTCCCTTTTCGTAGATGCGGGAAAGATTTTCCGCATCGGTAAGATAACCAAGCTGTCTGTCTGAATATCCGAGTTTTTTCATTTTTAGCACATTCGAAACAGTCAGTCCGTTCATGCGGACATCTTCGACGAATGATTTTTCGGCATCAACAAGCTCTTCAATCTGCCAGAGAAACCATCTGTCAATTTTGGTAAGCTCAAAAATTCTATCAACTGACCAGCCGAGCTTGAGTGCAAGCTTAACATAAAATATACGCAGATCATGAGGAGTGCGCAAACCGTTTTCAAGAAGATCTCTCTGCTGAAAAAGCGGCTGACGGTGAATCATACCTTCAAGCTTAAGATTTGCATCAGAACCGAGTCCGTATCTGTCGATTTCAAGCGAACGCATCGCCTTCTGCAGCGATTCCTTGAAAGTACGTCCGATTGCCATAGTCTCGCCGACTGATTTCATCTGCGGCCCGAGTCTTGTGTCCGCACCCTGAAATTTTTCAAAATTCCATCTCGGAACTTTTACTACAACATAGTCAATTGTAGGTTCAAAAGAAGCCGGAGTCTCGCGAGTAATGTCATTATTTAGTTCATCGAGAGTATAACCGACTGCAAGTTTCGCAGCGATCTTGGCTATTGGGAAACCCGTAGCCTTTGAAGCAAGAGCGGATGAACGGCTGACACGCGGATTCATTTCTATTACGATGACTCTTCCGGTATCAGGATTTACTGCAAACTGGATATTCGATCCGCCTGTATCCACCCCGATCTCACGGATGATGTTGATCGACATGTCGCGCATGTTCTGGTATTCTGCATCAGTCAATGTCTGCTGAGGAGCAACTGTGATTGAATCTCCGGTATGAATCCCCATCGGATCAAGATTTTCGATCGAGCATATTATAACGACATTATCCGCCTTATCGCGCATAACCTCGAGCTCGTATTCTTTCCATCCGGCAATCGATTCTTCAAGAAGAACCTGGCTAATCGGCGACTCATCGAGACCTTTTCTTACAAGATCAACAAAGTCTTCTTTGTTATAAACGAAATTACCGCCTGTTCCGCCCAGAGTAAACGCCGGACGTATAATCAGAGGAAGCTTGATATCTTCAAGAAGAACAAGCGCCTCATCAATAGTAGAAGCAAAACCAGACCTCGGAAGATCGATTCCGATTTTAAGCATCGCCTCTTTGAAAAGTTCGCGGTCTTCGGCTTTTTTGATAGCTTCAATATTCGCGCCTATCAGCTCAATCTTCATCCGGTCAAGAACACCGTTATTATAAAGTGCAAGAGCCGTATTTAGAGCAGTCTGACCTCCGACAGTCGGAAGTATCGCGTCAGGTTTTTCAATTTCGAGAATCTTTTCAACTGCAGCAGGGGTTATCGGTTCAATATAAGTTCTATCGGCAAGGTCAGGATCGGTCATAATTGTCGCTGGGTTCGAATTGATCAGAACAACCGTATATCCCTCTTCCTTTAGAGCCTTGCAGGCCTGGGATCCTGAATAGTCAAACTCGCAGGCTTGGCCGATAACGATCGGTCCCGAACCTATTATCATTATTTTTTTAATATCGGTACGTTTAGGCATTATATCCCTCTTTGAATGTTTTCAGACGGAAAAGAATGTACAAGAGCGGTAAAACCTGAGAATTTTTCAGGGTTAACCTCATATAAAGGCAATTTATGGGCATTCTTTGTCAATAAAAAATATTGAACAAAACAGATTATATGCCCGGCCAAATAATCCGTTGACAGCTATTATCAAATATAATAAGATTTCGGCGGATATTCTTATCCATCGGGTTAAATTAATGAAAATTAAATTCTGGGGAGTCAGGGGTTCCATTCCGACCCCGCTTGATTCCAATGAAATATATGACAAGTTGAAAGAAGCACTTGATCTTATGACCTTACATGACGTCAAAAGCGATTCGGCCAAAAAAGCTTTTCTTGATTCCCTGCCGATATCACTCCGAGGCACTTACGGCGGAAATTCAACCTGTCTTCAGGTTATTCCCGATTCGGGAGATACGATAATCATAGATTGCGGAAGCGGGATCAAAAAACTCGGCAATGAACTAATGAAAACCGAATTCGGACGCGGCGAGGGAAATGCCAACATTCTGATAACTCATACTCACTGGGATCATATTCAGGGAATTCCTTTTTTCATGCCTTTTTTTGTTCCGGGTAACCGTTTCACTTTCTATTCGCCTATAAAAGATCTCAAGAAACGCATAGAATATCAGCAGATTTTCACTCATTTTCCGGTAAATCTGGATTATATGAGCTCAACAAAAGAATTCGCAGAACTTGAAGGAGACAGCGAATTCGTTCTTAACGGAATAAGCATAATAAACAAAAGATTCCGGCATCCCGGAGGCTCTTTCGGCTATAGAATAGAAGAAAACGGAAAAACATTCTGTTTTACCTCCGACTGTGAATTCAATCTGGATGAACTCGACAACATAGAATCATATGAAAGCTTTTTCAGGAATGCTGATGTATGTGTCTTCGACGCACAATATACTTTCGATGAATCTGTAAATAAAATCGACTGGGGGCATTCATCCGCTTCAATAGCAATTGACATTGCCGCAAGATTCGGAGTAAAAAAACTGATTCTGTTTCATCACGACCCGGATTATAACGACAAAAAAATCGAGCAGGTTCTGGCTAACGCCAAAAGTTATCTTTCAGTAAACAAGGAAAAGAAACGCTCCGACCTGGAAATAGACATTGCAGTCGAAGGCAGTATCCTGGAAATATAATTATTCCGCTCTCTGCAGTTTCTGAATTTCTGAAAGCTTACCTAGAACGATTAAAATTGAATTTACGCGTATGATGTCGCCTGCCGAAGGCGCCATCTTTGTATTATATGATTCAGTGTTTCCTGTTTCCTCAGGCGTCTTAATTCCTATGACCTGACAGCTGAATCTTGAGGTTATTTTAAGTTCCGCAAGAGTCTTGCCTATAAATGAATTCTGCGGAATTACCTCAACTATCCCGTAATCATCAGTAACAGGCAGATAATCAAGCGCGTTCTTAAGAAGAATCTTATTGCCGAGTTTTACGGCTATATCCCTCTCCGGAAAAACGACTTCATGCACACCGAGCTTGTCGAGAATTTTCGCATGATCTTCGGAAATTGCCCTCGCTACTATATGGCGGCAATGAAGTTCTTTCAGAAAAAGAGAAACAAGAATGCTCGAAGTCATATCCTGCCCTATTGCAACTATTGCAGTATCATAATCAGTTATCTGAAGGGACTCAAGAACTTCTTTTTGTGTGACATCGCCGCAAACCGCAAAAGATATATAATCCTTGGCGCTGTTTACAACTTCGATGTTGGAATCAACACCGAGAACTTCAGCGCCGTTTTGAACAAGAGTTTTGCCGATAGTTATTCCGAAATTACCCAAACCAAAAACAACAATTTTTTTCATTTATCCCACCATAATATTTTCTTTAGGATATTTCAAGTTAACAGTTTTCTGATTAAACGTTAGTGACGCAAAAAGAGTCATCGGACCGAGTCTTCCGGTAAGCATAACAATGCATGTTATTATTTTTCCTATTACCGTCATCTGAGGTGTTATTCCGACAGAAAGGCCTACCGTACCGAATGCAGAAGTTATCTCAAATAACGAAGCTAAAAATAGATTTTTTATTTTAAAAGCATCAAAATAAATCAGAAAAAAAGTCGAAAGAGAAACAAAGAAAAGAGCAAGAATCAAAAGAGTCATGGCTTTTTCTATTGTCTCTTTGTCAATTGTTCTCTTCCACAACACTAGATCAGTTACTCCTTTGAAT
>Ga0116141_10003668_pt1 | contig 12973 bp, 13 predicted proteins | sample AD_UKC097_MetaG_FD_89744 | JGI IMG/M metagenome (GOLD analysis project Ga0116141, IMG submission 89744) | Active sludge microbial communities of municipal wastewater-treating anaerobic digesters from USA - AD_UKC097_MetaG | ecosystem: Engineered > Bioreactor > Anaerobic > Digestate | place: USA... | reverse complement strand
GTCATGCGTTCGATGAGCTGGATGTCGTACGGGCGAAGCTGAACGACATTGCTTTTCCCTCCGAAGCGTTCGAAGTTTGACTCAATATACGAACCGATTTGTTCAAGCTGTTCTTTCGTAAATTCCATTACCGTACTCATTTCCCACCTCAAAATATTATCATTTCAGCCTTATGTCAAGGCTTTATCTAAATATATATACGTAATTCAACTGTACATTTTCTCAAAAAAGTTCAAAAAAATGCTGGAAAAATTGTTAATTTCAGCGCGTAAAGTACACTACTTGTTAAGAATATTGATTTGTAATTTAGCGTTAGTTTTGAGGTAAGTTTGAAGAAGCTGATAACGACATTTTTGATTTTACCTGTGCTTGGCCTATTCCTTTTTGCATGCGGCGGAAGCGCGATCGGCGATGCTCAGGAATTTTCACCGAATGAAGCTCCTTCTATTGTTTCCATAAAAGCCGTTAACTTCGACGGAAGCGAAATAACCCAACTAGACATCGAGCCTTATAAGCAGTTTAAGCTCATCGTCGAAGCAACTGATATAGGTTGTTGGTTCTTATTATTTAGATGTTGCTGTAGATTCAAAAAATGGAGGAGAAGGTAAAAACATTGATCAATTAAAAGATAAAGATACATATACAGGCTGGGATATTAGTGATATTGATATTTTAGAAACGACATGGTGGATTGACACAAAATCATCGGACGCTGTTAACGGCGGTTTTCCTTATCTGCGGGAAATTCCGCCTAAGTAAAACCCCAGTTTTACTGATTTCTTTTACGTCGTCACTAAGTCAGCACGTGATGACATGAATGTCCGCGCTGGTTGAGGGTATATTAATACTCCTTGACATTCAAAAATATACTTGTAACAAATGTTCAAACAATTGCACTCAAGTTTATTGATCAATCTATATTAGTTTCAATAGCAATCATTAATATTTTTTAACAGGAGCTCTTATGAAGAAGTTTAAACTTTCGGCGATTCTGCTATTCGCGGCAATGCTTGCATTTTCTGCCTGCGGCGGCGGAGGAGGAGGCGGGGGAAGTGATGATCCGGAAAATCCGGGGGATTCTGATGATCCGAATTATACCATAGAAATAAAACCTGATAATGTAACTCTTTATCTCAACTGCGAGTATGTTTTTTACGCGAAAAAGGAAAATGATTCTAAAAGTCTGAATAATATAACCTGGGAAGTCGATGATGCTTCGGCAGCAAAAATCGATGCTGACGGAAAGCTGACTCCTTTGAAAGCAGGAAAGTTCAATGTCACAGGAACTACTGAGGACGGAAAATCAGCTTCGGCTGAATGTACTGTTTCTGCAACTGCGGTTAGTGATGTATTTAGTGTTTCTAATGGTGTTTTAATAAGATATTATAATTGGAGTGATACCGAACTCGTTATTCCGATGAGTGTCAATGGTATGGTAATTAATTCGATCGGCGACGAAGCATTTGATATGAAACATGATCTTGAAAGCATAGAGATACCGTCTGGAGTGACGAGTATTGGTGAATCTGCGTTTAGGGGTTGCCATAGTCTTAAAGATATAGAGATACCGTCAGGAGTTACAAGTATTGGTGAATCTGCGTTTAGCGGTTGCCATAGTCTTAAAGATATAGAGTTACCGTATGGAGTGACGAGTATTGGTAATTATGCTTTTTCTTACTGTAGTAACCTTGAAAGTATAGAGATACCTTCAAGTGTGACGAGTATTGGAAATTCTGCATTTAGTAGTTGCAGTAGTCTTAAAAGCATAGAGATACCGTCTGGAGTGACGACTATTGGAGATAATCCATTTATAGGTTGCGTTAATATAAACGGTATAGAAGTTGATCCTTTAAATTTAAATTTCAAGGATATTGATGGAGTTCTTTATAATAAAGCCGGAAATGAAATACTATGTGTACCGGATAAATATGTAAAAAATGGCACATTTCTTATAATGTCCGGAGTGACGAGTATTGGTAATTTTGCATTTTCTATGTGTAATAGTCTTGAAAGTATCGAGATACCGTCCGGAGTGACGAGTATTGGTGATTTTGCATTTTCTATGTGTGATAGTCTTGAAAGTATCGAGATACCGTCCGGAGTGACAAGTATTGGTAATTCTACGTTTTCTAGATGTAGTAGTCTTGAAAGTATCGAAATACCGTCCGGAGTGACAAGTATTGGTAATTCTGCGTTTTCTAGATGTAGTAAACTTGAAAGTATCGAAATACCGTCAGGAGTGATGAGTATTGAAGGAAGCACATTTTCGGGTTGCAGTAGTCTTGTAGACATCGAGATACCGTTCGGAGTGACGAGTATTGGTGAATATGTATTTAATGATTGCACTAGTCTTGTAAGCATTGTTCTGCCGACCAGTGTTAAAAGTATTGCTGATAGTGTATTTTCTGGTTGCAGTAAACTTAAAAGTATAAATATACCATCTGGTGTGACGAGTATAGGTTGGTGGGCGTTTGAAGATTGCGCTAGCCTTGAAAGCATTGTTATGCCGAAGACTCTTAAAGGTATTGAGAATTATGCATTTGAAGATTGCACAAGTCTTGTAAACATTGAAATACCGTCAGGAGTGACGAGTATTGATGGAAGTGCGTTTAGGGGTTGCAACAGTCTAAATAATATTAAAGTTGATTCTTCTAATACGACATATAAGGATATCGACGGAGTAGTTTATAATAAAGCCGGCAATGAATTAGTACGTGTTCCAAATAATCGAATTGTCAATGGTACTTATAGTATTCCGTCTGGTGTGACAAGTATCGGTGAAGCGTCATTTACAGGTATTTATAGTATAAAAAGCATTGAAATACCGTCCGGAGTGACGAATATTGAACATGTTGCGTTTTTTTCTTGCTCTCAACTTGAAACTTTAATAGTTAGAGGCCCAAATCCACCTGAATTAAGATTTAATACATTTTTCGGGAGTCATTTAACAAAAATTGAAGTGCCTTCTGCATCTTTGTCAAAATATAAAAATGCTGAAAACTGGAAAGAATTTGCTTCAATTATTGTAGGATACTGATTTTTTTCACAAGTCTGCCCGTACTCGGGCAGACTTAAAATGTGCGTCTATATTTCTTATCTCGCGAAAATTGTCAGAAGTGTTATAACAGTTGCGATGATTGTAAAGCCGGCGCTCGTCATCCACATCATCATGGTGAATTTTTTATTTACATCATCGAAGCGTGTATCCATGTTTTTCTGAATTGTTTCAAAACGTGTATCCATGTTCTTCTGAATCATTTCAAAGCGGGTGTCCATGCTTTTCTGAACCATTTCAAAACGCCTATCGACAGCAGCAAAACGTTCGTCCATTTGTTTCTGCATGGATTCAAAGCGTTTGTCCATCTGGGCGAAACCGAACTGCATGGTTTCGTTCTGTTTCAGTATTACTTCGCGCTGGCTTCGAAGTTCCTCTTCGATGCGCGTCATGCGTTCTATAAGCTGGATGTCGTACGGGCGAAGCTGAACGACATTGCTTTTCGCGCCGAAGCGGTCGAAGTTTGATTCGATATACGAACCTATTTGTTCAAGCTGTTCTTTCGTAAATTCCATTACTGTACTCATTTCTCACCTCAAAATATTATCATTTTAGCCTTATGTCAAGGTTTTAAACATTAATATAAACGTAATCTGTGTGAATTTTTCGTATAAGTTTAAAAAATATTCAGATTCTTTTATTTTGACACCGCTAATTATAGAATCTTAATATTCACTTGACTTCATATAGTATTTTACTATAATTGAATTATGTGGGAAATTGAACGGACTGATGAAGTTGCTGTTTTGTTAATAGGCGGAGATAAAAGAGGAAAAAAAGATTTTTATGATATAATGATTCCAGCTGCGGAAAAGTTATATGATAAATATCTGAAAGGCAGGTATCAAAATGAAAACAAAAAATAATATCATTGAAGAAATTTCGTTGTCTTTGCCTGAAAAAAAAATCAGAAAAGCTTATGCTGAAGCAGAGAAAGCCATCTTGCAGATTCGTTTATCTGAAATAAGAGAGAAAAGGGGAATAAGGCAGGAAGATTTAAAAACATTTTCTCAATCAGGTGTTTCAAAACTCGAAGCCAGAAAAGACATGAAAATATCAACTCTAATCGAGTATCTGGATAATCTTGGTCTTGGAATTGAAATAAAAGCATATCCGAAGAACAATAAGAATAAGTCAGAAAAAGAAATACTGATATTGAAGGCATAGTTTTGTCTCCGGCGTTTATTATGCTTTCTTAAATAGAGTAAATATTTCATTGACAGGCGGATATTATTTGAACTGCTGATTCAGCTTTAGGGATGTTCGGGAGGCTTTATGAATGAATTGACTACAACAGCTTACTGCGGTTTATTCTGCGAAACTTGTTCTGTTTATATATACTCACAAACTGACGAAGGCGCGCTTGAGACTATTGCGGCGAAGTTTGGTATGACCAAAGAACAGATGCGCTGTAACGGCTGCCGTTCTGACAAACTGAGTGTATACTGCGAAAAATGTTCTTTTACGGCTTGCGCTTCAGATAAAGGTATTTTAAACTGCGAAGACTGCGCGGATTTTCCGTGTGAAAAGCTGAAAGAGTTTCAGAAGCAGATGCCTCACCGAGCAGAACTCTTCGAATCGGCAGAATGCAGAAAGAGTCTCGGCATTCAAAAATGGAAAGAAAAGATCACGGCTGATTATTCGTGCGAAAAATGCGGAAACGTCAATTCGCCGTACTTCATTAAATGTGCACAATGCGGAAATGTTCCGTCCAGTCCGTTTTTCGACAGGCATTCGGCAGAAATAAAGAAACACCTTAAAATTGACTGAATTCTTTATGGTTTGTACGGCAAATAATCCATAAAAAGTTCTTGCCAATAGTGCTCGTCCTAATAGAAGGAAGGGTAATACTGTTTGGGAGATTTTATGTTTGATAAAGCCAATCTTTTATTTGAAATAGGTTCTGAAGAAATTCCTGCCGGCTACATTCCTCCGGCGCTTGAAAATATTAAAAAAATGATGTCGGATAAGCTTTCCGGCGCAAGAATTGATTTTTCGTCGATTGATGTTTTCGCGACACCAAGGCGCATAACTGCTGTTCTTTGCGGTGTTTCGGATACACAGCGCGATGAAACTCTTGAGCTGAAGGGTCCTTCAGCTGACAGAGGTTACTCTGATGACGGTAAACCGACTCCAGCTCTTCTCGGCTTTCTCAAAGGAAACGATGTCGAAGAGAAAGATCTCGAAATTCAGGAAACCCCGAAAGGAAAATATTATTTTGCTAAAAAGAAGATGAAAAGCGGAAGGACTGAGGAAATTCTTCCTGAGATTCTTTCTTCTGTTATCAAAGAGCTTCCTTTTCCGAAAAAGATGAAGTGGGGGACTAAACAGATAGGTTATCCGCGTCCGATAAGATACATTCTTGCTCTTTTTAATGACAAGGTTCTCTCATTCGATGTTGACGGAATAGTTTCGTCCAATCTGACGCGCGGTCATTATGTTCAGTCAGGTTCGATGATTGAAATCAAAAAGATTTCTGAATATAAATCAAAACTTAAAGATGCAGGTGTTTTTCTCGATCAGAACGAAAGACGTGATATGATAAAGGCAGAGCTTGCATCTGCGGCAAAGAAAGCCGGCGGTGTTCTAGTAGACGACGAAGAGCTTATTTCAATAGTAACTTATCTTGTAGAAAAACCACATGCGGTAGTCTGCGAGTTCAATTCTGATTACCTAAAAATTCCTGACATCGTTCTCATTACCGAAATGCGCGAGCATCAGAAATATTTTGCCGTGAGATCATCAGACGGCAGGCTCACCAATAAATTCCTTGTGGTTTCAAACAATCCAGCGACTGATTTTGTAAAAGACGGAAATGAGCGTGTTATCAGAGCGCGTTTTTCCGACGCAGAATTCTTTTTTAACGAAGACAGAAAACACAAACTCGAAAGCAAAATCGAATCATTGAAAACAGTTCTATTTCATAAAGAACTCGGTTCTATATATGACAAAGTCGAAAGAGTAAGAAAGACTGCTTCGGTAATTTCTAAACAGCTAAAACTAGATGCGTCTATCTGTTCCAAAATCGACCGTGCGGTGCTTCTTTCTAAAGCAGATTTGAATACTGCTATGGTTATGGAATTTACTTCTCTTCAGGGTAAGATGGGGCGCATTTATGCGCTTATGGATGGTGAAGATCAGCTCGTAGCAGACGCTATTGAAGAACATTACCGTCCGCGTTTTCAAGGTGATGCAGTACCTTCATCTATCGTATCGGTTGTTCTTTCAGCCGCAGAAAAAATAGATAATATAATGGGTTCATATTCGGTCGGAAACATTCCGAAGGGCTCTCAGGACCCCTATGCTTTGCGCCGTCAGGCGAATGCGGTTGCCGATCTTTTTATAAAGAACCGCCTGAATGCGGATATTGCTCTTATTCTTAACGAATGTGCTTCAATGTACAAAGACGGAAAAAATCTTGTATCCAAGGTTCTTGAATTCTTTACGGCGCGGGTTAATACCATATTCGCAGATGCAGGTTTTGCACACGACGAAATCGATGCATGTCTTTCTCTCGGAGAATATGACTATTATGATTTGTTTCTCCGTGCCGGTGTGTTAAACAAATTCCGCAAGGCCGAAGATTTTTCTGCAATGCTTCTCGGTTTCAAGCGAATTAATAATATTTATAATTCATTCAGAAGCAAGAATGAGAATTATGCTCTTACTCTGAATGAAAAACTTTTTGCGGCGGATGCCGAAAAAAATCTTCATTCGTTTTTTGTTTCAAAGAAGGATGCAATTGATTCGGCAATCGATTCAAAAAATTACGATTCGGTTTTTGCCGTTCTCGGTGAAGCTAAATCGCATATAGATAAATTTTTCGATGATGTTATGGTAATGGATAAAGATACGGCTCTTCGGGATAACCGTCTCGCGCTTTTGGAATCCATTGTTCTCAGATTCAGGGGATTGATTGATTTTTCAAAGATTTCAGATTGAGGTTTAAATGCTCGATTCTGCACTGAGTTCTTATGAACAGGCACGGAAGCTCGCTAAAGCTTCTTATATGGAGAATGTTTCGGCCGGAAGATCCGGCTATCTTCCTTCGCTCGACGGTATTCTCGGAAACGCCGAGGTCGCGAGTGAAGTAAACATCGGGATTATTGAAGTTCCGCTCAAAAAAGTCGTAGGAACTTATTCTCACTCAAGAGCGAGTGCTTTTTCCGCAAATTTTATGCCTCTTGCGCCTCTCGATTCAGAGTTCAGCGGAAAATGGAAATCGCTTTATTCCGCGCATCTTACAGAAGGAATCCGCGACTACATCATCGCCTATGAATATCTCAACTGGTTTTACGTCAAAGAAGGAAATAAGCGCGTCAGCATTCTTAAATATTTTGATGCAGCGTCAGTCACCGCAGAGGTTCGCCGTCTAATTCCTAAAAAAGACGATTCGGATTTAACCAACAGAATTTATTATGAGTTTCTCGATTTCAACCGTATAACTGGTGTTTCTTCTATATGGTTTACCGTCGACGGCGGTTTTACCCGTCTGCTCGAACACATGGAAGGATATACCGGAAAACTTATTCCATCGCTTTCAAAATACGAATCATATATGATCAACTGCTTCAATCCGTTCCGTTCTATCTATCACGCGAACGGCGGCGGACGACTCAAGATTACTACAGGCGATGCGTTTGTTAAATTTCTCGAAGTTTACGGCGACGATAATTTAATTGATTCGGATGATTCTGACCGGATAAAAAAATTCATCGATGAGCTCTCGAATATGGAGTCTCATCCTTTAAAAATAGTTACAGAGCCGGTAAAAGATTCCGGCAAAAAAATATTCAATCCTTTCAATTTTGTGACTCCTCGAAAAGAGAAAATCAGGGCAGCGTTTGTTTATGCCAAAAACATAAACAATTCAGGATGGACGTATTCTCATGAGCTCGGACGGCTTCATGTCGCGAATGTTTTCGGTGACAATGTCCTTCTCGACTTTGCTGATTCCGTTCCGGAAAATATTGACGCATATGACACTATAAAAAAACTTGCTGAAGACGGTAATGAGCTGATTTTTACCACTTCACCGACGTTTTTAAACCCGACTCTTAAGGCGGCGCTTGAATATCCTAAAGTGAAATTCTTTAACTGCTCGGAAGCAAATTCGTATAAAAACGTCGTTACGTTTTTCGGACGCATCCATGAACCGCGTTATCTGATGGGCATCATTGCGGGTTCGCTGACGCGTACCAATAAGATCGGCTACATCGCCAGATGCCCGCTTCCGGAAGTTATTGAGTCGGTAAACGCGTTTGCTCTCGGAGTTAAACTTGTTAATCCTTATGCAGAAGTTCTCATCAAGTGGATGAATAAGAATGAATATACAGGTTTCAATCCGGAGCTTACAGGAGAGCTTCTCGTTGAAGGCGTTGATATTATAAACGGCGATTCGCTTCCTGTTCCGGGAGACCGCGGAAAGACATGCGGACTTTTTTCGACTGCTTACGATCAGAATGCCGGAAGATTTATTCCTTCATGTCAGTATGCAATTCCGATATGGCACTGGGGAATTTTTTATGAAAAGGTCGTGCGTGCAGTTTTAAACGGAACATGGGGTTCTGTTTTTGAATCTGCAGGAGCAAGCGTCAGACCGGTGAATTTCTGGTGGGGAATGGATTCGGGTCTTGTTGATATTTTTTATTCGCTTACTCATGTTCCGCGCGAAACACAGAGGCTTATTGACTTTTTTAAAAAGATGATAATGCAGAATGAATATTCCATATTCAACGGACCGATTTATGATCAGAAAGGTGAACTGAGAGTTCCGGAAGAACAGGTTGCGACTTTTGAACAGATTTTTAATATGGACTGGCTGTGTGACAACATTTCCGGAACCGTAGATGACGGTTATGTTTCTGATTAAAATTCGATAAGCTGGTATTCGTAGCTGTTGATTATCTTTGTATTGTCTTTTGTGATTGAACGTTCGGTATTTCCGTAATTGAGATGCTGATGTCCGTGAAAATGATATGCAGGCTGATATGTTTCTATAAGTTTTGTGAAGCATTTGAAGCCCGTATGGCAGATATCTTTTCCGTCGCCGAGTCCGAACGCCGGTGCGTGCGACACGAAAATATCAACGCCTTTGTTGAAGAGAATGTAAGGTTTGAGCTTAAAAAGCCTCATGCTCATTTCAGATTCCGTGAATTGGTGATTTCTGCTGTTATAGAACTGACTGCCGCCGAGCCCCATAATTCTTAATCCCTTGTACTTGATGAACTTTCCGTCGATGGAATCGCATCCTTCAGGCGGAATTGTTTTGTAAAGTGTGTCGTGATTGCCGTGAACGTAAAAAAGCGGAACATTTGAAATTGTTACGAGAAAACTTAAAAATTCGGGCTTTAAATCACCGGTAGAAATGATAAAATCCAAACCGGAAAATCTGTCGTAATCGTAGTGTTCCCATATGTACTGCGACTCTTTGTCGCCGACTATTAATATTTTCATTTCATATTCCGGTGACATATTTTTTCTTCAACCGGCGTTATTTCGTCAAGACATTAATTACAATCGGACGGTCGGATTTTAAACAATAAATATTTATAAGAAATATTCGTTCTGCGGATATTCTGTTCCTGCTATTTTTCTGTTAGTGCGCACGATTCTTTCTATTTCAGCAATATCGACCTTGAAAGCTTTTTTTGTGCAGATTTCAGCACAGTGATAGCAGTAAGCACACTTGTGCGGATTTCTGATAATATTTTGTTTGAACTCAATTGCATTGATAGAGCATTCTTTAATGCACCTTCCGCATTTATTGCATTTAGTTTCATCAAAAGAAATATGGTGTCGGCGCAAAAAGCCGATTATTCTTCCGAACGGATAAATGAATTTTATCATTTTTTTCTGATACGAAAGAATTGATTCAGTTTTGCTGAAACTCATCGGTGCAAAGTTTTTTGCGTTCAGTTTGTTGAAAAAGTCTCTGATAAATATTTCAGTCTCGGCATCGGGATATCCGTCTGTTTTCCAGAAGTGCGGGGCAGTAATTTTTAGCGCTCCGCAAAGTGGAATATTGTTTTTGTTAAGTATGCGAGAAATGTTAAGGAGAGCTTTGCCGGAAGTTACACCTCCATAGGTCACGAGAGCGAAATATGATTTAATATTTGAACGACTGAGAATAGATGAAAGATTTTGTTTGAGATATTTGTCCAGTGTTTTGAAAATTCTCAGGTGATAAACCGGTGATGCAATTCCTATAAGGTCTGCGTCTTTCAGTATTTGCGCTGCTGATTTAGGATTTGACTCTACTTTTGAAATGTCAAGAGTTGAAAACTCATGCCCGTTTTCTCTGAAAATATTACCGAGACAGTTTAAGGCTTTTCTTGTTGTGCCGTTTGGCGAAATATATATAGCTACTGTTTTCATTAGTTTAATTTTCCTTTATCTCGTAGTTAAGAGATCCTGGAATTGAAATTATCCGCATGAATTTCATTGCAGCTGATGTAATGTAATTGTTTATATCTTCCGTTTTTTCCCATTCATAATGTCCTCGAAGAATGTTAGATTCTCTGCAGATATAGAATTTTTTTGAAATGAATCCCCGAAATCCCGCATAAAAAGGCGTACTCAATACAGGAAGTATACTTCTTTGGAAAAGCGATAATTTATTTACACGAAAGCTTATATTCAGTTTTGTTTTATGTGTTAAAATTTCATTTTGAGGAACTGAAACTTGAAGAAATAAATGCCCACTGTCGTTAATTATTTCTTCGGAATTATTTCTGATGCAACGTATTCTGATTTTTCCTGCAAGAAGCAGAAAATGATAATTGAAGAATGATTTTAAAAGTTTCATTTATACCTTCTTATGTTTAGTCAATTAAACCATTTAGAATTAATTCGATAGCATCGGAGATTCTTGTTTTTTTTTCGTGCGGTTCATAATCACTTTTAAGATAATAAATAACTATAGCTTGAAATGCTTCGAAAACTATTTCAGCATTTATATTGTTTTTTAGTTCTTTGTTGAGGATTCCTTCTTTGATAAAATCAATTACGTTTTTGTTTATTTCTTTTCTGCGGTTGATTACATTTATTTCGATGGAAGGAAAATCATTGAAAACACAAGCGAAAGATTCGGAGTAAACAGCGTTTAATAAATCCGGAAAAATATCTGCTGCTTGTTTAAGGCGTACTATGTATTCTTCATTTAGCTGAAATATCGAAGACAATTTGATCTGAACATCGTTTATGTGTTTAAGAACTGATTCTTCGATAATTTCTTCTTTTGAACCGATGATTCTGTATAATGTGTTTTTTGCAAGTCCGACCCTGGCTGACAAATCGTCCATATTCCAGCCTTTGGTTCCTTTTGTGAATATGATTTCTCCTACATGAAGTAGAATTTGGTTTTTGACATTTGCATCATCGTATTTAATTTGATTTCCCATGTGAACTAGAAATCAATAAACAGTATATACTGTCAATTGAAATATAGTATAAGTTAATTGGTTTTAGTTTTTTTTGCGGAAAAATGTTTGACTCGTTTTTGCGATTTCAGTGATACTTAAAAAATATTAACTGATGTTTAAAGAGGTGTTTATTGAAAGTTGGATTGCTCGGTTTCGGAAGAACAGGCAAAATGGTTGCTCAGGAAATTGTTTCTGATGATGAATGTAACCTGTTGTGGGTTGCCCGAAAGTCGGCTGACGCACTTGGCGATTATGTAGGAGAAATGTTCGGTTTTCACCGGCAGGAAGGTGAAATAATATCAAAGCAGAGTATTCTTCGGGACGGATTCTTTGCTGACAATTCAGTGGATGTTGTCATAGATTTTTCTTCGCAATTTGCTGTTAAATATTATTCAGAATTCGCAAAGCACGGAATTAAAATTGTATCGGCGATTTCACATTATTCGAAGCACGAGCTTGAAGTGATAAAAAAGGTCAGTCGGAAGACGGCTGTTCTTTATTCGCCGAATATTACGATCGGCATAAATCTGATCATGGTTATGGCGAAAATGCTGAAAGAAATTATTCCATTCGCCGATATCGACATCATTGAAGAACATTTTCGGAACAAAAAAGGTCCGTCGGGTACAGCTGAACGAATCGCTGAATCCCTAGACTTGAATCCTGATAAAGTAAAAAGCATTCGTTCGGGCGGAATTGTCGGAAACCATGAAATTCTTTTCGGATTACCGAATCAGGTTTTAAGACTATGTCACGAAACATACAGTCGCGCCGCTTTTGCTCTTGGAGCGATTCACGCAGCGAAATGGATTGCGGATAAATCGGAAGGATTATATTCGATGGAAAGCCTGATTAATGAAAAAATAAAATCACATGTTAATAAAGAAGAGGTATAGGATAAATGATAAAAAATATATTGAGAATTGCAGGATTGATTACCGCCGGAACTATGATTACTGTGGCTGTTGTGATGAAAGAAAAAAATAATACCAGTGTCGTTCTTTTTCTTGTCAGTTTTTCTATAATTGCATTTGTATTGAAAAGCTTTCAAAAAGGAGTTGATGCTCCCAAGTAAATATCAATTTTAGAGAAATAAATTTGATTGAAGCCATAGAAAAAATTGATCTCATGCTGCTGCTGTTTGTCCGGGATAATCTGTCGTCACTAAGTTGCGACAGATTTTTTATTTATGTTTCCCGTGCAGGCAACGGCGCTTTAATATGGATGATTTCGGCAGTTATTCTTCTTTTTTATAAAAAGACCCGTCCTGCGGCCTTCTTGACCGCTTTTGCTTTTATTTTTGAACTTATATTGTTTGAAGTAATACTCAAGAATGCGCTTGCGCGTCCTCGTCCGTTCGTAGAATACGGGTTTAGTTTGATAATTCCGCCGCCTCCTACATTTTCATTTCCATCCGGACACGCATTGTCTTCTTTTTCTTCAGCTGTGATATTTTATCATTTTATCGGACGCAAAGCAATTCCGTTTATAGCGG
>Ga0116141_10003664_pt1 | contig 12982 bp, 9 predicted proteins | sample AD_UKC097_MetaG_FD_89744 | JGI IMG/M metagenome (GOLD analysis project Ga0116141, IMG submission 89744) | Active sludge microbial communities of municipal wastewater-treating anaerobic digesters from USA - AD_UKC097_MetaG | ecosystem: Engineered > Bioreactor > Anaerobic > Digestate | place: USA... | reverse complement strand
TCCGGCCCGGACAGGCACACTTCGCGGTCGTATCCGACGGCCGCGCGCAGTTCATCCGGATGCTCCCGGGCGATGCGCAGGGCGAGCAGATTGGCGGCGGCCGAACCGCCGATGGCCAGCATTTTCCGCACGCCGGCCGCACGGGCCCGGGCGATCACGGGTTCGAGCCCGCCGTTTTCATTGAACACATCGAAATGAACATGAGTGTCGGTGAACATGACGGCATTTGTCCTCAAGGCCGGGCCGTATCAAGCCACGGCAGAAACGGGCTGTCCTTCCATTTCTGTTTCAGTTCATTCTCCAGCTCATCGGCCGCGTCCGCCCGGTTCTGCAGGCGCAGGAGGAGCAGCAGCCGGGCGCCCACGCGCATGGCGGTGCCGGCGTCGGCCGCGGCCGCCAGCACGGCGCGATACTGATCAACGGCGTCATTATACAGCGCATTCTTGACATACAGATCCGCCAGCTTCTCCCGGAGCACGAGGCTGCCGGTTTCGGCGATCTTTTCCCGGCAGAATTCGAGCGCGGGGTTGAGCGCACCGGCGCGCACCATCAGATTGACCTTTCGCAGCCAGGCCCATTCGATCTCCGGGCGGCCGTCTTCCTGAAGATGCCTGATCTGCACGTCGAGCGGATAGCGGAAAGGCGCATACAGCGGATCGCCGGTCACGGTGGTCTGCCATGAAAGCGTGCGGAGCGAGAAGAGCGCGGCGGCGCCCATGCTGCTGCCGGAGCACAGCCGGTCGCTGAAGATGTCCAGGTTCGGGCTCATGCCCAGATAGGGTTCGCCCACCGCCCCCATGGATGCAGCCGCTCCCGCTGCAAGCAGGGGTCCCGTCCAGTACCGCGTGCGGCCGCGAAGGATTTTCGCGCTGGCGCTGTGGATATGATAGGCCACCGCACCGGGGAGAAATCTGAAATCTTTGCGGGTGAAGGGTTCGGTCACATGTTCGGTGTACCAGCCGAAATAGAGCGTGGCATCCGTCATGGGATATTCGGGAGGGAACACATTGGCCGTACGGTCGAGATGGCATTCGTACCCCTCGCGGGCGAATCTTTCGCTGGCCTCGCGAATCCAGTGGTCGCCCGCATAATACAGCGGATCGCTGGTCTCCTGCAGATCAAAATACATCCTGCCGCACAGGCCGTACCGCTCGGCAAAAAGCGCGCCGTCTATCATGTTCTTCACTGATTCAATATCCGGTCCGTCCAGGCGCGACACCAGCAGGGGGGCCCCCTCGCCGGAAGGAGAAGGAATCAGGGCATACTGGTCATAAAGAGGGTTGTTGTGCGGGCCTTCAATGACATACGGAGCCGCCAGCAGCAGGGCCAGCTCACTGTCCACGGCCGCAGAGTCCCGGTAAAGGCCTTTCCCCAGCGCCGAAGAAATTTTCACCGCAAGGGGAAACTTCGTGTCCGCGATTTTCACCGGGACCCCGTACACGGGGACCAGGCACTGAACAGAAGACCTGAGCGTGAGCCACTTTGAAGCATGCGGCTGAACCTCGTTCGGGTTGCGCTGCTTCTGCTCGATGAAATTGTTCTTCCGGAGGAACTCCAGCAGCGGCTCGCGCAGCTTCAGGTCATAGATGCTGCGGGAAATCAGCTCGCCGGACGGCAGGTCAAGCACGCAGAGGCTGGCCTCGGGGAGGCCGCGGGCCGCCAGATAATAGCGCGCCGCCTCAAGTGACGCCGGCACGTTCTGATTGGCAATCACAATGACATTTGTCTGCTCCGGGCCGGATGCCGCCGCACGGGAGGCCGGCAGGGCACAGCTCAATGCCAGCGCCAAAATGCACAGCCCTTGCCTGAAACAACTCATGGAGGCGATTTTGAACAATTGCCTGAAATAATCCATAAAAATCGGTTCAAGCCTCATTGCAGACATACCGGATCCATATTAGTCTGTTTTATATTTGAGTTAATTTAACCGGATAATGTATAAAGGGTATGGTTAGGGAATAGCCGATCGAGGAGAGACAGCAAATGAAGCAAACAATTGTTCTGCTGATGGCCGGCATGCTCTTAAGCGCCAGTGCGTCAGACCTCCGTATTGATGGCGGCAAACTTAACCTGATCGGGAAAACCGAGGGGGGGGGATGTGACGCTTGGAGCGGGGGCTATACTGCAAGGCTCCGGCACCGTCAGCGGCGCGGGCGATATTTCTGGAACGATATCCCCGGGCGACGGATCCCCCGACGACACGGCCACGCTCAGTTTCACCGGCGATCTTGTTTTCCAGGACGGCAGCGCCTTCGAGTGCTATGCCGCGGACCACACCACGCTCGACAAGCTGGTGGTGGGCGGAACGGTTTCGGGTATTTGCGAGGTGGTCCTGACAAGAGACGTGGCGGCCGTACCGCTCTATCAGGTAATTGTGGATGGCGGAACTTCCAGCGATTATGACCTCTTCATCTCATCCCCCACCAACTGGGTCATCGAAGAATCCTCAGCTGTGGTTACCAGTCTGGCGGCGATTGCCGTGGACAGCATTTCTACAAACGCCAATGAAACCGGGGCCGATCTAAGCATATCCCACACCACAGGCACCGGAAGCAACCGGTTTATGCTGGTGGGCATTTCCTGCGAGGACGACAACGCTTCCGGCATGTCGGTCACTTCCGTTGTCTATGGCGGCTCATCCCTATCACAGGTTGTCAAGCAGGTTTCCGTGCAGGAAGCCATCAGTGAAATTTGGAGTCTGGCCGCTCCTCCCGCCGGAGCAGGAACCGTGGTGATCGGCATTGATGAAGGGTCTGCCAGCGGAGTATCCATTGCCGCCGCAGTTGTCACCTTCACAGGGGTAAATCCGGTCACGCCGCTGGGAACGGCAACCGGCTCCATCGGCAACAGCACGGCCGCCTCGGTCACGGTTTCATCGGCTTCTTCCGAACTCGTTTTCGACAACCTTGCGACCGACGACGGCCGCACCTGTGCAGCGGACACGGGACAAACAGAGCGGTTCAACTTCCGGACTGAAACGGGGGCCGACGGGATCACTTGCGCTGGGAGCACAAAGGCGGGAGCGGCATCGGTTGTCATGTCCTGGACGCTTAACAGCCTCGACACCTGGGCTCTCTGTTCCGTGGCGCTGAAGCCGGCGCTGATCTACACGCCGGTTGGCGATCTGCTGGCTTCAGAAACCACCGGCGACAGCGACTCCGACACGCTTCCCGACAAGTGGGAATACGACAATTTTGATGATCGCACCGCCGCGGATCCAGACGCGGACGATGATGACGATCTTATGGACAACTGGCAGGAACGGATTGCGGGAACGGATCCCCGGGATGACACCTCGCTGCTGACCCTGGATGCGGTGGAAACCCGCTCAAAAACCAATCTCGTCATTTCATGGAGCAGCGTGGACGGAAAACTTTATTCAGTCTACCGCCGGACAAATCTTGTGACTGGAACGGCCTTGCTGCTGGAAAGCGACTTGCCGGCCACACCCCCGGTGAACACCTTTACCAACGCAGTCACAGTTTGGGAACGATATTATTACAGGGTTGAGGTTCAGCCGTAGGTTCTGGAGACAACATCATGAAAAAAATACTGACAGCATTGATTATTCCGGCATTGGGGCTCGCAGTTCAGGCCGCCGATTTCGGCGTGTATCTGGATTCGAATGATGGCAGCAGCGCGCTGGTCATCTACGACAACCAGACCAACCAGCTGATGTCTGTCCAGTCCGACGGGCCGGTTGAAACGGTCTCCAATCTCACCGTAAGCGGAATCGTGTCCGCCGTCTCATTCGAGGGCGACGGTTCAGATATGACGGGCGTTGTCACCAGCGAGACGGATCCGGTCTGGGAGGCGGAGAAAGCCGGATATGCCACAGGCACTCCGGTATATGTGGAAGCTGATCCCGTCTGGGAAGCAGAGAAAGCCGAATATGCCACAGGCACTCCGGTATATGTGGAAACTGATCCCATTTGGGAGGCCGAAAAGGCCGCTTATGCCACGGGTACACCTCTTTATATTGAAGCTGATCCTGTTTTCGGCGCATCGGTTGCCGCAAGCATAACGGGACTTGAAACAGGGCAATGGACTGAAGCCTATGGATGGGGCGACCATGAACTGGGAGGCTATGCCGACAGCGCTGATCTCGTGTCAGCAAGCAATGCCCTTCAAACCGCCATCGACACCGAAACCTCAGCCCGCATTGGTGCGGATGCAGCCCTCAGCAACGAAGTCAGCGGAATCGCCTCGGATCTCGGGGACGAAGCGGCTGCGCGCATCGGCGCAGACGCCGCCCTGAGCAATGATGTCAGCGGAATTGCTTCAGACCTTGGCGATGAAACTGCCGCCCGCATCGGTGCGGATGCCGCCCTCAGCAATGAGGTCAGCGGAATTGCTTCGGACCTTGGCGATGAAGCCGCCGCCCGGATCGGCGCGGACGCCGCTCTCAGCAATGAAGTCAGTGGAATCACATCGGCTCTCGGTGATGAAGCCGCCGCCCGGATCGGGGCGGATGCCGCCCTGAGCAACGAAGTCAGCGGGATTGCCTCGGACCTTGGAGATGAAGCCGCTGCCCGTATCGGCGCAGACGCCGCGCTCAGCAACGAAGTCAGCGGGATTGCCTCGGACCTCGGGGACGAAGCGGCTGCACGCATCGGCGCGGACGCTGCACTGAGCAATGATGTCAGCGGGATTTCCTCAGACTTGAGTGATGAAACGTCTGCCCGCATTGGTGCAGACGCCGCCCTGAGCAATGCCGTCAGTGGTGAAGCAGCGGCCCGGATCGGCGCGGACGCTGCACTGAGCAATGATGTCAGCGGGATTTCCTCAGACTTGAGTGATGAAACGTCTGCCCGCATCGGTGCAGACGCCGCCCTGAGCAATGCGGTTGGAACTCTTGTGACCGACCTGAACACGGCCAGCAACGCCCTGCAGACGGATGTCAGCACCCGGCTCGACAGCAATTTCTGGGCAGCGGCAGACAGTACCACAAACTATATGCGACTCAGCGATGGAGTCTTTCCGCAGAACATGGTATGGGTGGCCACAAATGGGACCGCCTCGGGCCCGGGTTCGCTGAATGCCCCCTATGATACACCCCAGAACGGCTATAACAGCGCAGCCGCACTGTTTCCCTCGCAGCCTGCCACGCTTGTTATTACCGCAGGAAGTTATCCGGGTCTTGTGGCGGGCAGCCCCAATATACATGTGTCCGGCATTTCTCGCCCGCAACTGGCTTCTCTGACCGTTACCGGTGTCACCTCGGGCATCGTTGGCAGTCGGCGCATTGACGGGATTGTAGTGACAGGTTCTGTTTTCATCGGCGCCACCGGGGTCAAACTGGATAATATGCGTGTGCAAAACGGCCTGACCATCACCGGGCAGCAGATAGAGGTTCAGAACTCCTTTATCACCGTGTCAAGCACAACTCCCGCCGTTGATGTGCGCCCCTACGCGCAAAACGTGGCCATCTATAACTCATCAATCGAAAGCGCACAGTCGACCAACTCACTGAAGGTGGGCGATGTCGTTACCCACTTTGAAGTGATTGGATGCGAGATCATCAACACAGCCGGGTTCCTGACAATAGATGATTTGGCCTCTTCCCCGCCAACTCCGATTCATCTCTACACTCACAATTACATCAAGTCTACGGGCGCCGCCACAAGCGCCATGCAGATCAACGTTGTATTCCCGCCGTTTCCTCCCTTTAACGCCAGTGTAGCATTCCATAACAATACGGTCTGGGGAGACCTGGTGGCTAAAGGGGGCGCAGGTTTGCATGCCCAGTTTTCAAACAACTCCATCTATGGAACAAACTCATGGCTGCAGGCTGGAACGGTTACATCAGACGGTTATAACAACACACACCACAGCCGTTCAACCGTACAGACGCTTCCCGATTCGTGGGACGACTGACGTGCAGTGTTGAATCCGGATAGACCACGGGTTCCGTGCTGACTGGCGGCACAGGTTTGTTGTGCTGTTACAGGCGCAACCGCCTTTAAAGTGCCCGCTTTATTCAGTCGCGGCGGAGTCTCTGGACTTAAAATCGTAATCCGCCGGGTCGCTGCCCATGAAGCAGAAGCCGATTGAGTCCGTCTTCAGGCTGCCGAAATCAATCCCGCGTGCGGCCAGAGCCACCTTTTCCGCAGTGAGCGGCATGGTCTTGATCCGAAGCCCAAGGGCATCTTCCACGGCGTCGGCCACCATTGGGGCGGCCGGTATCATGGTGTGCTCCCCCACCCCGCGCGCGCCAAACGGACCGTCGGGCTGGGGTGTCTCGATAATGATCGGAATGATCTCATCGGGCACGTCTTCGGCTGTTGGAATCTTGTAGTCGGTGAAATTCGGATTCAGCAGTTTGCCTTTTCTGCTGTAGCGCATGTCCTCATAAAGCACGGTCGCAAGGCCCTGCAGGAGGCCTCCGGTCAGCTGGCCCCTCACAAGCGATGGATTAATGGCCTGCCCGGCATCCACGGCCAGTGCCGTTTTCAGCACTCGCATTTTTCCGGTTCTCTGATCAATCTCCAGCTTCACGGCTGCCGCACCCACCGTGTAGTGGACACACGGATGGCCGCCCTGGCTGGTTTCGGGATCGCCGGTGGCGGAAGTAAACTCCGGCATGAACATGCCGCTTCCCACAATCGGACCGCCGCGCCATGTGCCGTCCTGCGTCATGATACCGTTGATCACGAAGTTCTTGAACGGCATCGCAAAGGATGCATCCGCACGGCTTTTCACATGCTCGTCTTCCAGATACAGCGAATCAACCGGCAGCCCGCACCCGCGGTGAATGGTGTCGAATATTTTCTGCTTTGCGTCTTCCGCCGCCTTGCGCACGGCGTTGCCGCAGCTCCAGGTAACATGCGATCCGACCGTCTGCCATTCGTAGGCATTGCGGTCCGTATCCGGTGTTTCCACGCGGATCCGCTCCGGAGGAACGGCGAGCACTTCAGCGGCAACCTGGGCCATGACGGTCAGATAGCCCTGCCCGATTTCCATTCCTGAGACGGCGATATTTATGCTCCCATCCTCGTTGAACTTGAGAAACGCTGCCGAACTCGCGTTCGGCGGCATCGCCGGCGCTTTCCAGAACAGCGCAAGGCCCTTGCCGATCTTCTTGTCAGGATCAGCGGATTCTTCTTTCTTGCCCCATTCCACGGCTTTTGCCACTTCATCAATGGCTTTCTGGATATCGCCCGGATTCATTTTGGATCCATAGCCGTTGGTGTCACCCTCGGCGATGGCATTCTTTTTGCGGAAAGCTACGGGATCCATGCCCAGCTTCTTCGCCATGCGGGTCATGTGCGACTCCAGGCCGAAGTGGAACTCGGAATAGCCGAAGCCCCGGTACGGCCCGCCCGGCGGCAGGTTGGTATAGGTGCAGATCGAGTCAATCTTCACATGGGGAACCCGGTATGGCCCCGTGGCCGAGAGCCCGACCGCGTTGACCACATTGGCGCCGTATTCAACATACGCGCCGGCGTCCCAGTGAAGCGTATGCTCCAGCGCTGTAATGGTCCCGTCCTTTTTGCATCCCAGCCTGATCTTCGCGATCACGCCCTGCCGCTGATAGGTATTGTAGAACTCCTGCGCCCGGGTCAGGCGAACCTTCACCGGCTGGCCGCGCACAGCCATTGCCAGCGCGCATCCGATGATCTCCATGCTTACGCCGGCCTTGCCGCCGAAGCCGCCGCCGACATAGGGCGTGATCACCCGGATATCCTTGTGCGTCAAGCCCAGCGGCGCCAGCGCCTCGGCGAACACGTGCCGCTGCGTGAAAGGCGACTGTGACGAAGACCAAAGTGTCAAGCGCCCGGCCATGTCATAGAGGCCCACGATCACATGCGGCTCAATGGCGCAGTGCGCATAGCGCGGCACGGTATAGGTGTCCTCGAGAATCTCATCCGCCTCGGCAAAGCCCTCTTCAATGTCGCCCTTGCGGGTCTTGCGCCAGTGGGCGATGTTGGTGCCCTTGCGGGGGAAGAACCACGGGCAGCGCGAATATTTGTCCAGATCCGGATGGAGCAGCACGCTGTCCTTCTTGAGCGCCCCTTCCAGGTCCAGCACATCGGGCAGCTCCTCATAGTCGACCCGCACCAGCTTTGCGGCGCGCTTGGCGGTTTTGGAATCGCGCGCGATCACCGCGGCCACCTGTTCGCCCACAAAGCGTACACGGTCGCGCGCAAAAATGAACCGGTCCTGCATATAGAGGCCAAACGTGAACGGATAGTCCTCTCCGGTCACAACCTTGACCACCCCCGGAACCTTCATGGCCTCTGAAATATCCACTTTTTTGATCAGAGCATGGGCATGGGGACTTTCAACAATTTCCGCATGCAGCAGATTCGGACCGAAATCCATGTCATCCACATAAACTGCGGCGCCGGACACCTTGTCCATCCCGTCAATCCTGACGGCGTCTTTCCCGACATATTTATAGTTCGCCATATCAGTTCTCCTTTGCCACAGACATGACCGCGTCGATAATGGGCCCGTAGCCGGTGCAGCGGCAGAGGTTTCCGGCAAGGGCTTCTTTCACTTCGCTTTCAGACGGCTTCGGATTTTTGTCCAGCAGCGCCGTCGCCGCCAGCACGACGCCCGGCGCGCAGAAGCCGCACTGGAAGGAGTTCTGCTCGACAAACGCCTTCTGAAGCCTGGTGGCTCCGTTCCTGCCGATGCCCTCGACCGTGGTGACCTCCTGCCCGTCAACCTCAATGGCAAGAATCAGGCAGCTCCGCACCACCTTGCCGTTCAGCAGTATGGTGCACGCCCCGCAATCGCCTTTTTCGCATCCGATCTTAGGGCTCTTGATGCCCAGTCTGGTCCGCAGGACATCCAGCAGAATATCGCCGGGCTCCACCTCCACGCTCCGGAGGTCGCCGTTCAGGTTCATCGTGATTGTTTTCTTCATCGGCTTCTCCTCAGATCAGTGCGGTTCCGTATTTCGGGCCCCTGCCGGCGGCGCGCGCCGCGGCCGCTTTCAGGCCCCTTTCCAGCATCACTTCCATCGTCTGCATGCGGTACTCGCGCGTCGAGCGCACATCGGTGATTGGACTGATGCATTCAGGAAGAAGCTTCACGGCTTCGGCGATCAGGTCGTCCGTCAATGGCCTGCCATCCAGCAGCTGTTCAATTTTCACGCCGCGCACGGGACGCGGAGCGACAGAACCGAAAGCCACCTTGCAAACATTGCCGGGCATAACCAGCACGGCCACGCTGGCCTGGGCAAGGTCCTCGCCCTTGTAGCGGCCGAGCTTGATCCACGCCGCACCGCTGCCCTTCGGCGGCAGCGTGAAGGACATTGCCGTGGCGATTTCCGCCGGCTTGCGAACGGTCTGGCGAGGCCCCGTGAACCAGTCGTCCAGCGGCACCACGCGGTCCCCATCCGGACCGGACAGTTGAATCTGCGCGTCAAAGACCGTCAAGCTGGGCCCGGCATCGCAGCAGGGCACGGCCGAGCAAAGGTTGCCCAGCACGGTCGCCCGGTTGCGAACTCCCGTGGACGCCACTTTCGAGGCCATGTCCTGAAGCATCGGCGCGCGCTTTGCGATGACCTTTGATTCCAGCAGGTCGTTGAAGGTCACCAGAGCGCCCAGCGTGACCACATCGCCCTTGACCCTGATTCTGCCGAGACTGGCAATCCCCTTGATATCCACGAGGATGTCAGGCTCCACCATGCCGTCAATCAGCCATGGCACCAGGTCGGTTCCCCCCGCGAGCACGCGGGGGGCCCTGTGCTTCGCCATCAGCTTTCTGGCCTGCGCCAGTGTCGCCGGCTTCGCGTAGTCGTAGTCAAGTGCGATTGTCATCGGACGGGTCTCCTTATTTCGGCTGCGCCATGGCCACAATGCGGCACATGGCCGATTCCATCTCGATCCCCTTCAGCGGATAGCATCCGATCCACAGGCGCTGGGATCCCAGTTTCCCGATGTCGCCGCCGATGTTTTCAGCATGAACCAGTCCGGCCGGGAACAGTTTAATGTGCATGACCTGATAAAATTCCTTGGGCGGGAAGTACTCATCCCAGGTCTTGCCCGTTTTGGCCTTCAGCACCTTCTCGGCTTCAACAAAAGCCTTGGGATGCCAGTCGCGAATGATCGTGTTCATGGGATGATCGGCTGAACCGCAGTCCACGCCGATCCATTTCAGCTTGAGCTTCAATGCCCACTTGTGGAAATCCTTGTCCGGGCCCGGATGCTTCACGAAATACCGGACCTCATCGGAATGCTTCTGGTCCCAGCCGTATTTGTGATATCCGGTGTTGATAATCAGAATATCGCCCTTGCGGACCTCCACCTTGCTCATGATCATTTCCGGGGAATAGAGGTCATAGTCGCCCACCATGTCTGAAATGTCCGCCACAGCGCCCGCGCCGACCCATTCCTTCAGGGGAACATCGCCAATGCAGCGGCCGCTGGAATGAAAGTGGATTTCACCGTCAATGTGTGTTCCCACATGATTGCTGGTGGTAATAATCTGGCCGTTGGCGCCCTGCCCCATGTGCGCGCCGGCAATGCGCTTGAAATACTGAATGCCCAGCGGCATATAGCTGGGCCACGGAGGCGTATGCACGCTGAGGCGCTGAGTGAGGTCATAGATTTTGACTTTGTCCATGAATTGAAGGAACTGATTGCTGTTCATCTCATTCTCCTGTTGTATGCTGTTACGGGCTCATGATGAGTCATAATGGGAACGAGTGTACACAAAATGTCCCTTCATTCCAGCCTTAATGCTCAGAAATATTGCAGTTTGAGCCAACTTCAGGCTGTTGCACGGACACTCCGCATAATATATATTATTTACATAGATTTTATATGATATGAAAGTGTCCAGCAAAACCGGCTATGCTGTGCAGCCTGTTCTTTATGCCATTTGAAGGAGTGCGCGATGTCTCTTAATACCGAGCAGAAACTTCGATATTCGCGCCAGCTTATTCTTCCCGGCTTCGGCGAAAAGGAACAGGAGCGCCTGCTTCGCGGACGCGTTCTGGTGATCGGGGCCGGAGGGCTCGGATCTCCCGCCCTGCTTTATCTCGCGGCGGCCGGTGTCGGACATCTGGGTCTCGTTGACAATGACGCCGTTGACCTCAGCAATCTGCAGCGCCAGATTCTGCATTCAAGCGAAGACCTTGGCCGCCTGAAAGTGCATTCGGGGAGCGAGTCGATTTCCGCGCTCAATCCCGACGTGCATGTTGTCACATATCATATGCGCTTCACGGCGGACAATGCCATGGACTTGCTGAAGGACTACGACTTCATCATAGATGCAACCGACAATCTCGCCAGCAAGTTCCTGATTGCCGATGCGTCTTTCCTTGCCGGGAAGCCCTACAGTCATGCGGGCATTCTGGAATACTACGGCCAGACCCTGACCGTGCTGCCGGGAGAAACCGCCTGCTACCGGTGCATATTCCGCAGCGAACCCGCCGAGTGCCCGCCCTTCAGCAAAGGCGTGCTCGGGGCCGTGCCGGGGGTCGTGGGCACAATCCAGGCCACGGAGGCCATTAAACACATCCTGGGCATTGGGCGCCTGCTGACCAACCGCCTGCTGACTTACGACGCGCTGGACATGGTCATCCGGACCATTGATATCCATCGAAATGCCGACTGCCCGCTGTGCGGGAAGAATCCGGAAATCAGGGATTTGAGGAGACACCCATCAGGAGGTAAACAATGAACTACTATACGGACAACTCGCTGAGCATCGGAAATACTCCGCTCGTGCAGATTCGAAAACTGGCCGGGAGCAAGGCGCTTGTGCTGGGCAAAATTGAGGGCCGCAATCCCGCTTATTCGGTTAAATGCCGCATCGGGGCCTCTATGGTCTGGGACGCCGAGGAAAAAGGAATTCTGAAGCCCGGCATGGAAATACTGGAACCCACCAGCGGCAACACGGGCATTGCCCTCGCCTACGTCGGCGCCGCGCGAGGCTATGGCGTCACGCTGACCATGCCCGAAACCATGAGCATTGAGCGCCGCAAAATTCTGGATGCCTTCGGCGCCATCGTGGTGCTGACTGAAGGCGCGAAGGGCATGAAGGGCGCCATTGAGAAAGCTGACCAGATCATGGCGGAATACCCCGGGCAGTTCTATATGCCCCAGCAGTTCAAAAACCCCGCCAACCCCGCCATCCATGAAAAAACAACCGGACCGGAAATCTGGAAGGCCACTGGAGGGAATATCGATGTGCTGGTGGCCGGTGTCGGCACGGGAGGAACCATCAGCGGCATTGCCCGCTATTTCAAGAAGACCATGGACAGGAATGTCCTGACCGTTGCAGTCGAACCCGAAGCCAGTCCCGTCATCTCGCAGGCCATGGCGGGCGATCCGCTCCAGCCCGGCCCTCATCCGATTCAGGGCATCGGCGCAGGATTCATCCCCGACACGCTGGACCTTTCGGTCATTGACCGGGTGGAAAAAGTCGGCGGAGACGAGGCTATGGAATACGCAAGGCGTCTGGCGAAAGATGAGGGTATTCTTTCCGGCATCTCCTGCGGCGCGGCTCTGGCGGCGGCCGCTCGCCTTGCGCGCAAACGGGAATTTGAAGGCAAGACCATCGTGGTCATTCTGCCCGACTCCGGCGAGCGGTACCTGTCAACATCGCTGTTTGCATGAAGCCGGCGCGCTTGTTTCTCCGGGTGCCGGAGGGAGAACTGTCCCGCCGGAGACATCATCTCTCGACCAGAATCCGGAAGCCGACGTCCGCATCGCTGTAGTCCGGGGGGAAGAGCGTGCATCGGTCAACGCGCAGGAGCTCTTCGCTCCGCTCGGCCCAGCTTCCGCCAAGAGCCACCAGCTGACTGCCTGCGTTGTCAGAGCACCATTCGGCCACGTTGCCGGCCATGTCATGGAGGCCGTACGGATTCGGATCATACTGCCCGCATTCAACCGGGCCTTCGGCCCTGAAGCAGGCGTTGCTGGACGGACTGCCCCAGCCCCAGGGATAGTCCGACCCGTTGATTCCTCCGCGGGCGGCATGCTCCCATTCAGCGGCGGTTGGCAGCCGCACGGTGCGGCCT
>Ga0116141_10003662_pt1 | contig 12985 bp, 10 predicted proteins | sample AD_UKC097_MetaG_FD_89744 | JGI IMG/M metagenome (GOLD analysis project Ga0116141, IMG submission 89744) | Active sludge microbial communities of municipal wastewater-treating anaerobic digesters from USA - AD_UKC097_MetaG | ecosystem: Engineered > Bioreactor > Anaerobic > Digestate | place: USA... | reverse complement strand
TCATGCGCGCGACCGCGAGCGAGGTGTCGAAGGTGAAGCCGATCGACGCGGTGAGCTGGAAGCGGGCCATGTCGAGTTCGGCGACCCCGGGTGGGGCCGTCGGGTGGACGAGCACCGGCAGGCCGCGCGCGAGCGCCTCCCGGTGGAAGTCGGCCGTGGCCCCGAGCTCGATCGACAGGCCAGGGCTCCAGAGCAGCACGTCGACGCCGTCGAGTGCGGCCGGGTCCAGCGGCCCGCCGGCGAAGACCGCGCCGGGCACGGCCTCGCGCAGCGCGGCGAGCTGCGGCGGCGCCTCGCGGGTGTCGACCGCGTGCACACGGGCGCCGCGGAACGCGGCCCAGCGCGCCATCGCCAGGCCGGATTCGCCGAGCCCCACGACCAGCGCGAGGCGGCCGGCGAGGTCGAAGAGCTCGAGCTGGGCGGGGGCGGTCATGTCGGGTCCTCTACGCCTCACCGCAGCTTTAGCGTGGACAGGCCGACCAGCACCAGCATCATCGTGACGATCCAGAAGCGCACGACGACCTGGCTCTCCTTGACCCCGCCGACCTCGAAGTGGTGATGCAGCGGCGCCATCCGGAAGATGCGCCGCCCTTCGCCGTAGCGGCGTTTCGTGTACTTGAAGTAGCCGACCTGCAGCATCACCGACAGCGTCTCGACCACGAAGACGCCGCCCATGATGAACAGCACGATCTCCTGCCGCACGATGACGGCGACCGTGCCCAGCGCACCGCCGAGCGCGAGCGCGCCGACGTCGCCCATGAACACCTGGGCCGGATAGGCGTTGAACCACAGGAACGCGAGCCCGGCCCCCGCGATGGCGCCGCAGAACACCGTCAGCTCGCCGGCGCCAGGGATGTGGGGGATCAGCAGGTAGCGGGCGAACACCGCGTTGCCCGCCACGTAGGCGAAGACACCCAGGGCGGTGCCGACCAGCACCGAGGGCAGGATCGCGAGCCCGTCGGCGCCGTCCGTCAGGTTGACGGCGTTGCTGGTGCCGACGATCACCAGATAGGTGAGCCCGATGAACCCGAAGACCCCGAGCGGATACGCCACGTTCTTGAAGAACGGCACGATGAGGTCGGCCCGCGGCGGCAGGTTCACCGAGAATCCGCCCCGCGCCCACTGCAGGAACAGGTCGACGGCTTCTGCGTTGGTCTGCGCCGGCACGGCGAACGCCAGGTAGACCGCCGCGACGATGCCGATCAGCGACTGCCACAGGTACTTCTCGCGGGCCGGCATGCCGTTGGGGTCCTTGTAGACCACCTTGCGATAGTCGTCGACCCAGCCGATCCAGCCGAAGCCCAGGGTGACGATCAGCACCGCCCAGACGAACCGGTTGGACAGGTCGGCCCACAGCAGGGTGGCCGCCCCGACGGCGATGAGGATCAGCGCGCCCCCCATCGTCGGGGTGCCCGACTTGGCCAGGTGCGTCTGCGGCCCGTCCTGCCGCACCGCCTGGCCGATCTTCAGCGCGGTGAGCTTGCGGATCAGCATCGGGCCGAACACGAGCCCGATCGCCAGCGCCGTCAGCGTCGCCATCACGGCACGCAGCGTGATGTAGTTGAACACCGAGAAGGCGCGGATGTCGCGGGCCAGCCACTGAGCCAGTTCGAGCAGCATCAGTGCGCCTCCACGCTTGCGTCGGCCCGACGCACCAGTCCCGCCACGACGCGTTCCATGCGCATGAACCGGGAGCCTTTCACGAGCAGGGTCGCGCCCGGCACGGCCAGCGCGCGGGCGCGCTCGATCAGGGCGTCGACGGACGCGAAGTGCTCGGCCCCCGCCCCGAACGCCGCCGCCGCGTCGCGGCAGGCGTCGCCCAGCGCCAGCAGGCGGTCGACGCCGCGCTGGGCGGCGTAGGCCCCCACCTCGCGGTGGAACTGCGGACCCTCCGCACCGACCTCGCCCATGTCGCCGAGCACCAGCACGCGGGGCGCCGGCACGGCGGCGAGCACGTCGACCGCCGCGCGCACCGAGTCCGGATTGGCGTTGTAGCTGTCGTCGATGACCGTCGCGCCGCCCGCGCCGTTCAGGCGCGCCAGGCGCCCGCGAACCGGACGGAACTGCGCGAGTCCCGCGGCCACCGTCTCGGGGTCGAGACCGATCGCGGTGGCGCACGCGGCCGCCGCGAGCGCGTTGCGCACGTTGTGCAGGCCGTCGATGGCGAGCGACACGCGCACGCGGGCGGTGCCGATCGTCATGTCGAAGCCCTCGGGCCGCGCCGACGGATCGGCGCGGACGGCGCACTCGGGGGTGAGGCCGAACTCGATGCGGGCACGCGCCCCGCTCAGTCCGCGCCAGAGCGGGGTGTGCGGGTCGTCCCCCGGGAACACGGCCGTGCCGTCCGGCGGCAGCGCCGACAGGCTCGCGCCGTTCTCGTACGCGGTCGCCTCGACCGACTGCATGAACTCCTGGTGCTCGCGCTGTGCGTTGTTCACCAGCGCCACCGTGGGCTGCGCGACCGACGCGATCCAGGCGATCTCGCCCGGACGGTTCATGCCGAGCTCGAGGACGGCGGCGCGGTGCACGTCGCGCAGGCGCAGCACCGTCATCGGCACGCCGATGTCGTTGTTCAGGTTGCCGGCCGTCGCCAGCCGTGCGTCCTCCCCGAAGCGCGCCGCGAGGATCGACGCGATCATCTCCTTGACGGTCGTCTTGCCGTTGCTGCCGGTCACGGCGATCAGCGGCAGCGCGAACCGCCGGCGCCATCCGGCGGCGATCTCGCCCAGCGCGACGCGCGTGTCGGGCACGATCAGTGCCGGTGCGCGCATGCCCTCGACCCAGCGCTCGACGACCACGGCCGCGGCGCCCGCCGCCTGGACCTGCGGGATGAAGGCATGGGCGTCGTGATGCTCGCCGCGCAGCGCGACGAAGAGTGCGCCGGGCGCCACGGTGCGCGAATCGGTGCCGACCGTGGCGATGCGCAGCGCGCCGTCGCCGATCAGGCGTCCCGCGGACAGCCAGCCGAACGCTTCGCGCAGGCTAAACACGTTCGGTCTCCTTGCTGCACGGATCGGGGGCGCGGGCGTCCAGTGCCCGACGAGCGACGTCCGCGTCCGAGAACGGATGTCGCACGCCGGCGATCTCCTGGTAGGTTTCGTGGCCCTTGCCGGCGATGAGCACGACGTCGGCAGGCGCGGCCTCTCCGATGGCGCGCTCGATCGCACGCGCCCGATCCAGCTCGGTGATCGCGGGTTCGCGCGTCAGCCCGGCGCGGATGTCCGAGACGATGCGGAACGGTTCTTCCGAACGGGGGTTGTCGCTGGTCACGACCAGGCGGTCGGCGGCGCGCTCGGCGACCATGCCCATGATCGGGCGCTTGCCGGGGTCGCGGTCACCGCCCGCGCCGAACACGCACCAGAGCGCACCGCCGCGCGAGTTGCACGACACGCGCAGCGAGGCGAGCACGTTGGACAGCGCGTCGGGGCTGTGGGCGTAGTCGATCACGACGAGGGGCGCACCGTCGCGTTCGATCGTCTGCATGCGGCCGGGGACCGGCCTGAGCGCCTCGAGCTTCTCGGCGACCTGGTCGAACGGCACGCCCAGGGCCAGCCACGTGCCGGCGACCGCCATCGCGTTGGAGGCGTTGAAGCGGCCGACGAGCGACAGCCGCACGTCGGCGCTGCCGAAGTCGCCGCCGAGCGCGAGCAGCACGCCCGAGCCGTCCTCGATGATGCGCTCGGCGAGCAGCGCCCGGTCGCCGCGCGCACCGTAGCGCCCCGGCATCACGCCGTAGACGATGCTGTCCGGCGCGCCGCCGTCGCCCCGTCCCGCGCGCGCCGCCTGGAGCAGCGTGGGCGCGAACGGGTCGTCGCCGTTGACGACCACCGCGTGCAGGTCCGGCCATCCGAACAGCCGGGCCTTGGCGGCGCCATAGGCGTCCATCGTCCCGTGGTAGTCGAGATGGTCACGGGTGAGGTTGGTGAACACGGCGACTTCGAGCGCCGTGCCTTCGAGCCGTCCCTGGTCGAGACCGATGGACGACGCCTCCGCCGCGACGACGTCGACGCCCCGCGCCCGGTAGTCGGCCAGCATCGCCTGGAAGCTGAGCGCATCCGGGGTGGTCAGGCCCGCCGCGCCCCGGTGGCCGACGACGCCCGACCCCAGCGTGCCGACGACCGCGCTCGGCGCGTCCGCCCGGTGCATGCCTTCGGCGATCCACTGGGTCGTGCTCGTCTTGCCGTTGGTGCCCGTGACGGCCACGACGCGCAGCGCTTCGGAGGGCGCGCCGTGAAAGCAGCTCGCGATGCGGCCGGCCAGCATGCGCAGGCCCGGCACGGCGCGACACGGCACCGGCAGCGCCGGCACCACGTCGTTGCCGGACGGTGCGCCGTCTGCGGGCACGTCGACCAGGAGCGCGGCGGCACCGCGTGCGACCGCGTCGTCGACGAAGCGGCGCCCGTCGCTGCGTGCGCCCGGCAACGCGAAGAAGGCGTCGCCGGGGACCACCTCGCGGCTGTCGAGACGCAGCGCGCCATTCGCCGGCATCCGACCGCGCAGCCATTGGGCGATCTCGTCCGCGCGCGCGACGTCGGGCGCCATGGCGGGTGGGGGTTCGACGCGGTCGTGCATCAGAAGCTTTCCGGGACCGGGTCGATCGGGACGATCTGGCCGGTCAGCGGCGCGTCGGGGGCGACCCGGAGCGCGCGCAGGCTCTCGCCGGCGATCTGGGCGAACACCGGCGCCGCGACGAGGCCGCCGTAGTATTTGCCCGCGGTCGGCTCGTCGATCATCACCGCGATCACGACGCGCGGATCGGAGACCGGCGCGAAGCCGACGAACGACGCCACGTACTTGCGCACGTACCGTCCGCCTTCCTGCTTGTGCGCGGTGCCCGTCTTGCCGGCGACCCGGTAGCCGACGATCTGCGCCTGCGGGGCCGTGCCACCGGGACCGGCGGCCATCTCGAGCATCTTGCGCACGGCCCGCGCGGTCTTGGGGCTGATCACCTGCATGCCGCTCGCGGGGCCGTCCGTGCGCAGCATGGTCAGCGGCGGGATGTCGCCATCCCGCGCGAACACCAGATAGGCCCGTGCGAGCTGGATCAGCGAGACCGAGATGCCGTGCCCGTACGACATCGTCGCCTGCTCGATCGGCTTCCAGTTCTTGTACGGGCGCACGCGCCCGGCCACCGCGCCCGGAAAGCCGATCTGCGGCGCCTGGCCGAAGCCCACCGCGGTGAACATCTCCCACATCTTCTGCGGCGGCATCGTCAGCGCCATCTTGACGGTGCCGACGTTCGACGACTTCTGCAGCACCTGCTCGACGGTGAGCGCGCCGTGCGGATGGGCGTCGCCGATCGTGTTCGGCCCGATCGTCAGACGGCCGGGCGCGGTGTTGATGATCGTCTGCGGGGTCACCTTGCCGTTCTCGAGCGCGAGGGCGGTGGTGAACGGCTTCATCGTCGAGCCGGGCTCGAAGGTGTCGGTGATCACGCGGTTGCGCAGCTGCGCGCCGGTGAGCTGGCCGCGCTGGTTCGGGTTGTAGGTGGGCAGGTTGGCGAGGGCGAGGATCTCGCCGGTGCGCACGTCGAGCACGACGGCGGCCCCCGCCTTGGCACGATGCTCCTCGACCGCGCTGCGCAACGCCCCCATCACCTGGTACTGGATCTTGCTGTCGACCGACAGCTGCAGCTCGCGCCCGTCGTGCGGCTCGCGCACGATGCCGACGTCCTCGACGATGCGCCCGAGGCGATCCTTGATCACCCGGCGACTGCCCGGCAACCCGGCCAGCGTCTTCTCCTGCGCCAGCTCCATGCCCTCCTGGCCGACGTCCTCCACGTTGGTGAACCCGACCACGTGCGCGAGCGCCTCGGCCTCCGGATAGTGGCGCTTGTATTCCTTGCGCTCGTAGATGCCGGTGATGCCCAGCGCCGCCACGCGCTCGGCGACCGACAGGTCGACCTGGCGCTTCAGGTAGACGAAGGTCTTGTCCTCGTCGGCCAGACGCGCCTGCACCTGGCGCAGCGGCATGTCGAGCACGCGCGCGAGCTCGGCGATGCGCTCGGGCGTGGCCTCGAGGTCCTCGGGCGACGCCCAGATCGCGCGGGCCGGGAGGCTGGAGGCCAGCACGCGCCCCTGACGGTCGACGATCTTGCCCCGCGACGCCGGCAGCTCGATCGTGCGGCCGTAGCGCGACTCGCCCTGCCGCTGCAGGAAGTCGTGCGTCATCAGCTGCAGGTAGGCGGCGCGCCCGGCGAGCGCGAGGAACGCCAGCGCGATCAGGAACATCAGCATCCGCGATCGGTACGCGGGCAGCTTCACCTGCAGCAGGGTGTTGGCCGCGAACGGCACCGCACGGCTCATCGTTCCGCCTTCAGTGCGGTCTGCTCGACCGGCTGGTCCACGGTGAGGTACAGCGTGCGGTTGGCCGGCACGGTCTGCATGGACAGGCCACGACGCGCCTTGGCGTCGATCATCGAGGGCTTCGCCAGCCCGTCCTGCTCGACCTGGAGCTGGTTCCACTGCACTTCGAGCTGTCGCGCCTGGGTCTGGGCGCGCTCGAGGTCGATGAACAGGCGGCGCGCGCGATGCTGGGACGTCACGAGTCCCAGCGCGCACGCCAGCAGCAGGCCGACCAGCAGGATGTTGAAGCGGCTCATCGCGCGTCCGTCCGCTCGGCGACACGCAGCACGGCGGAGCGCGCGCGCGGGTTGGCCGCCACCTCGGCGTCGCCGGGCAGCATGCGCAGCAGCGGCCGCAGACGGATGCGCACGCCCGGCAGCACGCCCCCGCGGACCGGATCCCGCGGCGCGTCGCGTCCGCTCTCGCGTGCGATGAATTGCTTCACGATCCGGTCTTCCAGTGAATGGAAACTGATGACGGCCAGACGCCCGCCCGGGCGCAGCCGGTCGACGGCGGCGTCTAGAGCCCTCTGGAGTTCTTCAAGCTCTTGATTGACGAAAATCCGTACAGCCTGAAAGGTGCGGGTAGCCGGGTCCTTGCCCACCTCCGGCTTCCTCTGGCGGCTCCGGACGACACCCGCCACGAGGCGGGCAAGCTCTCCGGTTGTCTGAAGCGGGGCGCCACCGGCGTGCCCGCGGCGAGCAACAATCGCCTTTGCAATCGGAACAGCAAACCGTTCTTGCCCATATTCCCTCACCACTTCGGCAATCTCGCCTTCGTCGGCACTCGCCAGCCATTCGGAGGCCGGCACCCCGCGGGTCGGATCCATCCGCATGTCGAGCGGACCGTCCTCCCGGAAACTGAACCCGCGCGCCGGATCGTCGAGCTGCGGGGACGACACCCCCAGATCCAGCAGCACGCCATCCACCGCACCCACCCCGCACCCGTCCAGCACCTGCGCCAGGGTCGAGAACCGCGCATGCACGATCTCGAACCGGGCATCACTCCGATCCGCCTGCCAGCGCCGCGCGGCCGCGACCGCCTCGGGATCCCGGTCCAGCGCGACCAGCCGCCCCTGCGCACCCAGCCGGGAGAGGATGGCCGCACTGTGCCCGCCACGACCGAACGTGCCGTCGACGTAGACACCGTCGACGCGCGTCACGAGCGCATCGACCGCCTCGTCGAGCAGCACGCTGCGATGTCCGCCGCCCTGCCCCTCCCGGACCTTCACCCGAGCCCCCTCAACGTCACGGCCATGCGCGCGCCCGCTCAGAACGTGAAGTTGGCCAGGGACTCGGGAATCCCGGCCGCCAGCGCCTCCTTGTCCTTGATCGCGAGCTGCTCGGCGTCCCACAGCTCGAAGAACTTCCCCATCCCCAGCATCATCACGTCCTTCACCAGGCCACCCGCCGCACGCAGCGGCGGCGGCACGAGGATCCGGCCGTTGCCATCCATGTCGATATCCGCCGCATGCCCGAGCACGATGCGCTTGAGCTGGGCGGCCGACATCGGCCACTCGGCGACTTTTGCGCTGTACGCGTCCCACGCGGGCATCGGAAACAGCTGGAGGCAGCCATCGAGACTGCGCGCCAGCTTCAGGCGTCCGCCGCACAGCTCCATCAGGTCGTCGCGGTGCCGCGCCGGAACGGTCAACCGTCCCTTCGCATCCATCACCAGCGAGGCACTCCCCTGGAACATCACTTCGGGCGAACCCTGTTCGGCGGGTCGATCCGGGAGGAAACACGCGAAAAACGTGCGTCAAACCCACTCTCGACCACTTTTTTGCACAAGTTCCCACTCTATAGAAACCCCATGGGCGGGTCAAGTTGACCCACGGGCTTTTCCCAATGGAGACAAGGACTTAGCGCCCTTTCGTCATAAACCGCGGCAAGCGTGCGCGGCGACAAAGGCCAATGTTATTAGGCCTCTAGCGACGAATTCGAACAAAGTACTTCAGGATGGTTGGGAGCGGGTCTGTAGGCCGGATTCTGTCGGCCGGCAAGCCGGCCGGACGGCCATTCATCTGGGCGCGCTGTTGCCCGCGCGCTCGAGCCATCTACCCGCACGCTCGGACGGGCCGTCCTGCCCGGGAAGAACCCGGATCGCGTGCCTATTTGATGTTGCTCCGGGTGGGGTTTGGCGTGCCGTCCGTGTCGCCACGGACGCGGTGAGCTCTTGCCTCACCGTTTCACCCTTGCCTGCCGGAACGGGCGCCGCACCCCGCGACCTGCGCCGCGCGGCACGACGACCGCCCGTCATCGGCGGTCTGCTCTCTGTTCCACTTTCCGTCGCCCTCGGCCCGAAGGCCTGCTGCGCCTGGCCGTTAGCCAGCACCCTGCCCTGTGGAGTCCGGACCTTCCTCGGGGCGCCAATGCGCCACGCGGCCGTCCGACCCGCTCCCGGGCCGGATTGTACGCGCGTGGCCCGGTCGAACGCCGATCCTGCCCGGAACGTGGCGCGCCCGATCGGCGTGCGGACGGCGCGGCGCTCAGGCCCGCATCGTGACCGCGTGCGGGTTGTCCTCGATGTACGCCTGCACGATGGACGCGAAGTCGGCATCGGGCCGGAACCCCATCGCCAGCGCACGCGTGGTGTCGAAGCGTCCGGCCCACGTCCGCACGAGCCGCATCACCGCCTCGTCGGGCTGGTGCCGCACCAGCCCGACCGCCGCATCGCCTCCGAAGCGGCGCAGCGCGTCGAGCTCCTCGTGCATGGACGCGACCAGCCCGGGCAGGTTCACCGACCGATGCCAGCCCCAGGCGGACGCCGGCAGCGCCAGCGCGTGCAGGAACATCTTCACGACCGTGCGCGGCGAGGCGACCCACATCTCGGTGGCCGGATCGACCGGCAGCAGGGCGGGCTTGCCGGCCAGGGGTTCGCGGATGATCCCCGAGGCGAACCCCGACGCCGCACCGTTGGGCAGCCCCGGGCGCACGACGACGGTCGGCACCCGCACGCTGCGTCCGTCGATGAACCCCTTGCGGCTGTAGTCCTGGACCAGCACCTCGCCGATCAGCTTCTGCGCCCCGTACGACCCCTGCGGGGTCGGCGTGGTCGCGTCGGTGACCACGGCCGGCAGGTCGCCACCGAACACGGCGATCGAACTGGAGAACAGCAGCCGGGGCTGCGTGCCCACGGCGCGGGCCGCGGCGAGCAGGTGACGGGTGCCGTCCAGGTTCACCCGCATCCCGAGGTCGAAGTCGGCCTCGGCGGTGCCGCTGACGACCGCGGCCAGGTGCACGATGACGCCGGTGTCCTTGCCGACGAGACCGCGCACGACGGCCGCATCGCTGATGTCGCCCGCCACGTTGTGCACGCGCGCGTCCTGCAGCGCACCGGCGGCCTGATCGAAGCACACGATGCGATCGATGCCGTGCGTGCGCCCGTCGAGTTCGATGCCGCCGCGATCGAGCAGGCCGCGGATCAGCTGCTGGCCGAGGAAGCCGGCGCCGCCGGTCACGAGAATGTCCATCAGAGGTCTCCTGTCGAAGTGCGCGCGGCCGGGTCGTCCTGGCGGGCGCGACCGTGCGCGCGCCGACGCCCCGGGCGGAATACTGCCGCATCCCGGTAGAACGCGGGGTCGGCATTGGGCGCCCACCATCCCGGAATGCCCAGCACCGGCAGCGGGGCGAACGCGGACGGCCGAAGGTCGGCCGCGCTCAGGGCAGGCGCGAGACCCGCATCGAGCGCGGCCCGGCCGGCGGGATCCGCCGGCGACGCGTCGCCGGGGTCGGCGTGCACGATCCACGCATGCCCGCAGACGGCCTTGTAGGGCGCCCGCAGCTTGTCCAGCAGCGCGTGACCGAAGACCGCGACCCCCACCTGGTCCGCGAACCGCGCTCGCCCGGAGACGAACAGCGCCGGCCAGTCGAACCCGCGCAGCGCCTGCACCCGCCGCGCGTCGCGGGTCACGACCAGCAGGGCGTTCTCGTCGAACAGGGTCGCCGCATCGCGCAGGCCGCCGCGCACACCCCGCACGCCTTCGCGGGCGATCACCTCGGCCTGGAGACGATTGAGCCGAGCCTTCGTGCGCGGCATCGCCAGCCAGACCAGCGCATTGAACAGGTCGTGCCACGCGCCGTCTCCGGCGCAGCGCGTCGGCACTTCGCCGGTCGCCCAGATGTGCGCCTCGTAGGCATCCGTCGCGACCGAGCACGCATCGACGAAGCGCACGGCGCGCCCGTTCTCGTTGTGCAGGCCGCGTGCGCGTGCCAATGCATCGAGACGCGCGCGGCAGGCGTCGAAGCGCCCCGCGCTCGCGTCCTCGCGCACCGGCTCGAGCTCGGGGCGGACCAGATCGAACCAGGGCGCCGTCCAATCGACGGCGGCGAGGGGGGTCTCCTGCGCCGCGACGGCGGGGTGGGTCTGCGGCGCCGCGACGGCAGCTGCCGCGCGGGCTAGGCCGCCGGCGCGAGCTTCCATTGCAGCGACTCGCCGGCCGCCAGCGGGACGATCGCATCCCCCGGGAAAGGCAGCTGCTCGGGGATCGTCCAGGCGGCGCGCCGCAGCGTGACGGTGTCCGCGTTGACGGGCAGGCCGTAGAACCGCGGGCCGTGCAGGCTGGCGAAGCCTTCGAGCCGGTCGAGGGCGCCGGCGAGCTCGAACGCCGCCGCGTACAGTTCGAGGGCGTGCGGCGCGGTGTAGCAGCCGGCGCAGGCCGCCGCATGCTCCTTCAGCCGCTGCGCATGGGGGGCGCTGTCGGTGCCGAGGAAGAAGCGGGGGTTTCCGCTGGTCGCGGCCTCGAGCAGCGCAAGGCGGTGCGGCTCGCGCTTGAGCACCGGCAGGCAGTACCAGTGCGGACGCAGCCCACCGGTGAAGATCGCGTTGCGGTTGTACAGCAGGTGATGCGCGGTGATCGTCGCGCCGATCCCGTCGGCCGCGTCGCGCACGTAGTGCGCGGCCTCGCGCGTGGTGATGTGCTCGAAGACGATGCGCAGCGCCGGGAACCGCCGGCGCAGCGGCTCCATCACCTGGTCGATGAACACGTGTTCGCGGTCGAACACGTCGATGGCCGGATCAGTGGCCTCGCCGTGCACCAGCAGCGGCAGCCCGACGCGCTGCATCGTCTCGAGCGCGGCGTCGACCTTGCGGATGTCGGTCACGCCGGCATCGGAGTTGGTCGTGGCGCCGGCCGGATAGAGCTTCACGCCCTGCACCATGCCGCTGCGCGCGGCCGCCTCGAGCTCGGCGGGGCGCGTGTTGTCGGTCAGGTACAGCGTCATCAGCGGCTGGAACGCCGCCGCCCGCTCGTCGAGTTCGCCCGCGTCGCGCGCCGCGGCCAGCGCGGCGAGGATGCGCGCACGATAGGCGAGCGCATCGGCCAGCGTGGTCACGGGCGGCTTGAGGTTGGGCATCACGATGGCGCGTGCGAACTGCCGCGCGCTCGCGGCGACCACGGCACGCAGCGCGTCGCCGTCGCGCAGATGGAGGTGCCAGTCGTCGGGCCGGCGCAGGGTGAGGGTGTCCATGGGTGGATTGTAAGACCGCGGCGCGTGCCGCTTCAGCCCGGGGCGGACTCGGGCAGCAGCAGGATCACACGGTAGTCGTTCACGTTGGTGCGCGTCGGACCGGTGACGACCAGATCGCCCAGCGCCGAGAAGAACCCGTAGCCGTCGTTGTCGTCGAGCATCCGGCGGGCGTCGAGGCCGGCGGCGGCGGCCCGCGCCGACGTATCCGGGGTCAGGAGCGCACCGGCGTTGTCCTCGCTGCCGTCGATGCCGTCGGTGTCGGCGGCCAGCGCCCAGACCCCGGGAACGTCCGCCAGTGCGCGCACCAGGGCCAGCAGGAATTCGGCACAGCGCCCGCCGCGCCCGGATCCGCGCACGGTCACCGTGCACTCGCCGCCGGAGATCAGGGCGACCGGTCGGCGGAACGGCCGCTCGCGCGTGGCGACCTCGCGGGCGATCGCGCCCAGCACCTGGGCCACCTCGCGCGCCTCGCCGGTGATGGTGTCGCCCAGCACCACCGCGCGCACGCCGGCCGCTTCGAACACCCGCGCCGCGGCGTCGAGACTGGCGTGGGCCGTGGCGATCATCCGGTGCTCGACGCGTGCGAAGACCGCGTCGCCCGGCTTGGGGGTCTCGTCGACCGCACCGGCCGCCCCGCGCTCCAGGTGCGCGGCCACGCCCGCCGGCGGCACGATGCCCCAGCGCGCCAGCACGTCGAGGGCGTCGCGGTAGGTGCTCGGATCCGGCGCACACGGGCCGGAGGCGATCGCCGACAGGTCGTCGCCCGCGACGTCCGACACGACCAGCACGTGCACGGTCGCGCGCGTGGCCTGCGCCAGCCGCCCCCCCTGGATGCGCGAGAGGTGCTTGCGCACCACGTTGATCTCCTGGATCGGCGCGCCGCTGGCCAGCAGCTGGCGGGTGACCGTCTTGAGCTCGGCCATCGGCACGGCGTCGACCGGCAGCGACAGCAGGCTAGACCCGCCGCCCGACACCAGCACCAGCAGCAGGTCTTCGGCGTCGAGCGCGCGGGCGTGGGCCAGGATGCGCGCGGCGGCGTCCTCGCCGGCCGCATCCGGCACCGGGTGTCCGGCCTCGACGACCTCGATGCGCGTGCACGGCAGGCCGTGCGCATAGCGCGTGACCACCAGGCCCGCGAGCGCGGCGTCGGCGGGCCAGTGCCGCTCGACCGCC
>Ga0116141_10003658_pt1 | contig 13006 bp, 10 predicted proteins | sample AD_UKC097_MetaG_FD_89744 | JGI IMG/M metagenome (GOLD analysis project Ga0116141, IMG submission 89744) | Active sludge microbial communities of municipal wastewater-treating anaerobic digesters from USA - AD_UKC097_MetaG | ecosystem: Engineered > Bioreactor > Anaerobic > Digestate | place: USA... | reverse complement strand
CCATTCGGCGGCCGCCCTGCAAGCGGTCTTCGCCCCTGACGGGACACGCTTGGTCACGAGCAGCGAGGATGGAACGGTGATTGTCTGGGACTTCCCTCGACGTCGGCGACTGGCGACCTTCCGCGATCATCCGACGGGGGTGTGGAGTGTCGCCTTTTCCCCGGACGGACAATTCCTGGCTACGGGCGGCCACGACGGATTGGTGGTGATTCGGAACGGCCGGTCCCTGAAAAAAACCACCTCGCTCCCGGGCACGGACTGGATCAACCACCTTGCCTTCGTGCCGACCCGGCGACTACTGCTGGTCTTGGGGAAGCAGACCATTACAATGTGGTCGACGACCGACTGGAGCAAAATCCAGGAGTACCCGCTGGGTAATTTGTACTACGGGAATTGTTGTCTGACCCGATCCGACAGAATATTGTATTGCAACCGGGCATTCAGTCTCAACGGTGACGGCCTGACGGATTCGGTGGACGGGCACAGTCAGGATGATCTCAGGCACTGGGGCGATTGGAATGCCTTGTCGCCGGATGGTGACCGCCTGGCCAGCATCGATTCACACGGCGTCGTAAGATGCTGGGAAATCGGCTCCACCCACCGTCTATTGGAAAAAAGGATCCACCACGACCACGGTCGGACCGTGGCCTTCTCCCCCAACGGGCGCTGGCTGGCCAGTGGAGCCGAAAACATCGTCCTTTGGGATGCGGACACTCTGAGCATGATCTGCCGATTGGACTATCCCGCCCTAGTCTGGAACCTGGCATTCTCGTCGGACAGCCGCTGGCTGATATCCACTCATGGCGACGGCGCCGTCCTGGTGTGGGATCTGCGAGAACGGGCCCTGGCGGCCCGGCTGGACCAGCACAGCGGACCAATCCGGGCGGTGGCCTTCTCTCCAGACGGACGCCGGGTGGCCTCCACCGGCGACGACCATTCCATCATCATCTGGAACGTGGCCGGAACACCCCGCAAGCTCGAAACATTGCAAGGTCACGCCACCCGGGTCAACGGCTTGGCCTTCTCACCCGACGGCACCTGGCTGGTCTCCGCTGATCAAATGGGCAAGGCATTGCGGTGGAATCTGGATCCACCCCGGAGACCGGTTCTGCTATTCGCGGAACCAAGCAACTCCCCGCTTTACAATATGGTGGTCATCGACGGTGGCCGGTCTATCGTCACCGGTAATCTCATTCTCGACAGCACCTCCGGCCGGCCCATCGTGGCGATTCGATCCGTGGGGCATTCCTACACTCACGACTACGCATACTCATGGAACGCTGCCGCCCATCTGTTGGTCGGCATCGGTCCGATGCCGATTCCCTGTGCCTCACTCTGGGAACTGGATATTCGTCAGGATCCGGTATTCGATAAATCGACCGATCCGAATAGTCCCGGCGTTTGCGTCAGCCTGGCGCCCGACGCCCGCACCCTGGTCACGGGCAACGACGCAGGGAACCTCTGGCTATGGCAGACGCGGCCCCTGCGTCGTCTGGCCTTGTTGGGAAAGCACGCCGCCAGAGTCAAGGCGGTGGCCTTCTCCCCCGATGGCCGCCACGTCGCTTCGGGTGGCGACGATTGCACCATCAGGTTATGGGACACCCATCGCCGGCGCGAGATTACCCAGATCGGGACTCATACGACGCCGGTGCTGGCATTGGCCTTCTCTCCCGACGGCACCAGGCTGGTATCGGGAGAATACGATCACACGGTACGGTTGCATACTCTCCGCCGCACCTTGTGGGGCTTGGCGCTGGATTGAACGCGGCGGCACCCGCGCGGCGACGGACTTGCTGGTTGCGGCGCTGGCGGAATCCGGACCGAATACCGGGCCCGGGATGCGTCGGCTGAAGTTCGGTTGTTGTGATACAATAGCGCTCCCAATCCCCTGTCGGTAAGGTTCGGATTATGGCGGATAACGTCCCCACCACCAATGGCCTGGCGGTAAGCGGGTTGACCTTGCTGGAGCACGAGCGGGCGAACACTCGCGCCCAAACCGCCGCGATCCTTGAACTGATCGTCAACCTTCGCGCTGGCAGCCGGGATCCGCGCCTCGGCCGCCTGGAGGAATTGGTCCGGGACTGGCGTCAGCATGCGGACGAGTTGGTACGCCTTCTCCGGGAGGAATTTCTCGACCGCCTCCAATCCGGCTCCGTCGTGATTCCGAACACCGGCCACCGTCGTTGGGAGATCGCCCGATCCCTGTTGGCGGTCCAACCGTTCACGGCCGCCGCCGGTAGCGACGCGCTCCTGGACGCCCTGCTGATACAAACCGGCGCCGAGCGCGGCTTCGTCCTGTTCTGGAACCCGGGATCCGGTGAAGCGGAGGTCGTTGCCGCCCGGAACTACCAAACCAAGGTCCTGTCCACGGAGGAGTACCAATTTAGCCGGGCCTTGCTGGGCAGCGTCCTGGGCGGCGAGGCGATGCGATTGGACGATGCAACCGGCCATGCCCACTTTAAAGAGTCGCAAAGCGTCATGGATCTTCAGATCCGGTCGGTTCTCGCCGTGCCGCTGACCGACGGAAACCTGACCATCGGAGCGTTGTATCTGGAACACAACGCCCGTCCGGCGGCATTCGATGCCGATGACCTCGGCCTCGTCGAGGATGCCGCCCGCATGTTCATGTTCATCCTGCGCCTGGGACGATTCTTGCCGGCACCGCAGCCGCCCCTTCAAGTCCAGCTTTGCCTGGATCCCACCCGGGCCGTTGCCGACATCATCGGTCAGGACCCGTCCATACAGGCGCTGATGGCGATGGTGCGGCGGATCGCCGACTCGCCGGCAGCGGTGCTGATCGAAGGGGAAAGCGGAACGGGCAAGGACCTCGTGGCCCGGGCGCTCCACATCCAGAGCCGGCGGCGGGACAAGTCCTTTATCGTCGTCAACTGCGCCGCCATTCCGGAGAATCTGCTGGAGTCCGAACTCTTTGGCCGCGAAAAAGGAGCGTACACTGGGGCCACCCAGCATATCGGCCTGGTGGAGGAAGCCGACCACGGTACCTTGTTCTTCGACGAGATCGGGGAACTGGCCCTCCCCATGCAATCCAAGCTATTACGCTTTTTGCAGTCGGGGGAATTCCGCCGCCTGGGCGACACCAAAACCCGTTATGTCGATGCACGGGTCGTCGCCGCCACCAGCCGCGATCTCCGGCGAATGGTGGATGACGGGAGTTTCTTGGAAGCTCTGTTCTTTCGTTTAAACGTGATTCCAGTCCGCATCCCCAAGCTCTCCGCCCGGCCGGCGGACATCCCCTTGCTTATCGAGCATTTCCGGAACCGGTTCGCCGGCATTTATCAGCGGCCGGTCACGATGGATCCGGACGTCATCGCGGTTTTGCAGGCCTATCCCTTTCCGGGGAACGTCAGGGAACTGGAAAACCTGATCGAACGTATGGTGGCCCTCTCCAGTGACGGCCGGATCTGCCTTGGCGACCTGCCTCGAGAAGTGTTCCGATCCACGGCAACTCGCATTCCATTGGGATTACCATGGCCCAATCCGATCGGGATCACTTCTCCTTGCTCGCTGGCGGAGGTCCGCCGGCTCCGCGCGGCCACAAAGAGCATCTTGGATGACCAGGAGCGTCGGCTGGTCACCCAGACCGTCGCCGGCTGTGGCGGCAACATCCGCCAGGCCGCCATGCGGCTGGGCATCCACTGGGCCACTCTGTACAAACTCCTGAAGCGCCGGCCGGTCGAGACCCGGGATGCCCCCGTCCCGGCCGCTCTTCCCTCTGACCGGCCCGGATCATGAGCTTTCGTCCTCCAGAAGCCGGACCATCCCCTCCGATCACGCCCGACTCGAACCGGGGACATCCCCATCCGCCCGTATTGGTGGGGTCGAACTATGAGCCGGAGAAAGTGCTAATCCCGATTAGCCGCTCCGGCAAATGTCTCTGACTCGCCCAATTTATCCTATTTCATTAAAAAAAAAGAGATTGATGAACAATCCAGTGGGGAATCTGAAGACTCTCCCTTCGCCGATTAGCCACCAGGGCGAATCGGCCGACTGTTGACTGACGATTCTATCCATCTGAAATAAAAGTGAAACCGTTTGAGGGGGAGTGGACTTCCTCTTTGGCATCATGGATGCATAAGTCTGTTTGGAGCGCACTATTTCAGATAGGAGTATGTATGAATGAAGCAATCAAGGGCGAATCCGCTCTCGACCCCCAGAAGACGCAAAAGAAGCGAATGATGGTTTTTGTTACTTCAACGATTATATGGTTGATCTTGCTGATTATTCCGGCGATGCCGGTCAGAGTCGATCTTGGAATATTCAATCCATTATCTCCAGATCAGAAATATTTCACTATTCAACTTACACCCATATGGCGGATCCATGACTCCCAATCCGGATTTGTTCTGTATCACAATCAACCACCCCGCAATTCGGCCTTCTTTTTTACAGATCCTAAGACAAATGAGTTGATCGAGACAAATAGGGAAATTTCATTTCCACTCATGTTCCTTCACCTTCTGCCGGCTGTGCTGCTAGGTATTATCACTTGCTGCCTGGGGAGACGGAAATCAGGTGCCGAGAAGCCAGGCTGGAAAGAGTGAAATCCTGAGCGGAGAAGGTACCCGATGGCAGACGTGGCCGGCCATTCCGCCAGCTCCCAGCCGGAGTCTCTGGCGGACCCTTCAATGGAAGAAAGGCAGCATCGGGAATAATCCGTGCTTTGATCACGTCCGGCGGAGATCTTGGTTCATGGATGTCAAGCGGTGCCTGATTGTCATGGGGATACTGATGGCAGCGGTTTCCGGATCTTTCGGTCAGAAACTTCAATTCACGTCGATGCTGATGATCCCGGATAGCCACCGACCAAACGCTGTCAGCTTAATGAAAGCCGGTGGGGCAACGATTTCCCAAAGCGGGTGCACCATCGAATTTGACCTGATCGTGGAATCGGAAACGGACGGCGATTCACGCTGCCGCGGTTTCAAATATAAGAAAAGCGCGGTCGATACGCTGGCTGTTGGTGATGCAGTGATCATGTTCATCAATGATCTCGCCTTCCAGTGCTCGGGGGCAATCGGAATCAACCGGTCCTGTCGCGATGAGACCGGAGTTCGGGTGATTCCAGGTGATGCCCAGGACAAATTAGCCGGCGCCTGGAAAACGATCACCATCACCGCGATCCAACGAGAACCTGGCGGGATGACTCTGCAAATTCAGGAAAAGGTGATCCTCAGCGATCGGCGGGAAGTCCAAAGCCTGCGAATGATCGAAAAAGATGATTGGTATCATCCTGAAGTTACCACTGATACCCCGCCTGCGCATCCACAGGAGTAAATCATGGACAAAACCGTGTTGTTCATTGCTTGTCTGGCGACGGCCGCTTGCTTATCCTGCAGCCGATCAGAGGAATCCAGTCCCCGGATACCGCCCGCCCTCCCGGAGAGTATGCGGGGTGTCTGGCACCAACAGGATCCTCCGGGCGAGATGCGTTTGCGTCTCAATCAGGTTAATGGTGTGCCGGCCGTATATCTGTGCATCGACGATTCGGGGACAGAGCCGCCCGAGGATTCGTGGTTCGGACCACTGGAGTTGAACCCGACCCAGGATGGGCAATGGCGGTTCCAGGTCGCGCCGGTGGTCCGGGAGGATGGCCTCAACGTGACCCGGGCCCATCCCCCGGAGGTAACCCTGAATCGCCGATATATCCGGGATCAATACGGGCGCATTCTCCTTCATTCCTGTGAGACGTTCCAAAATGACGGCCCCGTAACGATCCGGCCGGAGCCGGAAATGTTGCGGTTACATGGTCTCTGGATACAGATCGAGTTTTCCGCCTGGGACAATGACGGCAAGCCGATCGAATTCAAAACCACGCCGAAGCTGACCCGGTTCACTCGGGGATCGCCTCCAGTGCGTGCTCCTCAGTTCCCTCATCAATGAAACGATCTGTCGCACAGGGAACCATCTCGATGATCGAATCGACAAAAATACGGAAATTATCGATTCCAGCCGGGAGTCGCGCCGATGGGAAATCTGCCAGGAATCTTCGCCGTGAAGGAATCATCGACCGTTCGGCGCAACATGTGGAAAACTGTGGCTCCGGTCAAGGGGAATGCGGCTGCCCCCATTGCGGTCATCCCTTCAACCCGGCTGACTACCGACCCGATGCCGTCATTCTCCGCTGTTCGACCTGCTGGGGAGTCCTGCCGACCGAACATGGTTTGGAGCGAGAGTTTTCAATGCCATCAACCGGCCCGACCGGCTGATGTTAAAACCAGCTTAAAACCGGCGGATTCCGCGCGCCTTCGCGGCTTACGTTCATTCATTGAACAGACTTGGGAACAGGATTATGCCGATGGAAAGGAGTAATCGATGATCAAGCAGAATGATCCAGCGGCAGCGCATTTCGCGCTCCTGAACGATGAGGAACTCCAGCGCATTATCCATTCGAGACAGAAGGAATACACCGCCGAAGCGTTGACAACAGCCAGAGTCGAAGCGGTCAGAAGGGGTAACATACCCATACCTGAATCGAAGGTGAAGGAAGAAGACGAGGACAAGCCGGATTCTATTGATCCGGGAATTAGTCGCCCAGTCAGGGTACCGCGGTCAGCCAGGATCTGGGCGGGCATGGGTTTCATCTGGTCCATCATCTACCTGACTGTCGGACTCATCGAGTTGCAGCAGGGTGACGGGTTGAGCACCATCATCGGTTGGTCCTGCCTGGCGGATTGCCTGCTCTTTTCCGGGGGTGGTCTGCTGGCTTGGACCGGGAGATTTTCAGGTGCCCGCGCCTGTTGGATCATCGGGGGGATCAGCGCTCTGCCATTGGGTGCTGTGATGTTGTTCGGCGCCGGACAGTTGAAGAAAGTACAACATGAATTGAACTTGGGATCGAAGTCCCGGTATGTGGAAGTGGATGTGCTGGACCGTCCTGATAATATTGTGATTCTGGAAAACATGCTGACCGAACAGCGGATCGACTTCTTTCTTGAGGGGAACCCGGACAAGTTGTATCTGGGCGGCCGGCCGGTCCGGTTGATGGTGGCGGCCCCGCAAGCGGACGCGGCGCGGCGTTTAGTTGCCGAGTTGGCCGCCGCGGCGGTGGAACTGCCCCATGGTGATCCAACTAAACCATCGGAAAAAACGGACTCATGATGGAGGTCGAACATATGTAAATCAGGTATCCATGTGTTTTCAGACAGCTGAGCAAAGGAGACCGAGACATGGTCAGTCAAGTCAAGTTACTTGTCCTCATTTCTGTTTCAGTCATACTGTGTTCAATAGGATACGCCGAGACTCTTGAGGGTGTCCGGAAGCTCGCCGCTAAATGCGCCAACGGTGATATGAAGGCCTGCCGAAAAATAGACAAAATCGCTCCGAAATGCCAGGAGTTGCTTTCCACGCTTTTTACCAGTGATCTGGCATGGCCAATCCGTCAGGTTACCTTGGACCGTCTGGATGCACAAACCTTGGCGGCCATTGCGTCAGGTGATTCGACTTGGCAGAACCGCCAAGTCGCCGTAACTCGCCTCAGCGACCAGTGCATCCTGGCGCGGGTGGCGGTGGAAGATGCGATCGATATCGTCCGCGGCGCAGCGGTTGAGCGGCTGACCGACCAGACCATGCTGGCCCAGGTAGTCCGGGCGAGTAAGGATCCATCCGTCCGCTCCTTAGCCGTTTGGAAGCTGGTTGATCAGGCATTCCTGGCCCAAGTGGCCGTCTCTGATGCCGATGCGAAGGTCCGCAAAACCGCCCTGAGCAGACTCATTGAACAGGTAGAGTCGGAATCCCCGAATCCGGAAGGCAGACCGGCGAATCCTGGTCTCACCTTGTTTAACCCGCTTGCCCATCGGTCCCTGCTGGCCCGGATCGCCTTGAATGATCCCGACGCGGAGCTTCGGATCTTCGCGGTCAGCTGGTTAACCGATCCGGTGCTGCTGGTCCAGGTGGCGGTGGAGAGCAAGGATGCACACGTCGGCGCCTGCGCGGTGGCCAAGATCAGCAACCAGAGCTTGTTGGCCCAGGTTGCCTGCGTGAGCCAGAAAACCATCCGCGGCATAGCCGTTCAGAAGCTGACGGATCAAGAACTGCTGACCCAGGTTGCCATGATGGGACCAGAAACCGAGGTCCGGACGGCCGCCGTGAACAAACTGACCGACCAGCTTGCGCTGGCGCGAGCGGCCACCGAGAGTGAGGACTGGCATGTTCGCAGTACCGCGGTCGGCAAGCTGACCGATCAATCCGTCCTGGCCCGGGTGGCCGTTGAAGACGTGGACGCGGGCGTCCGGGCGGATGCGGTTGCCAGACTCATCGATCAGGCCATCCTTGCCCGCTGTGCCGGAAGCGATAAGAATAAGCATGTGCGCCAGACAGCCGTTTCCCGGTTGCATGATCAGGCGGTGCTGGCCCGAGTGGCGGTCTCGGACGAGGACCCCGGGGTGCGGGAAAAAGCCGTGATCAGATTATCCGATCAGGCACTGCTGGCGCGATTGGCGTTGGAAGACAAGGACGCAACCATCCGAACGACGGCCGTCGCCAACGTCACCGATCAGAACGTGCTGGCACGGCTGGCCAGCCAGGGATACGACGATATCCGCAAAGCGGCCATCGCCAGGCTCACCGATCAGCCGCTGCTTGCCCGGTTGGCGAAGAGTTCCAGCGAGGATAAGAAAATTCGAGCGGCAGCGATCTGCAGGTTGGAGAACGCACATCCTCTCCTGGCGACGTTGGCTGGAGACATGAATCAAATGACCATCGACGTTCTCGAATTCCTCTCCCGTTTGAAGATGTTACTGAGGGAACCCCGACTAGTCGGCAGTTTTCCATCGATGAGTTGCGTGGTCAGTTTTAATCAGACCAGCAAAGAGTATAAAAGCTTTGGCGGGAAACACTTCACCATGTATGGCGAGCGGGTGACCATCGCGCTGTGGCATGGCGGCGATACCGTCGCGACTGAGACATGGTCCACCTGGTATCCGTTCACGATCTCTGTTCACCAACATCAAATGGAGGGTCACTTGGATGCGGAGATATCCGGCGGTGAATTGCTGGCCAGACTAGTTCAATCAAGCATGTTCACCCCGACGGAAATGACCGAATTGGTCAATTCACCGATCCCGGAAGTCCGGGTGGCGGTGGTGGTGACGATCACCGACCCGGTGATGCTCGCCAGGATCGTACAGACGGACAAGGTCTGGGAAGTGCGCCGGGCGGCCGTCAGCAACCAATGGTTCAAGGATCGGGCGTTGTTGGTGGATAGGGCACAGAAAGATGCGGATGAGCGCTTCCGCGCAGCGGCGGAGAGGCGATTGCTTTCACTTGATGCGGACTGAACATCCGGCGAGGTGAAAAACAGACAGGATATCCTCTTAACCTACCGCAAGGAATGAACCGGCAGAAATATAGGAGTATACGAAACTCCCTATCAATCCCAACTTAAGGAGAGATGATGGGCATTCTTGATTTCTTCAGGCCGAGATGGAAGCACCCGGATAAAAACGTTCGGCTGGCTGCCGTTCTGAAGCTGCGAAGCCGCGATCGAACTCTTCTCGAATGGATGTCAGCCCATGATGAGGATCCGGAGGTGCGCAACTCTGCTCAACAGAAGCTTCAGGCGATCTTGGACATGATCGACTTATCCGAACAGAAGAACCTGGCCAGAACGGCGAAATTCGCGGATTCACAATGGAAACAGCAGGAAGCGCTCGAGAAGTTGACCCTTCAAGCCGTGATCGGCGATGTTGCCAAGAACAGTCAGAACTTTTATATCCGTGAACTGGCCATTGCAAAATTGTCGAACATGGCACTCCTCGGAGAGATTGCACGAACGGATAAGAACTCATCTGTCCGAATGGCCGCAACCGCAAAACTCACGGATCAATCCGCGCTGACTACAATCGCGACGACAAGTACCGACACACGACTACGTAAGGCTGCCATCGAAAGGCTCACTGATCAGACCGTGCTCGCCGAAATCGCCAGGAAAGGGTGCCGTGAAGAGCGCATGGAAGCCGTGAAACGGCTATCCGACCAGAGCTTGATAGCCATGATCGCGAGGACGGACGACGACGTGTGGGTGCGGAAAACCGCCGTGGAGCGGCTCACCGATCAAAGCGTCATCGGGAAAATTGCACGAAACGACAGCGACAGTAATGTGCGTTCGGCAGCGGTGGAAAACCTCACCGATGAGGTCCTCCTCGTTGAAATCGCGAAAACAGACCCGGAGGAATACGTGCGCAGGGATGCGGTCAGAAGAATATCGGATCAAGCCTTGCTGGTCGAAATCGCCAGGACATGGAAAGACAATGGGGTGCGCGCGGTGGCGGTGGAGATGTTCACTGATGAGGCCATGATCGCCGAGTTCGCCCAAACCGATGATGATTCGAGTGTGCGTGGCGCTGCGGTGAGGAAGCTTACAGACCAGACGCTCCTGGCTCGGATCGCAAAGTCTGATAGCTTCGAATTTGTGCGAGAGGTGGCGGTAAATAAACTCGTTGATCAGGAGCTTCTCGCCGAAATTGCCAGGAATGATAGCTGGTACGGGGTTCGGGAAGTAGCGGTTGAGAGAATAGACAATCCGTCGCTCCTCGCCGAGATCGCGAAGACCGATGGCGATGCGGGTGTTCGCCTTGCTGCTGAAAAACGATTGTCAAAATTGCATGCGGAAACAAAGCTGAATGTATTAATCTTCCGTCCAGGCCAGGATCAACCCGCACGGCCGGAATCATACTGTCGTGATGTCGTGGCCCAGAAATTTGGTCCGAATCAGTCCATTGGCATTTGGAGAATCGCCGGAACCAAGGATGTCCTGAATTTTGGACAGTGTATGATGATGTATGAAATCGGGATCAACCAAGGGGCCTGGCCCAACCTTGGCCAGGTCATGGATCATTGGGCGGGAAAAGGTCCGGATGGACGGGCGGTTGTGGCGATATTCTGCTCGGGCACCGATGGGCACAACGGCCCAAGGAGGATCATCTTCACATAACAAACGGCTCCAACTCTTCCCCCGATCCATGGGAGTCCGTCCAGAAGCCGCTTGCAATCGGAGGCGATTCACGATAAGCGCGGTTTTTCTGAGAGGTGCCCATGAAGACGGTACCGACTTGCGACTCTCCTGCCGGTGGCCGCGTTTCCGGCCGCCATTCTTCTCCTGCTTGTGGCGACGGCGACCCTTGGTGGTTGTGGCGGCGCTCGCCCTGCGCAACCGCCGGGTGGCCGGCCTCGACTGGCAGCCGCTGCCGGTGAACGTGGCGCTGACTCCGGGCGCCTTGTTCCACGATCCGAAGGTGGCGCCGCCGGCGGAGCGTCTGGCGGAGGACACCGCCCTGCTGGCGAAGTTGTCCGAGTACGGCACCAAGGTTGATGCCATGCTGGCCACGGTGAGCGGGCAGCCGGAACGTACTGCCCTGCGGCTGGCGGACTTCGCCGCCGACGTGGCCGGCCGGGTGACGGCGTGCCCGCTGGGCCAGGCGCCCGAATCGGTGCGGCTGCATGGCGAACGAACTACGGCGCTGTTCCCGGCGGCAACCTGCGCCGCCTGCCCGCAGCGGCCGAACTGTCCGGTCAAGCGGGGCAAGTCCCATTACCGGCTGGTGTACACCCCGGCGGCCCGGCGGATTTCGCTGCGGCGGGCGCAGGAGGAGACGGCGGAGTTCCGGGACGTCTTACGGTTCCGCAGCGGGATTGAGGGAACCATCTCTCAACTCGACCGGCGGACCGGCTTCAAGCGGCTGCGGGTGCGGGGCTTGGCCCGGATGCGGTTTGGCCCGTGCCTGAAAGCGTTGGGTCTCAATATCCGCCGGGTGGCGGCCTTGTCGGGCAGCGGTCGGCCAAACGAGCCAGGAAACCGGACGCCGACGCCGGATTCCGCCGCCACAAGCACTCCGGTGTACGCTTTGGCGCTTCTGGGCCGGTGTTGGTACAAGATTTTCAATGAACCAGTCCGAACTTTTAGAATCAGCATGATGATCTCGGCCGGAAAATGCTTCGGCCGGTTTCGATTAACTACTTGTCCCACCGCCGTCTATCAACTGGCCGGGTGACTTTTTACGAGGCCATCTTGTTTGCATGTGTTTTTTTTAATCATTCAATCCTTAACTCTTTGGTCCCTTATTAATCCCTTCGATTTACGCGTAATCGCGCGGATTCGGGAATGGCCCCTTAGTGAGAAGGTGTTCAGGGCTCTTGTAGCCACGATCCTCGATGAGCAGCGCGGTGCAGCAGTCCAAGTCAGGAAAAGTGATAAACGACGACACGGTCCGTTCTATGATTCCTATTCCTCATCAGCAGGATTACCACTCAACCTTAGCCTCTCATGGCACCTGGGACAGATTTTTTTACCATCAAGATTCGATATTTCTTCATACCTGCTTTCTTTCCCGCATTTTTGACAAGTAACTATCAATGTTTGCATCATTGATGATTGCATGGTCATGTGAGAATCATAACTTAATTGGCGCCATGGCCGAGTAATCGTTTTCCACAACCAAGGAACAATGGCATAGGCTAATATAAGTCCTATCAACCATAACAAATTACTTGCGTTGCCATAACTGCTTACAACAACAACTATTGCGACAAAAAGGATAAATAGTACCATCATCTGTATTCTATCTTTTACGGCTTTTTTCAAGGTTTAACTCCATTTCTATATGATGAGCGACAGCTAACATACTACCAGAAAAAATTCAAGAAGAAAGAAGCTGTGTCAAGTGCCACCGCGCAGACCGGCTCGATTCAAATTGATTTGGGTACGACTCTTTTAGAACCATTGATTCGGTGTTTATTTACAAGCACATAGAAATGCCATGGTCTTCTCCGCATCGAGATCTTCTCAGTTATGAAAACACAGGAATTGGGCCCGTTTTCAGAGTGGATCCAGAGTCGACAAGTCTTGGGTCCCTTCCATGGCAAGGGCGTAGATGTGAACATGCAAATCGGTCACGTATCACTGCTCCGATTCTATATGTTCGATCAGTACTGTCCCGTTAAAAGTCGAATAATTTGAGCTGTTTAGACGGAGTATACGGGTTATTATTGT
>Ga0116141_10003657_pt1 | contig 13006 bp, 12 predicted proteins | sample AD_UKC097_MetaG_FD_89744 | JGI IMG/M metagenome (GOLD analysis project Ga0116141, IMG submission 89744) | Active sludge microbial communities of municipal wastewater-treating anaerobic digesters from USA - AD_UKC097_MetaG | ecosystem: Engineered > Bioreactor > Anaerobic > Digestate | place: USA... | reverse complement strand
TTCATATTCAAGAATGGTGTATTCAGTTGTACCGGTATAAACACTCTTGCTAACTAAATCAATCTTTGGTGAATATGTATTCAAATACATGATTGTTCTCTTGAGTATATATTTAAAACTATCATCACCGATTTCGACAGCCACAGTTGGCCAACCAAAATATGTATATACACGACTTTTTAGTTCGTTAAAGTCGTCTTCTTCTAAGCTAATATTGACGTCAGTTGGCTTGAATAATACTCCCATTTTACATCAAATCCCTAAGAATTCAACTCTGAAATTTTTAGAATCAAATTTTCCTTTGTCATTTTGCTTGGATTTTCAATATTGTACTTTTCAGCTAACAGAATAAGATCGGCTTTTTTCATTAACCTCAAATCTGATTCATTTATTTCAACATCTATTCGATCATCACTCTGTAGAACAACCTCACCAACAACTTCCTCTTCAACCGCTGGTGATTCTGTTTCAACTAACGATTCTTCAATTACAGGTAACTCTGTAGGTTCGGCCGCTAATTCTTCAACTGCTACCGGCACAGATTCAATCACTGGTTCTGGTTGCTGTACTTCTTCAACTGGAATTATTTCCGATTCTACAACTTTTACCTCTGGAACTACAATTGGTGCTGAAGATTTTGGAGCTACAAACATAATCTTTCCTTGAGATCTCAAAAATTCTAAATCAATATCAGTAAATCCAACTAATTCAGCATCAAAAATGCCTCCACCATCGATTCTCTTACCATTATGTGTAAATGTTATAAATGCAAAATACGGCTTACTCATTTAATTTCACCTCATCTATAGAATGCTTTGTATATATTGACAATTGGAGATGATTTATTTTCATTCGAATTGTCTTCTATTTTAATTTTCGAATTCTCCATATTCTCTTCATCAAGTATCTCTTGTAATTCTTCGATCGAGAGATCTTTCCATACTTTTGAGTTTGACTTGCTTTGCATAAATTTTAACGTTTCAATTTTAATTCTTTTTGCGTCATCTAAACCAACAGTTTTACTTAATATTTTGGCCATATCTTTTAACAGAAAAGCTTTACTTTTAGTCCAACAATATAGTGCGTGCGACCAAGCAAAAACTAAGTCATCTTTTGTACCTTCGGGTCGACCTCTTTCATCCACAACAAATCCCAGTAATTGATGATGTAATCTCTCAGATTTTATTATTCCAATTTTCTTGACAGCATCTTTCATTTTTCCTGACATGATTGCTTCAAATTTCAATCTCGCTGAAGCTTTTTCTTCATCCTCAGATATCAACGTTTCTAAAGCCTCTGTATATTTTTCGAGTATAATGTTATACATATTAGCTAAGATAATATCTCGAGATGTTCCAGTTACAATTGTACCAATCATTGATTTAAATATGTCACGATTGTTAAGCTTACTGTCTAATTCATTCTTATTCACATCTCGATAAAAATTGATTCCAACTCCACCAGTTTTATCAACAATACGATCGATCAATACTTTACCTACTGCGTTTCTTTCAATGTTGATTATTGAATTACTATACATTTTTGCCATCTGTATAACTACATCTGCAAAATTTTCAGGTTTTATCACATTCGAATCATATTCAGCAACCTGTTCTAACGTAGAAGCTTTAATGACTTGGATCGTACTCGAATCTTTTCGGTCTCCATACGCTACGTCAACACCCATTACATATGTTTGCTCTTTATCTTCTGGTTCCCAAACCCATAAATGTTCATCTAAATCTTTTGCAATTGGATCAACAGTTTGTATTGAATCTAGAATAGGACCGGGAACATATGTATTTCCAGATGATACAAATGATAATTCAAGTTCAGCTGCAATCGATCGATAATTCCAGTTTAACTGGCTACATTGATCAATATACCATTCCTGATCATATTCTGGAACTGCTGACCAGTGAATTTTAACAGGAATATATTTATTGTCTTGGCGTAAAGCGCCTTCATACATGTCGTAATACCATTGCCCAGTTCCTGAAATTCCATTTGGTGTTGATATAATGATGATTCCATATGGTTTTCCTTTCATCGACCTAAAAGCTCTTGATAAAGTAGGATAACCGGCTTGATATACTCCTTCAACGTTTTCAATGAATGCTGCTTCATCAATAATCAATAAGTTGATTGATTCACCTAAGCTTGCGCTGCGTGTAGCAGGAACTGCTGTTATTTTTGAACCATTAGAGAAAATGAGAGATTGCCGATTGTCAACTTCTAATCCAAGTTTCCATTGATCATCTGGAAGATATTCATACATCTTTCTTATCTTATCTAAGAAAGAACTAGCGTTACGCTGACCAGCTGAAAATATGAGAATATTGAAGTTTGAATAATGTAGAGACGACCATAAACATATTGCTTGAACTAAAGTCGATATTCCAATTTGTCGCGACTTAAGTGTAATGATGAAATGCTTCAGTAAAAACAATTTAATCAATTTTTCCTGGAAATTATATAATTCAAATGGAATAATGCCGTGTGCCGGATGTTGAATCTTTACATTATTTTTGATCCAACCAATTGGATCTTCTCGATTAGATATTAGTTTTTCTAACAGTGCGTTACTGCTAGTCAATATGTCTAAATTTTCACTCATTCTGATATCACCTTAATATATTTTTGGTTTCAATTAAAATTAAATTTTTCTTTTAATATAAGTTAACTTCTGATCTACGATGATTATAATCTTAACATTTACTTGATTATCAATCTTAAACTTAATATAGAGGTGGAAATTATATAGCATGATTGACATTGTAAATAAATCCGCATTCAATTGGAATTTTAATGAAGATGACTGGTTTGCGAACATCATATTCAGTCATCCGGATATTCGTCATAAGATTTTTACATTAAAGAATTATTCTCTATCTAAAATAAATGACATTGTATATGAAATATACAATCTAGTTAGAGAGTATCGTACAACATTAGAAGAAGAATCACAATCATTTATTGATAAAAAGAAATATCTGGTTTTGTCAGAAAACAGCAGCAAGATTCAAATCACCTTGGAAGATGAATATCGACTAAAAGATTTGATTGAGAAATATAAAATATATGAATTTATATCATGGTTTCATTTAGGTAAAAATTCAAAAATATTCAAACATTGTACATTGCAAAAACAGGAGATATTAGAAAAAATATATCCAATAGTTGACTTAAGTATACGAAAAGTCATTGGATCTAAAGTTATTGGACCATATACGCCTGAATTTGAAGAAGCTGTCAATAACGCTTGGCTTGCAATAATAAAATATCTGCCTAAAATTGATACGTCAAAAGTCATGTTTAGTATATTTGTTGGAATTGGTCATCGATCAGCAATATATTATAATGCTACTAATCTTAAAGAAAAATATAACGTTGTTCGAATAAATGATTTAGAGGCGATGAATGATAAATACGAGGGTTTAAATGAGGAAATGTTTGTAAATACCGTTGTAACAAATAATCCAGACAATGAAAATGATTGTGATGTTGAAGATGATATCTTAAAAGAAATTGATTATATCGATATTGAAGAATCATTTTATTTAGAAAGTTTTGGAGATCAACTAGAAGATATTGATGACATTGTAAGTTCAGTTAAAAATTCAGAAAAAACTTCATGCTTGCAACAAAATATTCTAGCGCATTCATATAATATATTATCAGGAAAGATCAAGAAATTGTGTTTTGAGAAAATATTTGCCGAATTTTTCAATGATCTAATCAACGCAAAAATATCTGAAAAAGTAATCTCTAAACACACTCCAATATTAATGGAAATAATGAATTTAGCGACTTTAGATCCGAATATCATTCATGATGAGGAATCAAACACTCGGGTCTATAAATTATTCCGTTCTTGGTTAAAAGAAAAAATTGATGTTAAACTATATAAATATAATATTAAAATCGATGAAAAAACTGACCCAATTAAAAAACAACAGGTATTAGAAATAGTAAAAAGAGAAGAGACAATGATAAAATATATCAAAGAGCATAAAAATGATATTCTAAGCAAATTATTAGAATTTAAAAATTCGTGTATAAATTTCAAAGCTTAGGTGATTGATGGATGTCAACCTATATTCGCCACCAGAAAGAGAATGCATTTAACAATTTAGTTTATAAATTTCTAGAAGAAAACTTTAACGGAAATGTTCTTCGATATCATGACGCTGAAAATATGGCAAAAGAACATCTTGAATTGATTCGAAAACTGAAAAAAATCAACTCAATCAGCGTAACAGCAAATACCGCGAATAGTGTTGTATATCAGAAACATACTCATGTTGATTTAAAAAACAATATTGTATCAATTGAATATGATGAAGGACCTGAAGCTCTGTTGGCCTATAATATTGATTATCTAACAGTCAAAAGAATTCTTCCATTTCCATTGACAACCTTTCTCGATAAAACAAGAGCAAAAGACAAGAAAATTGAAAACGAAAAGAAAGAAGAAGCTAGCGCAGTCTTTCGTTGGGTAAAAGATCGAGTTTTAAACAATTATTTCTCAATTTCAAATATATCATTAGATAAGAACTCCGGAATATTTCGATACAATACTAGCATGCGATTAGGTGAAAATTCTCCAACTATCCAATTCATTACAGCTCAAATGGAAAAAAATAAAATATTCAGCATTCCTGGAACTGATCTTAAGAAATCACTATTTGAATTGTCAAAGGATTACTATAGCCTGTTTTCATATTTTATGGTATTTGGTTTTACAGAATTTCATGCTAGATGTACATGCTCAGATTATGTAAAAAAATATTCAAAACGTAATGGAATTGCAAACTATTTCTGTCCACACATTCTTTTCTCTTTAACACAATTACCGTATTACCTAATTTACACACTATGCTAGGTGATTATTGAATGTCAAAAAAGAAAGCAATACTATCAGCTAAGATCGATTATTTGATTGATTATGCTAAAAGGGAATATAGCAAACCAAGAGGTTTACATCTGAATTCAGCAGACTGGAAAGGATTTATAACAGTCGGCACTCCTCAATACTATTCATTTTTAATAAACGGTACAATGAAATTTTATACGAAATCTAAAATATCTGGCGAACGATATGACCAGATATTAAAATTAGTCGATTTCAAAAAACTTGAGGCTCCGCTATTATTATTATTTCTAACTAAACAGTCAGATGATATCATTATCGATTTCATTTCAATGCTATTCAGCCATGGTGAAGCTAAACTATTCTGCAACGATGAATCCTTTCAGTATTGGGGCATGCATTACAATCTGACGCAAATTCATTCCGCTTACGGTCCAGGTGAAATGAGACCACCAAATAAAAGAGATCCAAATCGACAAAATCTAGTTTGCAAACATTTATGGTTAGTGTTAGATCAATATTCGAAATCAGTAAAAGTTTTTGCAAAAGGTTTACTACCATACTATAAACGAATGTTTGGTCTGACTTCTCCTACTGGTATCGATCGTTTACAAAAATCAATTGGTCAAGAAGGTTTTCGAAAGATAATTGAACAAGCCATAGTCGATTTAAACAAATTGAAAAGTGCAGAATTAACTAATCGATTCAAACAACTTACAAATGGAAAGCTTAATGAAATTATGAAACCAATAGAACAGATGGATAACGAACAGGAATATGAAACAATTGATAAGTCTAAACCGGAAGAATTAAAGAAAGAAGTACCAACTTTAACACCAAAAGTAAAAGAAACACCCAAACCGGAAACTGAAATTGAAACAAATGAAAAAGAAAATACAGCTGAAATAACACCTAATGATATGGACAAAATGCTTCCTGAAGAGAAGAAGGAAAAATCTGAGGAGTTGCTGTAAAAATGAAAGCATCAATTGTAAAAATATTATCAGATGATGACAAGCTGAGAGAATATATCGAAGCATTGGAATCTGATATTGAAAATACTGAAAATGTTGATATTAAAGTTGATTTAGTATTGGATAATATACTCAAAATGTTTAGCAATTTTACAGATCGAAGAGCGTTAAAATCAACTAATATCGAAGCGATAACAAATCTTCTTAAACTTAAATCTGAACTTCCAATGAAAAGGATACAAACAAAGAAATTAATTTTGGATGTATTGACAAAGAAAAATGAACTTGAAATAAAGAATAAGACCGCTGAAGCAACTAATAAATTAGCTGGTGGTACGACTGATATTTTAAGAGCTATTTTCATGAAACTTGATCAAAAACAAATTCATCCAAAGTTAATCGAAGAAGATGTTTTAAAATTAGAATGTAAAGATATTATCGATGCTACAATTGTAAATAACGAAGAAGAATCATCAACAGATATTGTTAAACTGCAAAATAAACTTGACATTGAACATTATGAGGCATTGAATTTGGAGGACGAACAAGATGAATATTAAAGATAATAAGCCAATTATCGGTGCAATTGGTGATCGTTTAAATGAAATATTAAGACGATATTCTGCAATGTCGATTGACAGTAAAATCTACGATGACGCAGGAAAAAAACTTGATTTAACAAAATTAATGCCTCCAAAAGAATTAAGTAGAATACTGCAATCGATTACGTCCGGCAGTGTATTCGGAGAATCAATATTCGAAAAATTCTTTGATCTTTCAATGGGCAGAGCAGCCCGATATTCTGAGTATGAACAGATTTTGTACCGTATTCCTGAAGCATCTCAAGCCATTCAAATTTATGTTGATAGCATATTAGCACCAAACTTAGGAGACCGGGAAAACCAAATTTTATTTGATACAATTAGAGAAAATATTAATAGCCGTCAAGCTAAAGAATTAATTCAAGTCATTTTGAGAAAGACAAATTTCTATGATTTTATTCCACAGATCATATACACAACATTGCTTTATGGTGACAGTTTCGTTGAAGTAGATCCAACTAAAGCTGGAGTTCGATACATTTTACATACACCAAAAAATGTAACAATACTATACGATGCAAAAACTGATATTGAATTAGGGATAATTATTCAGCAAGAAGTTGAATCATCTAAGTTGATGGATATGCTCTCACAGGTTTATCCTAGTTTGACAATTGATGTTCCGGATCGAGTTGTAGCAATTGTAAGCGATAAAAAGAGAATGTCTGACAAAAAAAATGTATTTGAAGTTGAATCAGTTAAAGATCAAATTGAAGAATTAATTCATGATATCTTCAAAGATTATGGTGCAAAATACAAATATCTACCACCTAATCGTTATGTAAGATTTCCAATTTTCTACAATAATATGTATTACCCTTATGGAACTTCAATTTTTGATCCTGTTCGTTCGATCGCAAAACAACTTTTATTGGTCGAAGCCGCTTTGTCAATATATCGAGCAACAAGAACACCTCTAAGAACAGTGTGGACAATTGAAGTCGGGTCAACACCAGAAGATCAAATTCCAGGATTGATTAATGGAATAATGAATCGCGTACGTAGACAAAAGATAGTTGATCCAGAAAATGGTTCAACATCGTTAGATTCAATACCAGATATGATGGGATTTGAAGAAGACATCTGGTCGCCGTCAATAAATGGAACACCACTGATAAAAGGTGAACCCTTGCAATCTGGAGATGTTCAGCCATATATCAATGACGCCGAATATTTCAAAAAGAAACTTTTAGGCGCACTGGGTATACCACCTGCATATTTAGCTTCAGAAGAAGGCGCTAGCACTCGGGCACTATTGACACTTGAAGATATTCGTTTCAGCCGAACAATAAAAAAATATCAAGGTGATTTCAATAATGCTTTAACTGATTTAGCCAATACCTGTTTCATTTTGACTGGCAATTCGGAATATGTTGATACAGTATCAATAACTCTTCCGGAACCAAGAAATACCGAAGACAATATTCGTGTTGAAAATATGGCAAATCGGTTGCAAGCTGCCGACAATTTTATGTCAAGTTTCCCAAATATTCCAAAACTATGGGTATTGAAAAATATTATCGGGTTGACTGATGATGATATTGAAGACATGGAAAAATTGCTAGTTGAACAAGGAGAGATGTCATTATTTGCTGAACAGGAACCTGGAAAAATGACTTCAGATGGAACTCCTATGGGTGGTGGAGGTATCGGTGGTGGAATGGGTGAAATGCCAGGAGGAGAATTAGGCGCTGAAGACTTAGGCTTAGGACCAGAAGAACCTGAAAGTTTAGGTGGACCCATGGGTGAAATTAATTTAGATGAATTGGGATCAGCTGGTGAAGAATCAGCAACAGAAACAGCAACCGAAGAAGAATCTGAAATTGAAGCATTATAAAACAGCATAAAAAGTAAATTAATTTTAATAAAAGTATTAATTTAGGAGGCTATGTATCGATGTCGAAAGAAATGCTTAAGAATGATATAAAGGTTATGTTATGTCGATTGACAGAAATGATCGATGATGATGGTTCTGACTATACATCAGTTATATCAAAAATTCATACTGAACTTGAAACATTATCACCGTTAGATTTATTTGTAACACGTGAATATATGAGAGATTCTTTAAACAATATTTTATCATCTGAAATTGTTGAAGAACTAAAGGCTGTACAAGAAACTGAAGTTATAGTTTCTGCTCCACTAAAAGTTGTTCCTGATTCTGCTGGAAATTTCTTTGTAGTCAAAAATGAAAATGGTCAAGACAAAATCATTTTCCAATCAAATGACAAAGCTAAGGCTGACGAATTTGTTAAAAATAATTCTGCAAATCCAGCATTAGCGGCTCCGGTAGATGATACTACACCAGAAGAGGAAGTTGCACCTGAAAAAGAATTAGAAGAAATTCCTGCTGAAGATATTCCAAATACCGAAACTGCACCTAATGATAATCCTCCAGTAGATGAAGCTCCAACAGAAGATATTCCAACAGAAGAACCAATTGAAGAAACAGATCCAAATGTAGAACGAATGGATGCTGTCATCACAAAGAGCAATGATCTTTTATCTGTTATTGACAATTCCATCGACGTAGTACCAGATTTGAATGCAATAACTGAACTAGTGACAATTAAAGTTGCAATTCAAGATAAGGTTGATGCAATCAATTCAACAGATCCTTCTGATCCAAAATTAGCTAAGATGATTGAAAGCTTAGAATCAATGCTAGAACAAGTTGAAAGTCAAGCAATCGATACAATCAACAAAAATGCACCTGGTGCTGATGTTGAAGAACCTGTACCAGCAGAAGAAGTAAAAGAAAAGGTTGTTCCTTCAGATACTGAAGAGCTTGAAAATGCTGAAGAATTAGAAGAAGAACCAGCGATAGAAAGTGTCATCACCGAAGGTGAAGAATTTGATGTTGAAGGTGAAGTTGATGAAGAAACTGGAAATGTAGATCTAGCTGTAAAAGACAATATATCAGAAGATGCACCATCCGCAGACGATGTAAATGAGGCTTTGTCTGAAGATGAAGAAGATCTAGACATAGAAGATGAATTTGAAGAAGAAGACGAATTCGAAGAAGAAGATTTAGATGAACCTGAAGCTTCTGTTGATGACATGATCAATGAATTAGTTGATATTGCTACTGAAAATGTAGATGATCCAGAAAAACTTGATCGAATCAATGAATTGAAAGATACTCTGCAGCAAGAGTTGTCAACAGAAGATGAAGTTGATGTCGATGATGAGTTAGGTGAATTTGAAGACGTTCCAGAAGATGATACTATATCCTCGCATGATCTAAACGAATTTGAAGAAATGCCTGAAGAAGAAGTATCATCAGAGGAAATCCCAGCATCACAAGAAGTATCTGAGATACCTTCAGATGAAGAAGTGGAACAAGTTGACGGCCAAATTGAAGAATCTGTTCGACCAACACCTCAACCAGTAAAAGCTAAAATGGATCCATTTGATCTCGAGTCATTAGACGAAGAAGATAGTGTCATCAAATCTTCAACTGAATTAATTCCTGAAGATAAAGGCGTTATGAATATCACTAGTAAAGAGATCGATCCCAGTACGACTGCCGAACTTCCATTAGAGGGAGAAAATCCTCTGCAAGCTGAAGAACTGATTCCTGAAGACAAGGGTGTCATGGATATTACTAGTAAAGCAATAAAACCAGGCACAGATGCTGATCTACCTTTAGAAGGCAAGAATCCTCTACAAGCGAAGAAATCTAAAAATGCAAAGTAATCGGGGGATTATAATGTCTAACAATAAATATTTAATTCGCTCAGTTGTCAATCCACTTCTAGAATATACGATCTTAAGCGATGTCAAAGGCAATATTGGAAACAAAGTCACGGCTGAAGCTGTATTCCAGAAGTGTGATGATTCAAATGCGAATGGTCATAAATTTCCAAAGAGAGTATTGACATCAGCATTGAATCAGGTAGCAGATGAAATAAATAATCGTCACTTTCTCGGAGAACTTGATCATCCGGATGATATCAATGACGTCAATCGAATTGCTACGATTTCTCTTAAAAATGTATCACATGTAATTACTAAATTAGCAATGGATGGAAATTATGTTGTTGGTAAATTTGAGACACTTGATACTCCAAATGGTGCAATTCTTGCATCTTTGCTTAAAGATAAGATCAAAGTTGGAGTATCTATTCGGGCAATTACAGACCAAGATATTAGTTATGGATTAAATAACGTTGATACAATCAATGAATTCACTCTAATATCATACGATGCCGTACATAATCCTGCTTATTCAGATGCTTATGTAAAATCAGTAATGGGTTCAGTTTTCAAGATTGATGGAAAAACACAAATGAAAGTAAAAGATCGTTTAGTTACATTGACAGAAGCTGAATTCAAAGAGATTTTACAGTCAACTATTATGGCTACTATTAGAAAGATGTATAAAAAATAAATTAATTCTAGAATGGAGTAAAAGAGATTATGACAATCAGTTTAAATGAATTCTTAAAGCAATCATTGAATTTGATCGATGAGCAGGATATCGATAGGGAGCTTAATTCGACACAAATCAAATTTGCTACAGAAATGTTCAAGAAAGATTTAGACATTAATGATATTGATCAGCAAATTTCTAGTATTAATCGAAAAACTGATGAAATAAAGAATAATACTAGTGAAGTAAAAAATAAATTAAATTTGATCAGAGAAGCAATCTAATAGATTAGCTATAAGAGGTGGGACTATACGATGAACATCGATAAAGAAATGATTCAGAAGGCGGTGGATGAGGCTTTAGAGAAAGTTCTCGAAATGCAAGATAAAGTTGATAATTCTGACGAAATTATCGATACCGTCTCTCTGGAAGACACAGCGGATGATGATTCGACCAATAAAGACAAGGTTTCAGAAGAAATACCTGAAAATAGCACAGTGGAAAAAGTAGAAGAAAAAGTTGAAGAAGCCGTAGATGACAAGGCGGATTATAATTTTCTTGGTCTAGACATCAAGATCGATAAAAATGGTGAGAAATTCGATATCACAATAAAGAAGGATGACAAAGAAAAAACTGAGTCTTTAGATTCAGCTGATCTCCCGGCCATACTTGGCTTAGTCGAAGATTTTTTTAATGAATTAGTTCTCGATGAAGATCTTGAAAATGCTGAAGATGAAGAAGAAGAAGTCGAAGAAATTGACAAAGAAGATTCTGAAAAAGAAAATGAAGAAGATTCTGAAGAAGAAGATGAAGATGATGATGAAGACGAAGAAGATGAAGATTCCAATATCTGGAAAGCACCTAAAGTAACAATGTCTTCTCTTCGAAGAAAATATAAGGATCGCATCAATCAAGTCTTCGAACATGGTCTATTAGCTAAAGAAATGGCTTTTGATATGGTAAAAGATAAACTAGTAGCATCTACAGTAAAAGAATTAATCGATAAAAATAAAGAAAAGGAATCAGTTCTTGCAGAAAAGAAAGCTCAGTTGAAGCAAGCTAGCTTGAATTATTTGATCGCGAAGAAACTTGATAGTCAATATAACAAATTATTTACAGTTCTATCTTCCTCAATTGCAGATGTACAGAAAGATCTTACTGATAATAAAATTAATCCTGAATTGGCAAATAAAACTCTAGCTAGTTACAAGATCATTATCGCTAAAGTTCTCGCGGCAAAGAAACCTGAAACTTTAATTGCTGCTATCACTAAAGTTGATGAAATAAAGAAAGTTTTGCTTGCTAAGACTACAATTAAAGAAACTAAAGTTGTCCAAGCATCTAAAACTGTAACAAAAGATATATCTAAAAAAGAAATTAAAAATGTTGTAAAGCCGGTTAACATTCTTAATCGTAATGGATGGAAAGGTAATATGACACTTTTAGCTAAGAGATATGATGGTATAGAGGAAATGAGTGCAGAGATTCTGCGTATTGCAGGAATAGATGAAGAAGAATAAACTATATTATTTTAAAATATCTAAGGAGTGTACATAAATAATGAATAAAGATTATACCGCGCTTTTGAGCGCAAAAGTATGGCCAAAGGTCGAGGGCAAGCTTCTAGCAAATGTTAAGAATGCTGGAATTCGTAATAGCCTAAAGACAGTTCTCGCTAACACCCGTCAGGCTCTTCTCGCTGACACAACCATACAAAACATGGTTTATCTACCAAAAATCGTTTTGCCGTTGGTACGACGCTTATTTCCAAAACTTATCGCCAACCAGATTATTTCAACACAGCCATTGAATGGTCCAATGGGTTAAATTCTAGCTCATGTAAAATCGGGTGAATTGCTGGAAGTCCCTAAAGCTCTTAATACCACAAAGTAGTTAGAAATGACAAGCTTGAAGGTTTGAAAAATTAAGAGATGTACAATGGGTAATCAGCAGCCAAGCCCCTGAAAGCATAAGAAGTATGGGGAAGGTTCAGAGACTAGAGATTGAGTTAATGCAAACGATAATATCTCACTAGTGCCCGACAGGTAACAAAAAGAATCTTGACAATTAAATACTTTAGCGATTAAATACAATTTGAAATTCAAATTGTATGTACAGGACAGGTCTGGCCAGACTTGATAAATTTACCCTCAAAGATTTATCTTACTGTATATACTAA
>Ga0116141_10003656_pt1 | contig 13009 bp, 8 predicted proteins | sample AD_UKC097_MetaG_FD_89744 | JGI IMG/M metagenome (GOLD analysis project Ga0116141, IMG submission 89744) | Active sludge microbial communities of municipal wastewater-treating anaerobic digesters from USA - AD_UKC097_MetaG | ecosystem: Engineered > Bioreactor > Anaerobic > Digestate | place: USA... | reverse complement strand
TTTACGGCTTGCTGGATATGTGGATGATTGTAGCCATGGCAAGCGGTCCACCATGATGATGTGCCGTCGATCAGGTCACGGCCATCGGCCAGCCGAATGCGCACGCCTTCAGTCGCGACAGCAACCAGCGGCAAGGGGGCTGTCGCCATTTGGGTATAAGGTAGCCAGAGTGCATCGCTTGGTGTGGGGAATCGAGAATTTTTATTCGACATACAGGGTTGCAAAAAAGCATAGGTTGAAGTTAGCCCAGGAAAGGCGTCGGCTTTTAAAGCGCTTTCTAAGTTTCTTTTAAGTCTTAGTGTACCAATGCTTCTTGCACTGGACGCTGTGAAACGCACCCGTCACACCGCCATAGTTTTATCCGTAATCTTTCCTGGCTGTGGTGGTAACGGGTTTGTGTTAAATTTGGCGCCGAAAAATTCAATCAAAATAATGAGTCGATTGGTGTAAGTTACTATTTATCATTGAATGATATTTTTAAAAGGGGTATCAAAATGAAAAAAAATCAGTGCGGGCGTGCTTCAAAAACAGGTTTAGCCATTCAAGCATTGTGTGTGTCACTTGCACTTTCTGGTTGTGTTGAAAATCCTATTCGAATGGGGGCTGATAGTGGCGCATCAACGGTAGCAACTGGCTCTGCCGCAGGTTCGGCGACCAGTAATGCAAATAGCCAGTTGGAATCATGCAGTGAATCTCTGGGCACGGTGTCCTTGGTGGAGAATCAAGCGTCTTCTTGGTATGCACAGCTTACAGGGGAATATCGCTTGCCGCCGACGGCTAGTTTGCTTAAATTGCTGATTCAGCAAAGTAACTGTTTTGTTGTTGTTGAGCGCGGGGCAGCGGGTATGCGTGCGATGAGTCAGGAACGTGCTTTGGAGAAAAGTGGCGAGTTGCGTAAAGGCAGCAAGTTCAAGAAAGGCCAGATGGTTTCATCTGATTACGCTATTAATCCCGAAATTGTTTTTTCAGCTAATGACACCGGGGGCATCGGTGGTGCTTTGGGTGGCTTGATTGGCGGAAGCTCAGGGCGCATGCTGGGTTCCGTTGCCGTAAATACTAAAACTCGTGAAGCAACCGCTATTCTTACGCTGGTTGATAATCGTTCCAGCGTACAAATAGCCGCAGCAGAAGGCAGTGCGAGCAAGACTGACTGGGGTGGCATGGGCGCGCTTTTTGGTTCTGCCGGTGGAGGTGGTGTGGGCGGCTATAGCAAAACGCCGCAAGGCAAAGTGATTGCAGCTGCCTTCATGGATGCCTATAACCAGATGGTGCGCTCTTTGCGAAACTATAAAGCCCAAGAGGTGAAGGGTGGGCTAGGCAAAGGCGGTAGGCTCAAGGTCGGTAGCTAGTTGAACCGCATCACGAATCGTATTCATTTATGGCTTGGCCTGTGGGCCGTATGCCTAATGGTTTCCCCTGGGGTCAAGGCAGAAGACACACTGCCTTTGATCGGCGGGGGAGTCGTGGGTGCTGTGTTTGATTACGAAGCGCAGGCCGGTGAAACACTGGCAAGAATTGGTTCTCGGTTTGGTGTCTCTCAACCTGTGTTGGCGAGCCAAAATGGATTAAAACCGAATGCAAAGTTGCTGCCTGGGCAGAAAATTGCAATAGATAACCAGCATATTGTGCCCTTAGTAAAGACGGCTGGTTTGTTGATCAACATACCGCAACGAATGTTGTTTTATTTCAGCGAAGCCGAGGAGCAGCAGCAACGCCCAAACATGCCTGCAAGTGCGCAAAACGCGCTTCAATCGCAGTCACCAATTGAATTGCACTTATCTGAATTACACTTATCGCCTCAGCCAGCACCCGATGTGCAGTCCGATGCGCAAGTACCGCCATCGGTTCGACTTGTTGCGGCCTACCCTGTTGGTTTAGGGATGCCCACGTGGCCTACACCTCAAGGGATGTTTAAGGTGCTTAACAAGTCGGATAACAAAACCTGGATAGTGCCACTATCCATTCAGGAAGAGATGCGAAAAAAAGGGCAGGAAGTGCAAAAGTCCGTACCACCGGGCCCTAAAAACCCGCTTGGCAAGTATTGGATTGGATTAAGCATGAATTCCATCGGTATTCATGGCACGCTAGCACCTGCGAGTATTTATCTTTTTAAAAGTCATGGCTGTATTCGTTTGCATCCAGATGATATTGAAGTGCTTTTTTCCAAAGTAGTTGTAGGTACTCAGGGTCGAATAATCTATAGCCCGGTGTTAATGACAGAGGCAAACGGGCGGATATTTATTGAAGTTCACCCAGATAGTTATAATCGGGGTAGTGTTTCTCTGGCTGCTTTAGAAAAGCTTGCTCACCAGAATGCATGGTTTGAGCAGATAGATTGGGTAAAAGCAGCTGAAGTCTTGAAATTGAAAGAAGGTATTGCACGTGATGTCACTTTGATCACGCCTTGATTACGTCGATGAATAACATCGTACCGTATTGACTTTTGAATGAAATTAACAGGAGGGTTTAGTCCTGATGAACCATTCTTTATTACAACGCCGTCAGTGGCTTAAAGCCGGGGTTGCCTTAGCCGTTGCTGGTTTAACCAGCAAGCGCGCCTTAGCAGCAGTGCCGCAATCTTCCGTGTTGCCAACAGGCATTCGTGAGCTGGCTTTTTACAACCAGCATACCGGCGAGAGCTTGAAGACCGGCTATTGGGCGGATGGCGAGTATGTGCCGGAAGCCTTGGCTGACATCAACCATATCTTGCGTGATCACCGCACCAACGACGTGCTGCCCATGCAGCTGCCGCTGCTGGATTTGCTCTATACCTTGCAAGGCGTATTGGCTGTGCCGCGCCCATTTCAGATTATTTCCGGCTATCGCTCACCTAAAACCAACGCGTTTTTAGCCGCGAATTCAGGCGGCGTGGCCAAGCGCAGTTTGCACATGCAAGGCATGGCAGTGGATATTCACATTGAAGGGGTGCCGCTGGATCAGCTGCGCCGGGCAGCGATCAGCTTGCAGACTGGCGGCGTGGGTTATTACCCGGCATCCAACTTTGTGCATTTGGATATTGGCCGCGTGAGGAACTGGTAGCCAAGACAGGATTGTTATCCAAACCTGCCGTGATGCGTTGGCCAAAAAAGTCGGCGCTGGTAACACGGCGGTGAGCCTTGTCATATTGCCTGACGATGCTTATTCCCTGCCTGTTTTCTGCTTGTTTCATGCCTGTTTCGCGCTTTTTCCGCGCCTGTTCCGTATAGCTGAATTTAAAAAATAACCAAACTAAGTCATGGTATGAAACTGCAAAGCGGCCAGATGTGCGTAGAGGCCGCCTTTGGCCACCAGCGCTTCATGTGTGCCGGTTTCCACGATGCGGCCGTCTTCCATCACGAGGATGCGGTCGGCGCGTTGTACGGTAGCGAGGCGATGCGCGATGATCAAGGTGGTGCGGCCTTGCATGGCCGCTTCCAGCGCGCCTTGCACCAAGCGCTCCGATTCTGCATCGAGCGCGCTGGTCGCTTCATCCAATAACAGCAAGGGCGGGTTTTTCAGCATCGCACGGGCAATCGCGATGCGCTGGCGCTGGCCGCCTGACAAGCGCACGCCGCGTTCGCCGAGAAAGCTCTGGTAACCCTCGGGTAGCTTCTCGATGAATTCGTGCGCTGCCGCCAGGCGCGCGGCTTTGATGACTTCTTCATCGCTCGCGTCGGGTTTGCCATAGCGGATGTTTTCCAGTGCGTTGGCGGAGAAAGTCACGCTGTCTTGCGGCACGATGCCAACGGCATTGCGCAGATCGCTTAACGCGAGTTGGCGAATATCCACGCCATCGAGCATGATGCGTCCCTGTTGCGGATCATAAAAGCGCAGCAGCAACTGGAACAGGGTCGTTTTGCCCGCGCCCGAGGGGCCGACTACGGCGATGGTCTGGCCGGGCTGAATATCTATCGAGACATGATCCAGGGCGGGGGTGAGCGGGCGTGACGGGTAGTTAAAGCATACGTCTTGCAGCGTCAGCGCCGCGCCTTGGCCTGTGGGCGGCGGCAAGGTATGCGGATGGTTAGGCGATTGAATGTGTGATTCGGTAGCGAACAACTCCAGCAGACGTTCGGTCGCGCCGGCGGCGCGCTGCACATCGCCCATGACTTCAGCCAGCCCGCCAATGGCGCCGGCGACCATCACCGAGTAAAGCACGAACTGACCCAAATCTCCGCCCGTCATGCGGCCTTCGATGACGGCATAAGCACCCAGCCACAGCACGAAAACGATCGCGCCGAAGATCAGCAGAATGGCAATCACGGTCAGCAACGAGCGGGCGCGAATGCGCTCGATGGCGGTTGCAAAGGCCGTATTGACGGACGCGCCAAAACGGGCGGTCTCCTGGGCTTCTTGCGTGAAGGCCTGCACCGTGGGCATGGCATTGAGCACTTCGCCCGCCAGCGCCGAGGCGTCGGCAACGCGGTCTTGCGAATCACGCGAGAGCTTTCTCACGCGGCGGCCAAAATAGACAATGGGCAGCACGACGGCGAGCAGCATGACGATAATGATGATGGAGAGATTGAAACTGGTAATCATCATCATGGCCAGTCCGCCGATGAACATCAGCAAATTGCGCAAACCCATGGAGATGCTGGTACCCACGACGGTCTGGATCAGCGTGGTGTCTGTTGTCAGTCGTGAGAGCACTTCGCCGGTACGCGTGGTCTCAAAAAACTGCGGGCTTTGTTTTAATACATGACCATACACGGCGGCGCGAATGTCCGCCGTGACGCGCTCGCCCAGCCAGGAGACGGCATAAAAGCGCGCTGCGGTGGCCACGGCCATGACGCTGGCAACACCAAACAAGGCGAGGAAATACAAGTCGATGTGCCCCTGCCCCTGGCTGCCGGTGGCGCCAAAGCCAAGGTCGATCATTTGCTTGAAGGCGTAGGGAATGCTTAGCGTTGCCAGGGCGGCCACGACCAGGGCGACGCCAGCCAGGAAAAACTGCGTGCGATAAGGCGTTAAAAAGGGCAACAGACCCTTAAACATCGTGAGGCGGGGTTTGTGGGGCATGAGTGGTTTGTTTGGGTTGGGGGAGTTTATCCCTGTGAATAACTAGCTTACTCGAAATTGATGTCGAGGCTTTAAGTCGTCATGGGTCGTAGCACAAGGGAGTAAAACCCCAGGAGCAGTAAACTCCAGCGCTATGTTGTCGAGCTTGTCTGGGCTTTATGCTTGGGCTCATGCCCTGTCCGCCGTCCCGCCAATGCCGACTTTTTGTTTTGGCGACCGCTCGCGCCACGAAAGCATCCATCCGGCCTTTCAACGTTATGCCAACAAGCTTATTCCTTCATCGTTTCACTTCACCGATGGAACAGCTCGACCCTAACGCGCATGGTAAGTAATGCCACCTGCTGCTAATGAAACACGCGAAAGGCAGCATAAAGACCCGCCCGTCCCATCGCCCCTCGCGGGGAGGTGGCTGTCCGGCTCGCTGCGCGAGAGGGTGGCCCCGGCGCCAGATTGCATTGTTTCACGCTAAGGAAATTTTGATCTTTGTCTGCGCGTCCATTGACATGCTGGATGGGGCGTTGAGTGATGTCCAAGAGAAGGCCATCTAGAATGTCATCTTGCCGAGTATTTTCCCCGAGCATCTTCCATTAGTCTGTAGTCTGTACTTAATTCAGGAATCTTCCATGCGCACCGACACCCCACAAACGATTTATCTCAAGGATTACACCCCGCCTGCCTGGTGGGTAGACACGGTTGATTTGCATGTGGCGATTCAGGAGGGCTATGCCGAGGTGCGCGCGCGGCTGGGTTGTCGGCGCAATTTGGAAGTGCCGCAGGGTGCGGCGCTGGTGCTGAATGGCGAAGCGCTGGCATTGCAAAAAGTCGGCGTTGGCGATACGGCGCTGGATGCATCGCAATACACGCTGACGGACGGCGCGCTGACTATCCATGCGCCGCTGCCGGACAATTTCATGCTGGAAACCGTGGTGCGTATCCAGCCAGACAAGAACACGCAGCTCTCGGGTTTGTACCGTTCGCGTGATGGGTATTTCACGCAATGCGAGGCGGAGGGTTTTCGCCGCATCACGTTTTTCCCCGACCGGCCGGATGTGATGGCGCGCTACACCTGCACCATCGAGGCTGACCGCGAGCGCTTTCCGCAACTGCTCTCCAATGGCAATCTCGTGGCCAGCGGCGAATCCCCGGGCGAGGGAAATGCCGGTCGGCACTGGGCGCGCTGGGAAGACCCTTTCGCCAAGCCGTGTTATCTGTTCGCGCTGGTGGCGGCCAGGCTGGATGTGCTGGAGGATGTTTTTGTGACCGCATCCGGCCGCCAGGTGCGCTGCGCGGTGTATGTCGAGCCGGGCAAGCTGGATCAGTGCGGGCATGCGCTGGCGGCCTTGAAGAAGGCGATGCGCTGGGATGAGGAACGCTTCGGGCTGGAAATGGATCTCGATGGCTACATGATCGTCGCGGTGGGCGACTTCAACATGGGGGCGATGGAGAACAAGGGGCTCAACATTTTCAACACCAAGTATGTGCTGGCGCGCCAGGATACGGCGACGGACGCGGATTACCAGGCCATCGACCGCGTGGTGGGGCACGAGTATTTCCACAACTGGACGGGCAACCGCGTGACTTGTCGCGACTGGTTTCAGTTGTCCTTGAAGGAAGGGCTGACCGTGTTCCGCGATCAGGAATTTGGCGCGGATGTGCATTCGCGCGCGGTGACGCGCATCCAGGAAGTGCGCACGCTGCGCATCGCGCAGTTTCCCGAGGATGCGGGGCCGATGGCGCATCCGATCCGCCCGGCGTCTTATGCCGAGATCAATAATTTTTATACCGCTACGGTGTATGAGAAGGGCGCGGAAGTGGTGCGCATGATCCAGACGCTGATCGGGCGCGAGGCGTTCCGGCGCGGCATGGATTTGTATTTTGCGCGGCATGACGGGCAGGCGGTGACCTGCGAGGATTTTGTCGCGGCGATGGCGTCGGCCAGTGGCGTGAACCTCACGCAGTTCCGCCGCTGGTATGCCCGCGCGGGCACGCCGCGCTTGCATGCGACAGGACAGTATGATGCCGCCGCCCAGCGTTACACCCTGACCCTGACGCAAAGCCTGGCGCCAACGGCGTATGAAGCGCGGCTGCGGGAAGCAGGCTTGCCGGTGGACGATGGCCCGCTGCACATGCCGGTTGCGGTCGGTTTGGTGCTGCCGGATGGCAGCGATGCTTTTTTAGAGCAGACAAAAGTGCTCTCGCTCACTGAAACCCAGCAGCGCTTTGTTTTCGAGGCTATTCCGGCAGCGCCCGTGGTGTCCTTGCTGCGTGATTTTTCCGCGCCCGTGCACTTGGATTTCGAGCAGACGGACGCCGAGCTGGCGCATTTGATGGCGCATGATTCGGACGCCTTCAATCGCTGGGAGGCCGGACAGCGCCTGGCCACGCGTGTGCTGCTGGCGGGTATCGCGGGAGAGGGCAAGGAGGAGTGGATTCCGGCGAGTTTTGTGGACGCTTGTGGGCGGGTATTGGAAGCCGGTCTGCAAGGGGGAAGGGATAGCGCTGCATTGGCCGCTGAATCCTTGACGCTGCCTGCCGAGCAAGTATTGGCGGAAGTGGTCTCGGGACTGGGCCGGGTGATCGACCCTGACGCGATTCATCAGGCGCGCATCCAGATGCGTCGTCATCTGGCGGGCGCCTTGCGCGATCGTTTTGAGGCGGTGTGGATGGCCTTGGCGCCTAGCGAACCGTATGCGCCGACGGGCGAGCAGGCCGGCCGCCGCGCCTTGCGCAATCTGTGTCTCGGGTTTCTGGCGGAGAGCGAGGCAGACTATCTGCAAGCTGCGGTCTTGCCGCGCTTGATGGCGCAGTTGAATCGCAGCGACAACATGACGGACGCCAGCGCAGCGCTCGGTGTGTTGGCGAATCTCGACCTGCCCGAGCGTGAAACGGCGTTGGCGATTTTTTATGCCAAATGGCAGGATGAGGCTTTGGTGGTCGACAAGTGGCTGCAAGTTCAGGCGACTTCGCGGCTGTCGGACACCACGGCGCGCGTCGCTGAATTGATGCGCCACCCGGCGTTTGACAGCAAAAATCCGAACAAGGTGTATGCCCTGGTGCGCAGCTTTTGCGCTGCCAACCCTCGCCATTTTCATGCGACGGATGGCAGCGGCTACCGGCTGGCGGCGGATTTCATCATCGGGCTGCAGGCGATGAACCCGCAAGTGGCATCCCGCATCGCGCGCAGCTTTGACCGCTGGCGGCAGTTCGATGCCGTGCGTCAGGGTCATGCGCGCCAAGCGCTGGAGCGGATTGCGGCGTGTGATGGGTTGGCCAAAGACGTGGCTGAAGTCGTGGCCAATGCCTTGAAGTAATGGCATGGGCGCGTATTTCATTACCGGCACAGGCACGGATATTGGCAAAACCTGGCTAACCTGTGCGCTGTTGCGGCACTGGCGCGCCGCTGGACGCGAGGTGCAGGCTTTCAAGCCTGTGTTGTCGGGCTTTGACATAGCGACAGCGGAAGCGAGTGATGCCGGGAAAATCCTTGCGGCATTGGAGCGAAAGGTAGATGTCGCGGCACTGGACGAGATTGCGCCCTGGCGTTTTGCCGCGCCGCTTTCGCCCGACATGGCGGCGGCGCGCGAGGGGCGGCGGGTGGATTTTGAGGCCTTGGTTGGCTTTACGCGCCGTTGCCTGCCCCCGAAGGGGAATCCCAGGCATGCAAAGCCCAGGCAGGCAGAGCCAGAGCAGACCAGCGCCGAGTTTTTGCCGACGCTCGTCGAAGGTGTCGGTGGCGTGATGGTGCCGCTTGATGCAGAACACACCGTGCGCGACTGGATCGCGGCCAGTGATCTGCCTTGCGTGCTGGTCGCGGGCAGTTATCTGGGGAGTTTGAGCCATACGCTGACAGCACTTGAGGCTTTGCAAAAAGTCGGCGCTGGCGTGACGGCGATCGTGGTGAATGAGTCCCCCGATTCTTCTGTTTCCCTAGATGAAACCTTGACATCCTTGCATCCGCATGTAGGTGATGTGTCTTTGCTTGGCATTGATCGCGCTGATCCTGCCAGCGGCGTGGCGGCGCTGGCGAAAATTTTGCGCTGATGCCGACTATGTGTTATTCGCTTGCGGGTTTGGCGAGTGCCGCGAGGGCGGCTTCACGTTGAGTCTGTTGGTTATCTTTATTCTCGTCCCCCATCGTCCACCCCCCGCCCAAGGCACGGATCAACTGCACGCTGGCGCGCAACTGGCGGGTGTTGATCGCCAAGGCGTTGCGCTGAGCCTGCAGGGTCGTGGTTTGCGAGCCGACGACTTCAAGGTAACTGATGGCGCCTTCGCGGTAGCGCGTGTTGGCAAAGTCGAGCGAGCGTTGCGCTGCGGCAGCAGCGGCTTTCTCGGCTTCGAGAGCCGTGTGGTAATGCTGAAGCTGTGCCAGATTATCCTCGACTTGCTGAAAAGCAGCCAGCGCGACACTGCGATATTGCGCGCTTAATTCGTCCAGCGCTGCCCGGGATTGCGCGACTTTGGCTTGGCGTTGGCCTGCATCGAACACATTGAGCAGAAGAGAGGGGCCTATCGCCCAAAAACGATTTGGCGTGTTGATGAGGTTCCCCGCCTGGCTGGTTTGATAGCCAAAGACGGCGCCCAGCATCAGTGAGGGGAAATAGCCTGCGCGGGCAACGCCAATTTCGGCATTGGCGGCCTCAATGCGGCGCTGGGCGGCAGCAATATCAGGGCGGCGTTGCAGTAGCGTGGAGGGCAGACCTGCAGGGATGTTGGGTAATGTCAGCGCAACCTGCTGTGGGGCGATGGAGAAAGTGGACGCGGGCTCGCCGATGAGGGCCGCGATGGCGTGTTCAATCAAGGCGCGGGCGGCCAGGGTTTGGCTGGCTTGCGAGCGGGCGGATTCAAACTGGTTTTGCGCCCGTGCCTCATCCAGTCCGGAAGAAATACCTCCGGCATGGCGGGCACGCGTCATCTCCAGCGCTTTGGCGTAGGCAGTCACGGTGTCATTCAACAGGCTGTTTTCTTCATCCAGCCCGCGCAAGGTGAGGTAATAGTCCGCGAGTTGCGCTTGCAGGCTCAGGCGCGCGGATTCCAGATCAGCTTGGGCCGCTTTTTCGCTCGCCGAGGCAGAGGCGACCTGATTGCGCACGCGCCCCCATAAATCCAGCTCGTAATTGATACCCAGGCCGACCGAGTAATCCTCGTAAATATCCGGTGAATTGGGGCCTAATACGCGCAACGGGCGTTGTTCCGATTGGCGGTTACGCTGTGCGCTGGCTTTGGCATCCACCGTGGGAAAAAGCGCGGCGCGAATCTGTTCGTTATAAGCCGTTGCGGCCTGGTAGCGGGCAAGCGCGGCGGCCAGGTTGGGGCTGTTGGCAATCAGGCGTTGTTGCAAGGTGTCGAGCGCTTTGTCGCCATATAAAGTCCACCAGGCTTCCCGTGGCAGCTTGTCGGCGGGCTGGGCGGGCAGCCAGATTTTTTCTTCCTTGAATTCCCCGACGGCTGGTGCAATCTTTGGCGTTTGGAGGGGGGGAGCCAAAGAACAGCCGCCGAGGAAAACGGCCAGCAGTGGTAACAGTGACCAGGACTGTTTTACGCTGAATTGATGTTTTTTCATGTGCGGATGTTTGGTCGCTTTGTGTTTATGACGGCTTTTGAGCTGTTTTGGCGGTATCGTTTGCCTGTGCTGCAGGGACGGCTTTTTCGGGCGCGGCCACATGTACCAAGAGACCATTTTCTACGCCATCGGGCGGACTTTCGATGATGCGATCTTCGTTCTTCAAGCCGGAGGCGATTTCAATCACATTACCTAAATCGCGTGCTATGGTGACCCGCTTGATCACCACTTTGTTGGCAGAGTCGACCGTGGCGACACGCAACCCGGCTTTATCGAATATCAAGGCGCTGGCCGGGATGCTTAAACTCGGCTTGTCGTTGGGTAAATCCAGGCTGATCAACGCATAGCCGCCGGGAAGCAACTCACCTGTGGCATTATTCACCAGCAGTTGAACCAGCATCGCGCCCGAGGCGGCGTTGATGGATTGCGATGAGGATTCGATGGTTGCCGGGTAGAACTTGCCGGGATGTTCTGGCACGCTGATTTTGGCTTTGCCGCCGATTTTGATCGCCGGGGCATAGTTTTGCGGCACATTCACATACGCGCGCAGTTTACGGGTGTCAGAGACCACAAACAACTCAGGCCCCACACCGCTGCCTGCATTGATTAAGGCGCCGATGTCGGTTGAACGCGCGGTGACCATGCCATCGAAAGGGGAGAGGATGCGGGCAAAGCCTTTCATGGCCTGATAACGCTCGACATTGGCGCTGGCGGATTTAACCAGTGCTTGCTTGTTGGCCAGATCCGTGGTTTTTTCGTCCACTTCCTGACGGGATACTGCATCCGATCCCAGCATGGCCTGCCAGCGTTTTGCCGTGGTCGCCGAGAGCTTGGCGGCGGATTCGGCGTTGGCTAGATCCGCCTTGGCTTGCAAGAGCTGCTGGTCTAAATCGGGCGTTTCGATTTCAGCCAGTAACTGCCCGGCTTTGACGGATGCGCCAATGTCGGCTTTCCAGCTTTTGAGATAGCCGGACACGCGTGCATAAATGGGCGCGCGGGCATAGGCTTCGATCCTGCCGGGCAGATCAAGGCTGGCTGAGTTTTTGCCGGGATTGGGCGGATTGACAACCACCGTAGGCAAGGCTTGCGTATTGGTCCACTCGCGCAGTTTGCGGTGATCCAGGTAACGCGTGACCAGGCCAATGACGACAATGGCCAAGGCGATGAGAAGTAAAGAAGTGGCGATTTTACGCAGGTGACGAGGGGAATGAACAGGTGCTTCAGACGGCATGGGATTCTCCGATGGCAGCGGACACGGTTTTTTTGCCGTGGCGCGCATGCACAATACTAAAAACAACAGGAACAAACAGTAGGGTGGCAATGGTTGCAAAGAACAAGCCGCCAATCACGGCGCGGCCAAGGGGCGCATTTTGCTCACCGCCTTCACCCAGACCAAGCGCCATGGGTGCCATGCCGATCATCATGGCAAGCGCGGTCATGAGCACCGGGCGAAAGCGCACAAAACCGGCTTCCAGCGCCGCAGCTGTCGCATCGCCCAGCACGTCAAGGCGTTCGCGTGCAAAGCTTACGACCAGCACGCTGTTGGCGGTGGCTACCCCCATGCACATGATGGTGCCCGTCAATGCAGGCACGGACAAAGGGGTGTATGTAGTGAATAGCATCCAGACAATACCAGCCAGGGCGGTAGGCAGGGCGGTGATGATTACGAATGGATCAAGCCAGGATTGGAAGTTCACGACGATCAAAAAGTAAATCAGGACGATGGCGCCGATCAGGCCGAAAATCAGGCCAGAGAATGCGCTTTCCATCGTGCGCACTTGGCCTAGCAAGGCCACGGTTGATCCTTTGGGCACCTCTTTGGCCGTATCCGCCAGCACGCGGCGCAAGTCGGCAGCCACTGCACCGAGGTCGCGCCCTTGGGTCGTGGCATTGATTTGCACCATGGGCTGAATGTCGTACTGAGTGATTACGGCATTATTGGCAGCGCGGGAAAATTCTGCGAAGCCGCCCAGCACATGGGTTTCTTTACCCGCACTGTTGATGGGCACATTGGCCAAGGCGGTCAAGGAATCCAGCCGATATTGCGGCGTTTGCATCACGATAGGGTAAGACACGCCGTTTTTCGGGTTGAGCCAAAAGGTGGGCGCGACCTGGCTGCTGCCCGCTAGATTCACCACGAGGCTATTGGTCACGTCGCGCGTGGTGACCCCTAGCGCTTGCGCCTGCGTGCGGTCAAGATTGATCTTGAAAACCGGGTTTTGTCGGGATTGCTGGATGCGTACATCGGCAATGCCCGGAATGGCGCGAATTTTGGGCAATAGCTTGTTGGCGTAATCAAAATTGGCATCAAGTTTGCCGCCACGAATCTGTAAATCAATCGGCGCGGGGGAACCAAAGTTCAGAATCTGGCTCACCATGTCGGCTGGCGGAAAGGAGAACGTGACGCCAGGGAAGGCGCGCGGCAGCCTTTCGCGCAGGGCTTTGACG
>Ga0116141_10003652_pt1 | contig 13017 bp, 26 predicted proteins | sample AD_UKC097_MetaG_FD_89744 | JGI IMG/M metagenome (GOLD analysis project Ga0116141, IMG submission 89744) | Active sludge microbial communities of municipal wastewater-treating anaerobic digesters from USA - AD_UKC097_MetaG | ecosystem: Engineered > Bioreactor > Anaerobic > Digestate | place: USA... | reverse complement strand
GGCGTTAGGGCACTTCAAAACAGCGCCTCCTGCTTCTGCCTCTCCGGCACACAGTGGGGGCTGCACCACAGGGTTTCAGAGGCGCTGTTCTCCACCGCCTCGTCGGTGCTGGCGTAGCCCTTGCGCGCCGCCCAGGCCCGCGTGTGCCATCCCGCCTGCAGCAGTTCGTCATGCTCGCCAGCGTGGCCGCACAGCACGATCCGCAGGCGCTTGTCGTTGCCGTTCTTCGCGCACCACGCGCGCACCTTGTCAGCCAGCTCGCCGCCTACGCCACCGGCCGCATAGTCCATCGCGCCTTTGGTGTACGGCGGGTCTAGGAAAACCCCTGTCAGGCCGTGTCGCACGGTCACGCTTTCGGTAACCACGCGCTGCCAGTCGCCCACCGCAACCCGCACGCCCCGCGTGCGATCCTGCAGCGCGCCGAACCACTCGTAGATGTAGTGCGTGCGGCCCTGGCCCGCGTTGCCCAGGTGCGGCAGCTGCCGGTTCACGCCCTTGCCCGCGTTGCCCAGGTGCGGCAGCTGCCGGGCGTCCACTAGCTTCTCGCCATCGTGTTGCCACGGCCCGGTGCCGCTGCACCATCCGCTGCCGATCCAGTTGCATGCGCCCCAGCACCACCAGCCGGCCACCTTCGCGTCGTAGTAGTCCGGGTCGGCTTCAAGGCGTTGCAGCAGGCCGGGTGCGTTGCGCACCAGCCAAGAGTGTCGCGCAATCAAGTCGGCTTCGTTGGTCGGCCAGTCCACATGCCGCGCCACCTCGGCGGCATCCAGCGAAACAGCGCGCCAGAAGTTCGCCACAAGCCCGTCCGCGTCGTTGATCGTCTCAACCTTGCCCACGTTGGGGCGGCCCAGCAGCATGGCGGCCGAGCCCGCAAACGGCTCCACGTAGTTCTCCGGGTCGCCCAGCGCGGCCCACACTGTCTCGCACGCCAGCGACTTCCCGCCAAAGTACGGGAACGGTGCCGCCAGGGTGCCTGCTACTGACTTCATCTGTTCTCCACCAAGAAGTGCCCTAACACGTCATTCCAGGCGACGGCCTACGGCCGCGCCTGAATTCCAGCGTTCGGCGGTGTGATCGGCGGGCAGAACGCGCCCTGCGCGAGCGCCGAGAACGGCATGGTCGCCGCGCTCGGTGGGAGCTGCTCACCGGGGCGCGGGATGAACCCACCCTGGTAGTGCTGCCTGCCGTCGCCGCAGTCCTGCCAGACGGCGAGCAGGCTCGGGCCGGGCGCGATGCCCGACCACGGGATGCTGAACGAGAGCGTGCGCGTCTGGCCTGCACCGAACGGGGCGTGCAGCAGCTGGTTCCAGTGAACCCACCCGACCTCGGGGTGCCCGAGGTGCTGGTAGAGAACCGTCACCGTCGGTGCTGCGGCCTCGGTGGCGCGGAGCGTGACGTGGAGCGCGTCGAGCCGGAACGGCGTCCACCAGGGCGGTGCCACCGCAGGCGGCGGCGGCTCCGGCGCGATCTCCCAGGAGTAGGCGACCGGCTGGATCGGCGCGACCGCGAGCGCCAGGGCGAGGAGGAGGGCGGTCATGGCCGATCTCCTGCGAGATAGCGACGCACGGCAGACCGGAGACTCAACTGCTCAACTCCGATCCAAGTCGTCCGTCGCGAAAAGAGCTGACGCAGTTCGTACAGGTAGCTCCCTGCCATAGGGGTCCCTTCCATGTCGATAGCCACGCCCCACGCCTCGCTGATTTCATCGATGGTCGGCTGGCCACCACCCGGTTCGATCTCGCTCATCGCTCCTCCTCGCAGGGGTCCGGTTGCTCTCCGTCAGATGCCGACGAGATGTGCCAGTCGTGGTCGCCGCAGGAGCACGACACCTTCCACCCGGCGATACAGTCACCGCTTATCTCACCGCACGGGGCCAGATGGCCCACCTCGCACGCGCACCCCGTATCCGGGTTGTAGAGGCCGTCGTAACCATCGGCGGTCAGCCGTTCGGTCACTATCTCCAGCACATTGAGGAGGGCGGTCACTTGTCCACCCGCAAGATTCTGGCGACCTTCTTGCTGTCGAGGGCCGCTCGCTGCACGGCAGTCACCATCGCGCCATGCGCCGCCGACGACACGATGTTGCTCATCGCTCCTCCTCCAGGGCGCGGCTGATAGGTCAGCACCTTCTCCCGCAGCGCGGCGCAGCCGCTTAGCCTCTTCCGCGGCCAGGGAGACCGCTTCCGAGCCGCAGAGCGGGCAACGGGCACGCGGGTACTCCCTGGCCGAGAAAATCGCTCCACAGGCCGTTTCTGCGCACTGCAGGGCCATCCGCGGATCAATCGTCATGGGCCACCGTCCATTCCGGCTTCGGGCACAGCCGCTCGTGGTTCTTCAGCTCGGTCACCATCCACAGGAAGTGCTCGGCGTCGACCACCACCACCCAGCCCTGCTGGTTCTTGCGGTGCAGCACGACCGGCACCTGGTCAATCCGGCTGTCCTGCGTGGCCTGCTGCAGCGCACCGTACAGGTTGAATGCCTCCGTGCGCTTGACCTCGAAGTGATAGTCGTCCAGGTCGGGGCAGATCAGGTCCGGCGAGTCCGGCCCGCCCTTGTACTGCTGGCCGCGCTTGGCCTGGAAGCCGAAGCGCTTGAGCAGCTGGACGGCCTCGAGCTCGCCGCGCTTGCCCTTGGAGCGGGAGTTCATGCGCCACCATCCGGCTTGGGGTCAGCGGCCATCGCACTCGCCAACGAGATATCGCGCCCGCGCTGACCGTGATAGACGAGATCCGTATCGTCCCAGTCGCCGAGCCTCCTCACCTCCCACCATCGCCTTACCATCACCTCAGTCTCGCCCTCTGCGTTGTAGCGGTCAGCCGACAAGATGTCGACGGCCTCTTCTTCGGTTTCGGCAAAGACGTAGGCAGATCGCGCGATCTCTACAAGCCACAGCTTGCGCATATCTCGCCGCGGGCCAACGGCCTTGATCTCAGCTGACAGCCTGCGGACCAGCGGGTCGCTCATCCCCTCGCCCTCACGCCGATGATCTCCACCTCCGGCCCGCCCGCGAGCCGCAGCTGGCCGGAGCGGATGTCCCGCGCCAGGGCCGCGATCTGCTCGCCAAGCTCGTTGATCGCCTCGTTGTGCGCCTTCATGGCTTCCTTCTTGGCCTCCCTGAGCCCCTGCAGCTCGAGCACCATCTGGGCCAGCTTGGCCGTGCGGTCGTCCGTCATCACGCCCCCACCAGGTCACCGCAGCTCGGCCCGAGACCGGGCAGCGGATGCTCTTCCCCTTCCGAACGAGGCCACGCGCCTCGAGCTCCGGCAGCCTCCTGGCCACCATGTAGCGGTCTGCCCCGAAGTGCGCGGCCAGCCCGGCGCTGGTCATGCCCGGCCGCATCTGCACCATGCCGAGCACGGATTGCGCCTGCCGGTCGGCTGCTCCGGTCTCGTACATCTCCTGCGCCGCCAGGTGCGAGGTGACCGGATCGCTCCTGCGCGCCCGCGGCGGATCGAACGTCAGACCCATCTGCGTCATGCCCTGAGCCTCCCCACCCGGCCGCTCGTCTCGGCGGCCTGCTTGGCCCGCTCGGCGGCGAAGCTCTTCTGAGCCACCGCCTGGTAGGCCGGGCACGGCTCGACAGCCACCGGCGTGCCCACGTAGTTCGTCAGCATCCAGTTCGCGTCGGCCTCCTCCTGGGTGATCCGGCGCAGGTGCCAGCCGCCCGAGCTGTACCAGCCAGCCGGCATCCAGCAGGAGCAGGAGCAGGGATCGATCACCACGTGGCGTTCCTCGCCGCGGTCAGGATCTCTTCGGTCAGTTCCACCGGGTCCACCTCCACCATGCTTGCGATGTCTCGGAACCACTGGGTCTGGCAATATGCAGCCCACTTCGCCACGAGCCCGGCCTTGCCGCCGGCCATCCGCCGCACGTTCCGCGGCCAGTTGGAGAAGTCGCACGCCGCGTCATGCTCGGCCACCGATGCGCCGAACACGGGCGGGATGCCCATCCGCGCGTCGACCAGCATGGCCAGCACCACCCGGCGCCACAGGTCTTGCTCCGGGATGAGATCGCGTACGGGCGCCTGGTCGAAGTAGGGCTCGCCCGGGTCGGAGTCGGTGCGGTAATGGTCAGAACGCAACGTCGTCACTCCCGTCCTGGTCCGGGCCGCGCTCGGGCTGGGTGGGACTGCTCAGGGACTTGGCTTCGAAGTAGAGCTCGGCGAAGCGGTCGACCGGCGATCCCTTGCCCCGCTGCACCTTCCACGGGCGCCAGTGATCCAGGTAGCGCTTGCCGCCGTTGCGCAGATCGTTGTCCTTGGACTGCCCGGCGAGGAACGGGTCGAGGAAGATGCCGACCCCGGCCGCCCGGGTCTTGGACTCGGCAAGCCAACGGTCCCGGGTCTCGCCGGTCAGCAGGTGACCGTCGTACTCCTTGAGCGACGCCTTGATCGCCTCGCGGATCTCGCTGGTGAGGGAAGGCTCACGGCCTGGCACCCTGCCGTTGACGTCCTCGTAGTGCCCCCGCCACTGCGCCAGGTGCGCCGCCCAGGTCTCTTCGATCCTCCAATCGATCTCGGAGAGCGAGCGCGGTCGATTCGCGGCGCAAGCCGTAGAATCGACATAAGCATGTTCCCTTCCCTTCCCTTCCCTTCCCTTCCCTTCCCCCCGATCTTGCCCGGGCGTGCCCGGGCAGACCCGGGCAGACCCGGGAACGCACGGGGGAAGTTCTGAATCGACCTCGCGGTGGTTGGGCCGCTGGTGACGCTCGAACGAACGGACCTGGATCAGCCCGCGACCGTCAACCTCGTACCGCAGAATGAAGTTGGCGGCCGCAAGCCGATCCAGGAGCCCGTTCACGTCGACCTTCGGCTCGTACGGGAAGAGCATCGCGTGGATGCGCTTCGGCCGGTCCTCGAGCCGCCCCGCCTTGTCCGCGAGGCACCAGAGCCCAGCGAAGAGCAGCCGAGCCTCGAACGGCAGGGCGGCCAGGTCTTCGTCCAGGAAGAAAGACGGCTTGATGCTGCGGATGCGAGGTGTCACTACTCCCCCGAAAGAAGACCCTGCCCGCCCAGCGCCCCGTTCGGCGTCTCTGCGCCTCGGCTGGGCACACCCCGGCCGTTCGAAGCCACGGAGCGCTGGGAGCGGGCAGGGTTCATGTCAGCCCTCGACCGCCGTGATGCCGTACTCCGCCATGCTGCGAGCGGCCCGCATGGCCTTGTTCTTCTCCGTGTAGGGCTGCAGGCACGTGGCCCACCATCGGCCGTCCGGCCGGCGCATCTCCACGTACCAGAACTTGCCGCCGCCGGTCACCACCGCGGTCCAGCCCTTACGCTGCTTCACCGTCGCCTTCTTCTTGGTCGTCATGCCGCCGCCTCCTCGAGTGGCTTTCTCAGGTCGTAGAGGGCTCGCGCGTGCAGGAACGCCTCCCACCCGCAATCGAGCTGCTCCTGGGTGAATCCGTGCGCCGCGAACGCACCGTCCTTACCGATGCGCAGCAGCATCGCCCCAGGCGCCAACTGCTCGGCCGGGTGCGCTTCGTTCCAGAGGCGCTGGTAAGCCGCCAGCTGGATCACGTGGTCCGGGTAGACCGCCTTGCTGGTCTTGAAATCGAGCACCTGGAGCTGGCCGCCGATGCTGGCCACCGCATCCAGCGTGCCGCCGTACCGGAAGCGCTCCGACACCAGCTGCGCTTCGGTGGCCACGATGGTGCAGTTGCTGCCACGCACCCACTGGCCCCATGCGGCGAACGCCGGGCGGGCCTTCTCCACCGTGTCGGGCTCAAAGCCGGACAGGTCGGCATCCACACCCAGCACGTCGCACTCGACCATGTAGTGCGCGCAGGTGCCGATGTCCGCTGCCTTGCCGCTGGTGTCGCGGAAATCGCGGCCGGCCAGCCCTTCCCGGTGCGCCCAGATGAGCAGCTGCTGCTTGTTCCAGCCAAGCTGGCCGATGACGGTAGTGACGCCCGGCACCTTGGTGCCGTCGGCAAGCATGTACGGTGTCTTAGGCCTGGGCACGAACACTCCTCCCTCGTGGACTTCTCTTCGCATCCGCGATCCGCATGCAGGCGCGGCACGCTCGCCTCCCGCATGGCCGCACATAGAGGTTGGCGCCGCTAAGTTCGTGCCCTAAATCACAGAAACGCTTGCGGCTGTTGATTCCGGCTGGCGAGAAGCTGCGGTGGACGTTCTTCTGAGTGGTAACAACGTCAAGGTGCTCGACGTTGCAACACGCCCTGTTCCGACAGAGGTGGTCAACCTCGTAACCGGCAGGCACCGCGATGCCGGCCAGTCGGAGGGCCATACGATGCGCCTTGACAAGACGAACACCGTCCCAAAAGACGCCGTAGCCTCCGCGCTCGACGTGGCCCAACCAAACTAGGCATCCGTCGCTGTTCCTGTGCAGCTTGCTCAGGAACCTATCGCCAGCATCCACCCTTTGGTTTTGGTTGCGACGATCCAAGGCGCCAGACGCAGAAATGCACTCGCGACACCGGCTGCTCAAGCCGCGCGGCCTGTCGCGTCGCGCATAGAACGCGCCGTTTGGAAGGTTGCGCTTGCAGCCCGAACAGGTAGGCACGGCTAGAAGATGTCCTCGATGTCGTCCTCGCCCGGCTCGCGCACGGGCTCGGTCTTCGGCTGCTCCACCTCGTGGATGCGGATGGCGGGCACGCGCTTGCCCGCGTAGTCCACCTTCTCGACCACCAGCCGCACCCGCTTGCCCGCCCAGTCGTCGGTCTCGGTCGAGCCCATGAACTCGACCAGCCGCTCCTTGTTCGTCTTGTTCAGGACCATGCCGCGGGCCTTGCCCTGGAAGTACAGGACCGGCTTCTTGCCCTCGCCGACCTCCTCCATCTCCACGTGCGAGATGGTCACGACGGGCTTGCTGGTGCCGAGATCGTCGGCCTTGAGGTACTGCGACGGGAACGCATCGTTGATGTTCATCTACCGCCTCTCCTTGTCAGAGCTCGACCATGTGGCCGCGCCGTCGCTCGGCGCGCCGCTCGGCGAGCAGGTCGTATTCGCACGACGGGCACAGCGCACGCTCGCCCGCCAAGCCGTAGATCAGGTCGTCGAACCACTCGCCGCAGCCCTGGCACTTCACCCATCGCAGCCTCTCCTCGAGGGTGGCGATCTCCTGTCCCTCGCGGCTCGCCGCGTTCACCCAGAACTTGTGGCTCTTGCCCACGGTGGCCTTCGCCCGCTCCACCGACAGGGCGAAGCTCTTGCGCAGCCGGTCGAGCGCCGACAGCCGCCGCCTCTTCTGCGCCTCGCGGTTCCGCTTGTTGGTCGTCACTTGTCGTCCTCCCTCTCGTCGTGGTGAAGGTCGAACATCGCAACCGCCCAGAAGGCGCCGATCACGGCCAGGAAGAGCACCAGATCCCAGAGCGGGCCGGTCACTCGTCGCACTCCTCGCAGAACTGGATCGGCCCGTCGTCGTCGCGCACGCGGTCGCGGTAGCAGGCCCGGCACTCCCGGCGGCGGGCCTCGTCGTAGGTCAGGTCCGTGTCGCCACAGGTGTGGCAGACGGTGCGAACGAAGCCCTGGAAGCCGTCGAGCCGGTAGTACATGCCCTCGACCTGGACGGGCATGGCGATGGCGTCGCGCACGTGCGCCGCCGCGGCTCCCTGCCCCAGCGTCTGGAGCGCGTAGGCCGTCGCCTCCAGCAGCTCGGTGCGCTGCTGCCAAACCTTTGCTGCCTGGTTCTGGTATGATCCTTGCTGCATGGGGCCTCCTCCCCTTGCCGGGCCGGTGCGGTGTTAGCCGCGACCGGCCGTTTTACATGGGCAGACTACCACGGTCGCCCGCGTTGTCAATACCCAATCGGCGGGTCGCTCGCGGTTTCTTGGCTCTACGCTCGCCGGATGAACTCGGCGTATACGCGGCAAAGATTGGGCCAGCATGTGGCATGGCAGCATGGACGTAGCCGTTACTTAATCCGCTTGACCGCGTTGGCCACGTTCTGCGTGGCCCGGGCCTTGCTGATCTCGATGCGCCGGTCCAGGCTCTCCTTGGCGATGTTGAGCCGGTCGGTGATGTACCCGCCGTGCTTCGCCATCAGCTCGCGCGTGCAGGTCCGGTCACCGATCATCGCGCATTCGGTGAACTGATCCCAGGCCAGCGCGGACGGGCTCTCGGTCCGACGCAGCCAATCCGGCAGGTCGTCCGCCGGCAGCTCGACCTGGCCCTGGATCGCTCCGGCCTGCTTCATGCCAACGAAGGCGCCCATGTCCGCCATCTCCTGCGCCGCGGAGAGCGCCGCCGAGCGGGGCAGGTCGACGTCGGCCAGAGCCACCGAGCGCAGCAACCCGCCCTTCTCGGTGTAAACCACGCGACGGCCCTTGACCTCGTAGGGCGTGTCGAGCTCCACGTAGTCATTGCCGCCGGCAAAGACGAGCACATCGGCAGCGGCGGGCGAAACCAGAAGGGCGGCGAGCAGCAGCACAGCGTTCCGGTTCATGGCACCTCCTCCTCAGGTGTGCCCAAAGTGTGACGCGGGCGACCTTGGAAGTCAATACCCTCGGCTAAAGTACGGCAGCGCCTAACCTTACCGCCGCCCGCAGCAGGGCGCAGATCGACTTGCCGTCCCATCCTGGCGCATTGAAAGGAAAGGACTTAGGCCGTTCGTCCAGTGGATTGAATGACATGGGCGGCAGCCGGCGACAACCAGGCACACCGGACGGCATGGGCGAGTGTGCCCAAAGTGTGACAGGCGAGCGCCCACCCGGTTTGAGCGTACCCACTCGGGCATAGGCTTGGGAGGGTCTATGGGTTTATGTGCGGCGACTATTATACCTTCGGGCGGTTCGGTATACCAATCGCCACGCTTATCTAAAGCCGGGCTTTCGTTTTGCGTGGCACCCGCAGGCGCTCCTGCCGGCGGATAGCCGCCTTGACGATCAAGAACGGGCCACAGACCTGCGGCTCGGACCAGGTGTGTGCAACCAAGATCGCCTCGGTGGTCTCGCGCACCATCCAGCCCACGGTCGAGCACACCGGGAGCTCCGTGCAGAGCTCCTCGATGTCGATCCAGGCGTGATCCTCGCCAACCTCCGAATGATCCAGCCACTCGACGTAGACCAGCGGTGGCCGCTTCGGCATCAGACCACCTTCGGCACGTACCGGAACCGATTCCCCTGGCCGTTGAACTCGACCGTGAAGGCCCGGCCCTGCGAAACCAGCTCCTGGCAATAGCGGGTTGCAGTGGACTGCGCCACGCCGCGCTTGCGCGAGATGGCTGTGACCGAGACCGGAGCTCGCGTGCTGCGGGCAAGGTCAACCAGATCATCGAAGATCACATCCGCTAGCGGGCGCTGCCGTTTTTCTGGGATGCCGAGCGCCTCGAACTGGCGCTTGAGATCCTCGTCAATCTCGGCCGCGGTGGGGGCGGATGGCTTCGTCACAGCGCCCCCGGCTGGAGCGGCCCGCCCAGGGGCAGCTCGTAGAGGGTGGGCAGGAACCGCCAGCCACCCGGCTCAAGATCATCCTTGGCCATCAGCACGCCGCCGAGGCTGGGCTGGAAGCGCCAGTAGGAAGCCTTGGCCGCGTAGGGTGTCTGCAGCTGCCAGCAGGGCAGCTTGACCACCGTTTTGTGCTCGGTGGCCTGCATGATCCAGTGGTGCTGGTGCGCCCGCACGATCCAGCGCGGCTCCAGCGTGCGACCCGTGGCCCCGGAGATGGTCGACCACAACGCTTCTCTGTCCACGCTGGTTCCCTGATAGAGCACGCTGCCGCCCATCGGGTGGTGCGCCACGTTGAGGATGCCGCCGGGAAGCTCCAGGTCGAGCACCTGGGTGGTGTGCGCCACGCCCAGGGCGTAATCGAGAGCCAGGAGCGGATCACCGGAGCCGTCATGGTACGGAGTGCCGGTGATGCGGATGATCTTCTTGCAGCGCCGCGAGAGCGGCTCGAGCAGGCTGATCGCCGCCTCCACCTGCTCGCGGCCGACACGGAAAAGCAGCCGATGCCGCCGGACTTCCTCTGCGGCCCTTCGATCAGGTCCCCGTTGAGAATCAGTAGGTCGATTTTCCTCGGCCACCGGCGCTGCAGATCCTCCCAGCAGTCCATGAGGTACTACGGGCCGACGAAGCCCCGCTCGGGCAGGAGATCCCGCGGCCAGAGGCCCCACCAGCTGCCGGCGTGCAGGTCAGACAGGAAGGCGATGGTCTTCATCAGGTGCGCGTCCCGTATTCGGCCCGCATGCGGAGCTCGTAGTCACGCGCCGCGTCCCATACCCTCTTGCGGGGCGGCAGGAGCTCGAAGTGCGGAAAGTCACGGAACCGCTCCCACCGGCCGCCCCAGGACAGACCGGCCAGCTCACCCAGGCGGCCGACGCGAGCCCATAGCTCACCGTCCTCGCCGGCAGTGCTCCAGACCAGCTCCTTGCCCCTGCGCGGCACCACGTCCAATGCGCGGCCCCAGTTGTGCCAGGACTCACCCGCCCCGGCCTTGGTCACGATCTTGCTCTTCGGGTTGGGCGACGGTGCTACCCGCTGGTAGAGCGCGCAGAGGGTGAGCCCGCGGTTGTCGAGCTCCACCGCCTTGCGCTCCCACTCCTGCACGGTGCGGCCGGCTTTGTAGAGCGTGCCCTGCTCCTCGAGGCCCCGCGCGGTGCAGGTCACCAGCAGGTCGATCCCCTCCCGCGCGGCCGAGTCGAGGAACTCCCGGGCCGCCTCCTCGACCTCCGGGTCGAGGTCTCGCAGATCCCTACTTCCCACTCTGGCCCTGCGCGATCAGCTCGTCCACGTCGCGGATCTGGATCGCCTGCACCAGCGCCACGAACTCGTCCCATTCCATGTCCGGGTTGGCCTGCTTGATCTCGCGCCAGAGCGAAATGCTGCGGAACACCGTGTCCACGCCCATCTGGATCAGCGTGGGCAGGAACGGGATCAGGGCGGGCGGGATGGTCACTGGGCACCTCCGTACTTGATGCCGTACCGTGCAACCACGGAGAGCAGCTCCATGATTTCGCGGTGCGCGGCGAGCACCAGCTGCTTCGGGCTCGGCGCCGGTCGACCGGCGGCCATCTCCTGCCCGTAGAGGATCAGGCCCTCCCGGGCGGCGCGCAGCGCCAGCTCAGCCGCCTTCCCGGCGTTTCGGAGGTGGACCGTCTGTTCCGGGGTGATCAAGCCAGCCGAAGAGGCTCTCCCCACCCCGATCATCGCCTCCTCGTAGACCGCAGTTGAGATCTCGAGCGCCACGCCCCAGGTGCCCCACGCTTCGGCCGCGGCCGTCCGTGGCGCCCCGTTGGCAGCGCAGCCGGTGAGCAGGAGCAGGCCGAGAGCCGCGCAGCCCCACCATGCGCACCCTTGCCGGCGGTTCACCACTTGCGCACCTTGGGCTTCTGTACCGTGGTGGTGAGCGGCTCGGTGGCGCTCCAGCGCCAGATGATGGCAAACACGCCCAGGATCGAGTTCCACACCGCAAGGATGGCGTCCGACACCTCGCCGCTCATGCCGAAGAGGCCGAGCGAGGCGAAGAGGGCCAGACCGTTGGACAGCACCACGGTGAGCGCCGCCCAGAACGTCTTCGACTTCCAGAACTCCTTCATTTCTTCTCCTTCTTCTGGCGGGTGAACCAGTTGACCAGGAGCGCGATCAGGCCCACGGCTCCGACCGCGACCTTGGCGTCGTCGTTCTTGCGCTTGCGCGGCCTCGGGGTCGGGCGGTAGGGCGGCGGCGTCGGGTCGACCACCACCGGGTCGGGCTGCGGCGCGACCACCTCCCAGCCCGCCTCTGTGATGTGCAGGTGATAGAGCGGCTCGCCGGCCGGCAGCAGCATGGTGAGGTAGGTGCCGAGCGCTGCGTGCGGGCTGCGGTAGACCAGCTGGCCCGCCGGGTCCATGTCGTAGCTGAGCTCGCAGGTAGCGTCCGTGCGCCGCTGCCGCCAGTGCGGGCCACCGTGGAGCGGCATCGACCAGAGCGTGCCCGCCTCGTTGCGCTGCGCGAGCACCCCGGCGGTGTTGCCGTTGATGTCGCGCTCGAGCCAGGCCAGGACACCGCTGGCCGTACGGTAGAGGTGCCCGTCACCGCGCATCCCAAACTGCGGCGACATGGCGACGATCTCCAGCCACCGGCCGCCGTGGTAGGCCGAGACTATAGGGGCAGAGGTCTCTCGTATCTCGGGCGAGAGCTCGGCCAGGGCGATGTTGCACCAGCCGTTGGTCGTGTCGGTCGGCTGGCCCCGGTCTGACCACCACTCGCCAAGCGCTTCGCACCAGGCGTTGCGGTGGGAGTACCAGACGTCCAGCGGCACCCCGCTTGACCTGGCCCCGGTGAGCACCAGGTGCGGCCTGCCGCGGTGCGTGCCGGCGGAGAGCGCGCAGAGCGCCCACCAGTTGCGCAGCCAGAGCTTGGCAGCCACCTCGAGGGACGCGTGGTTGTTCTGCTTGGCCCAGCGGTAGACGGCGAGCACCGGGATCAGGTGCCAGCCGGAGTAGATGACCGACCACGGCTCCGAGCGCTGGAACGTCCGGGTGTCATGGGCAAAGTAGGCCAGCCAGCTGTCGACCCAGACCTGCCGGCCCCCGCGGTCCCAGAGGAGCGCCCCGGCGTTGGCGATCATGTCCAGGTTGGCCGAGCCACCGCGCCGCTCGGTCGACCAGGACGGGTCGGTCTCCGTGGCGATGAAGTCGGTGTCGGTGGTGCTGCGGCCCGACAGGTAGTCCGCGATGGCGTTGCCGCCCTCCCGTTCTACGCCCACTACTTCCGCCCCACCAGCTCGCGCTCGATCCGGTCGAGCTGGCGCTGGATCGAGTTGAACTGCTCCACGCGCTCGGCGGTGCTCACGGAGATCACTTCGCGCAGCGCTGCGGCCTCGGCCTTGGTGGCGAACCGCTCCATGGCCTGACGGTCGTGCTCGACCGCGTAGGCTTTGATCTGCTGATCCACGAGCGGCAGGACGCTCACCCAGATGGCCCCGGCAATCGTCGTCAGCAGCGCGAAGATCGCCATGACCGCCTGCACGCGGGAGAGGGTGGCCGAGTACCAGGGCTTGCCTTCGGGGTCCGCGAACCGCTGGAACGGTGCCCGCGGGATGTATCCATGCTGCCGGTCTTGCTCGCTCAGCACCTCGCGG
>Ga0116141_10003650_pt1 | contig 13019 bp, 7 predicted proteins | sample AD_UKC097_MetaG_FD_89744 | JGI IMG/M metagenome (GOLD analysis project Ga0116141, IMG submission 89744) | Active sludge microbial communities of municipal wastewater-treating anaerobic digesters from USA - AD_UKC097_MetaG | ecosystem: Engineered > Bioreactor > Anaerobic > Digestate | place: USA... | reverse complement strand
GCCACGCAAGCCGTGCCCTGTCGCCCCCCTTGTAGGCGGCGGAGATGGCCCATACCTTGCCGTTGCAGCCGCTCACCGGCGCGAGCAACCGCTCCCGAACCAACTCGTCTTCCTTCCCCTTCTTCTTGTACACGGTTCGCAGGGACACGTACCGCGACTCCAGCGGCTTGGCGATTCGCACGACCGTGCCGAGATAGGAATCGAGATCGGCCGGGATCGGCTCGCCGGAGCGGCACAGATCGTATTTCTCGGCGGGCGACCTGCTTGCATATATCGGACGTACCGACAGGGTCGGGTAGATCTTGAGGTCGAGGTCGGGATTGCCGCTCACTTGGACGTAGCGATAGGCCGTGTCCTGAGCCAGGGCGACGGCGTCCTGTACGCCGAGGACCTCCGGCTCCGACGGCAGCATGGGGAATTTCGCCGTCGCCAATGCGGAAAGGACGAGCAACCCGATTCCGATAACGAACATAGGCCAGCGTACCATCTTGCCACCTCTGTGAGAGCCCAGATCCCGCGGAGAGCACCCGGTTTCCAAGTCGATCCCTCGCGACTGCCTCTCCGTGCCCTGTCCATCTGTTTCAGTCCTATCGACGCATCCGCCGGCCTGCTTTAGTCCGGGCCGTTGCTGATCGGGCCCTCGTTCAGGCTCGTCGGCCGGACCGGCATTTGCCTCCCCGCCGGTTTGCGGGTACAATACTGTGGCGGACTTGGAGGCCGTTGTGCTGCGGGTTCTGAGTTTGCGAAGCGCGTCCTGATCGGGGAAGTCGGAGCTCTAATGCGGAGGCAAACGCGATGAATCGCAGATCGCGTGTCACGAGTTGTTGCAGTCCCATGTGGATTGGCCTGGCGGTCGTCCTTCTTCACTCGCTCGGGCCGCATGCCGCGTTGCAGGCGGCGACGTATTACGTCGATGCGAATAGTCCCGTTGCCGACGACGGCAATCCCGGAACGGAGACGCAGCCCTGGAGGACCATCGGCAAGGCCGCCTCGCGGGTCCAGGCGGGGGACACGGTACTCATAAAGGAAGGGGTCTATCGGGAGACGGTCATCCTGACGAGGAGCGGCACGGGGGAGAATCCAATCACGTTCGCGGCGTATCCGGGGCACGAGGGCAAGGCCGTCATCAACGCGGCCCAGCCCGTCACGGCCTGGACCCTGTGCACCGGCCCGGCCGACTGCTTGGGCAATCCGAACTGGAGCCACATCTACTATGCGGACGTCGCGGGCCTCGCAGCCGCCCATCCGGACGACGAGTTCGGCATTCGACAGGTGTTCCAGCATGGCGAGCGGCTGCCGCGATCCCGCTTTCCGAACGCCGGATGGAGCTATCCGACCGCCGTCGTGGACCCCAAGACCACCTTCGAGGACAGCACGCTGACCAAGCCCCGGACGTACTTCAACGGCGCCGTGTGCCACATCAAGACCGCGATGTGGCGGATCGACCAGGTCCCCGTCGCCGGCTCGCTCGGAAAGCGGATCGTCCTGGCGAAGAGCCCGAATCCCTGGCACGATATCTCGACACGGTTCGGCTACTATATCACCAGCGTCGTGGGCGAGATCGACGCGGAAGGCGAGTGGGCGTACGACGCGACCCGCAAGAGGCTCTACCTGTGGCCCCGGGGCGACCTTCCGGACGAGGTGGAATTCACGTACCGCGAGTACTGCCTACGCACATACGACAATGTCTCATTCAACGTGATACGCGGACTGACGATGCGCTATCCCTATCGGTATGCGGTCTGGCTGTATCTCGCGAACAACGTGACGCTCGAGAGCAACACGATCGAATACGCCTTCACGTTCGGTATTCAACTGCAGTCGACGTACGGCCCCTGCGATGACAACCAGATCATCCGCAACACGATCCGATACTCCGGCTACCGCGCCATCAACGTGGACGGCGAAGCCGCTCGCTGCAACGTCGAGGGCAACTACGCCTATGCCACGGGCGTGGAGCACTTCGGCGGCGATCTCCTGAACGGCCCGAGCGAGGGCATCTATATCGCCGGTCGCTCCGCCCGGATCTACAATAACCGGATCGACTGCGTGGGCAATGTGGGTCTGTACCTGCACGGCGAGGCCCGCAACCGGGACGTCTCCTACAACTACATCACGAACACCGGATTGGCTCTCTCCGACACCGGCGGCCTCTACACGGCCGGCTTCGTCGATGGGCCGGAGAAGGATTACATCCACCACAACATCATCGAGGACTCGTTCGGGTGCCGGACGATGGACAAGCAGTACGATCTGGGAATTCCCCCGACCGTCGAAACCTATTCCGGGGACGCTTCCGGAATCTACATCGATGAAGAGGGCAACAACCGAATCATCGAGCACAACACGGTCATCGGCTCCCGCTTTGCGGGGATCTTCTTCCACTGGGCCTCGTCCAACACCATACGGAACAACACACTGTACGACAACGCGAGAGCCCAGGTGTACTTCTCCGGCAACAATCAGCCGAGGAAGAAACTCGTCGACAATTCGCTGCTGAACAACACCCTGTTCGCCGCGGACGAGGGGCAGAAAACCTTCTACATGAGCGCCAACTACGACGATGTGCACTTCGGACAATCGGACGAGAACCGCTTCTACAACCCGTACAGTAGCACACACATTTACGTGAGTCGCTATCCCGCTCAAGGAGGAGTGCTCCGCGAGAATCTGACCCTGGACGGATGGCGTGCCTTGTCCGGGTACGACGCCAACTCCACGGAGTTTTCCCGTCTGGATCGATTCGGCGACATGACGATTCCGCGTCCGGTGAAGTCGCGAATCGTCTACAACGCAACGCTCAACGCCACGAGCGTCAATCTGGGAACGGATACGTATTGCGACGTGGAGGGCAACAAGGTCTACGGCCAAGTGACTCTCGAGCCCTTCGAATCGAAAATCCTCATCTCGGCGGCCTACGAGGTCCCCGGCCCCGCTCTTCCATAGTGCAAGGAGACTCAGATTCGCATGACGAGCACAACACGCAGATCGTTCATCAGAGGGTCTTTACTGGGGTCCGGGGCATTACTGGCTGGGCCTTCGTTGAGGACATTTGGATCGGCGGAATCGCAGACACCGATCGAGATCTCGCTGGCCGAGTGGTCTTTGCATCGGGCTCTCTACGCCGGAAAGCTGGACCACCTGGATTTCCCTCTGAAGGCGAAGCAGGGTTTTGGGATTTCGGTAGTCGAGTATGTCAACGGCTTCTTCGGGAGCGGCAAGACCGACTTCCGCGAGGCGGCCAAGAGTGCCGGCTATCTGCGCGAACTGCTCAGGCGAAGCCGGGACGCCGGCGTCGTGAATCACCTGCTCATGGTGGACGACGAAGGACCGCTGGGCACCGTGGACGAGAAGGCAAGGCTGGCGGCCGTCGAGAATCACAAGAAATGGGTCGAAGCGGCGAAGGTCCTCGGCTGTAAGACCGTCCGCGTGAACCTGCATGGCGAAGGCTCGGCCGACGAGCGAAGAGACGCTTCTGTCGATTCGCTCTGCCGGCTGGGCGAATTGGCGGCGTCGATGAAGATCAACGTCGTCGTGGAGAATCACGGCGGCGTGACTTCCAACGGGGCCTGGCTGGCGGACGTCGTCCGACGGGCCGCCCGCGACAACGTCGGCACGCTTCCCGATTTCGGCAACTTCTGCATCTCGCATCCGTGGGGCACGACACAGGACGGCTGCGAGGACCTGTACGACCGGTACAAAGGCATGGCGGAGTTGCTGCCCTACGCCAAGGGCGTCAGCGCCAAATCCTATGACTTCGACGACAAGGGCGAACAGCCGCTGATGGACTACGGGAGATTGATCGGACTCGTGAAGGCCGCCGGCTACAAGGGCTACATCGGCGTCGAATTCGAGGGCAACACGCAACCCGAAGGGGAAGGCATCCGCAAGACCAAAGCCCTGCTGGAGCGATACCTGTGAGAGAGGAAACGGCAAGGCCATACGCAGAGCATACCCCGCTGCGATGGGGAAGGGGCACCGTCGCGGCCTCTGCAGAACAGAGGTTGCGTCCGCAGCCGGTCAGAGGACGGGGGCGGCCTCGGGATCGAAGGTGACGCCTGGGTCGAGCGGGAACAAGGGCTTTCGACGGCGGGTGTAGGTCAGCCTCTCGATTCGCATGTCACCGGCGCCGGGCGTCAGGAGCATGATGTAGCGCGGCGCGATCCTGGTCAGGGCCGCGTAGAGATAGCCTTCCTTCACCACGACGATCTTGCGAGTCAGCGGATCGATGCCGCAGGGCGGGAACTGGCGAGGGTCGGTGAACGCCGTGGGACCGGCCCCGAGGATTGCCTCGACGTCGCCAATCCGGACAACGGCCATGCGAGGTTCCTCGATCAGTCGCACGACCCGGGCCTCGGCCTTCAACGGCGGTCCGTATCGTTTCTCTATCGTGCAGCCGATGGAAAGGGAGAGACTCTTGCCCACCCCCACCTCGAAGCAGCGATTCACGGCCGGCGCGTCATTGATCCCGGCCACGACCGCGCTGTTCACCTTCCTTTCGACCAGATGGCGGAGCACGATGGGCAGATCGCCCGGCGCACTGGCCGTCACGTTGTCGCCGCTGTCGGTCAGGAAAACGGTCGATTCTCTTGCCGCGAGTGCTCTCGTGACAGCCTCCTGCAGTTCGGCGGTTTCGCAACCGAAACCGAACTGCCGGCGGGCGTCCCAGATCTTGCGGGCGAGGTACACCGCCGCAGCACGAGCAGCCGCCCGCGAACCGTCGGACGTAATCATCACGGACATCCCCGTGTCGGGTGAATCCGTCCAGGCGCAGCCGACGAAGAGCGTGGCCGCCAGGATCTTCGCCTGGTGGCCGGGCACGCCTTCGCGCTCCACCCGCCGGGCCTCCTCGACGAGGGACCGGAAGGGCTCGGCCGTCGTCATGGCCTTTTCGCCCTGCAGGATCATCGGGATCGGCAGCACGTAGCTGACCGGATGCACTTTGCCCGCGAGCGTGTCCAACAGGATGCGGCCGGCGAGGTCGGCCGTCTCGGCCTGGTCCGTGTGAGGGGCGGTCTTGAGACCGACGAGAATATCGCCGAACCCAGCCAGGCGGGCCGGGATGTTGCCGTGCAGATCGAACGTACCGGCGATGGGGACATTGGGACCGACGATGGACCGCACTTCGCCGACGAGAACGGTCTCGGCCGGACCGATGCCCTCGGCGTACATCGCCCCGTGCAGTCGCAGGAAGACCGCATCAACGGGCATCGCGGCCCGCAGAGAGTCCAGGACCCGGTCCATCGCCTCGCGGCAACAGTTCTCCTCGATGGTCCCGCCGCCATCGGGCCGCGCGTGAACGCCTGGAAGGAGCGTCAGTCCGGCATTGTCCCAGAGCACCGGCGGCGTGTGACCGACCTGGGAGAAGCTGAAGGACGTCGTCCTGACGGGGTGAAACGTGTTGGTCTCATGCGAGAAGCCGGCGGCGAACACGCGTCGCTTGTCACTTGCCAGGAGTGTCCCGGAACCGGCGGCGAGACCGGCCGCCAGTGTATATTGGAGGAATTGTCTCCGATTGCTCAGCATGGATGTGCGGTCTCTCATAGATACCCTCGCATGATTCGCAGATACTCGCGGCAAGTGTCTCGGATGTCGGGGTCGCCTGGATGCCGGTCCTGCTCGATGGAGGCGAAGCCGTTGAAGCCGCCCTGTTTGAGGGCCGTGACAATCGCCTGCACGTCCATCACACCCCGCCCGAACGGCGGGAACTGCCGCATCACGCCGTCGATATCGCGCATGTGCACGTTCATGAGGTGCAGGTCCACTCCTTGTCCAGAACGAATCGGCGTCGGGGCGGTCTTCACGCGGGGCCGCGGCTGGCCGATTCATGGACGTATTGTAGGACCCAGCCGATCCAAAGGCAAATGGGACGTGCTGGATTCCGTTGGCTCAACGTCAAGTTGGTTGCTATGATTGCGAGGACTGAGGGACAGGAAACCAAAGGAATGGAATCGGTCCGGGAGAAAGGAAAACATCATGTGCAGCCGCAATTCCACGAGCGTACACCTGGGAATCATCGTCCTCATCGCGGCATTGGCCGCTGGGTGCGCGAACGACCGACGAGAGGACCCGGCAGCCGGACCTTCCCTCGGTGCAGGTGGCCTGGAGATCGGCATAGGAACGCTGCCGTTGTTGACCGACGCGAGGACCCGCTCAATCTCGGCGGAGAATCCGACGGGCGAGAAGGGCAAGGGCGGCATGGCCATCCCGAATCCTTCCGAGCCGAAACCGGCCGCCTCCGCCCGGGCGGCTGACGACTTGGGCCAAGGCTGGAAGGTGCGTCCCTTTCTGAGAGTCGATGCGGGACAGACGGTAACGCTGATGGACGTGGACGGCCCCGGGATCATCCAGCATATCTGGATGGTCGAGGGGCTCAGCCGGGCACACGTGCTGCGATTCTATTGGGATCGCGAAGCGACCCCCTCGATCGAGGTGCCCGCACCGGACTTCTTCGCCGTGGGCCACGAGAGATTCGCCCGGGTCAGCTCCTTGGCTGTGGTGGTCAATCCTCGCAATGCGATGAACTGCTACTGGCCCATGCCCTTCCGCAACCACGCGAGGATCACCTTCACCAATGAGGCCGATGAGGACCTGACTCTGCTGGCCTTTCAGATCGACTACGCCGAGACGAGAGTCCCGGCTAACGCGGCCTACCTCCACGCCCAATGGCGCCGGGCCGATGCGAGCCAGGAAAACCCGTACGTCATTCTCGACGGCGTCCGGGGCAAGGGCCGCTACGTGGGCACCTTCCTTGCGTGGGCGCAGCTCTCCAAAGGATGGTTTGGCGAAGGCGAGATCAAGTTCTATATGGACGGGGACACGCAGTTCCCCACGATCTGCGGGACGGGCACGGAGGACTACTTCTGCGGCAGCTATGGCTTTCCCGAGTCATTCAGCACGGCCTACACCGGTACCACCCTGCCCGGCAACGACGCCGAGGTCCCCAGCTACTGGAGCCTGTATCGCTGGCACATCCTGGACCCGATCTGCTATGAGAAGGACCTCCGTGTGACGATCCAGGTCCTGGGCTGGGGTCCGGACGGCAAGTACAAACTGCTCTCGGACGATGTCGCCTCGGTCGCCTATTGGTACCAGGCGGAGCCCCACGCGCCGTTTCCCACGCTGCCCGCGCTGGAGAAGCGGCGGCCCTGGAAGAACCCGGACCGAGCGACGTAGCCCGCATCCTGCATCGGCGGGGAGTGCAACGCGGGGATTCGCACGTTCTGCGGGATCGGCTAATGTCTCTCGCTCGGCGGAATTCCGTTGACGATGACGCATCAGACTGACTATGCCATCCTGAGCAAAGCGAAGGATCTGGCCTGCGAACGTGAGCAATCTCCTGTTCGATATCCGGATGCTTCGGCTTCGCTTCAGCATGACAAGACGACGGAACCGGCTGCGCATTTCGGTCACGCTCGGCTCTATGCTCTGGCAGAGTCGCGCAGGTCTGCTATGATATCGACATGATGTCGCGATGGTTTGACAGGCTGTTCTGGATCAGTGTGCTGGCTCTGTCGCTGTCCGCCGGGGCAGCCGAGCCCAATATGACGACAGCGCCCACAGGCTGGTACGGCGCGGCCAGGGCCGACCTGGATCTGTTTCCCAGCAGGCTCATGGCCGACGCCAAGGCCACGTTCTTCGACAAAGACAATCTGGCTCTGCTGGCGTGGGCGGGAGCGGCCAGCGTCGCAATGAACAACGGGAATGCCGACGACGACATTGCCGGCCACTTCGATGAGCACGACACGTTCGGCACGTTCAGCGAAGACGCCCTTTTCATCATCGGCTCGCCCGTCACCCACTTCGCCGGCACGGCGATCTGGTACGTCCTCGACGCCGAACATCAGAACGATTCGGGTCGGCAGAAAGCCGTGACGATGCTCTCGGCGCTGACGATCACCGCAACCGTCACGGGCGGACTCAAGATGATCCGGAACAACGATCAGCCCGACGGCCAAGGCTGGTCCTGGCCCAGCGGCCACACGTCCAGTTCGGTCGCCGTGGCCTCGGTGCTGCACGAGTTCTACGGCCTGAAAGTGGCTCTGCCGGCCTACGTTACGGCCGGAGTGGTCGCCTGGCGAATGATGGACGACGGCGATCACTGGGCCAGCGACGTGGTCTTCGGCGCGGCGCTCGGCTGGGCCGTCGGCCACAGCGTCGCCCGCCGTCACGGCGCTCCTGAGATCGCGGGATTCGAGGTGCAACCCTACTACGGCAACTACCAGGCCCCTGCCGTCGGGATCAGCCTGTCCCGGCGTTTCTGACGACCTCACAGGCCCTGTGCGTTGCATGAGTCTCATTTCTCTTGGCGAACTGGGCCCTTGATTTCCGTCGCCTTCGGCAGGACAATCCCTGATCGAAGCATTTCCGGCACTCCCGTTGGAGGTGAAAAAGGATGGTTCGGTCGAGAGCAATCGTTCTGGCGCAGATGATCGTGGCCGCGAGTGTCGCCGGGGCTCTGGCACAATCCGGTAATGAGATGCGAATCGTGGACCTGCGATGCGAGTATCTGGTGAACCCCTTGGGCCTCGACGTGATGCAGCCCAGGCTGAGCTGGAGGCTTCAGGCCACGACGCGGGGCCAGAAGCAAACCGCCTATCAGATCCTCGTGGCAACCGACGAGGCCCGGCTGGTCGAAGGCCGGGCCGACCTCTGGGATACGCACAAGGTCGCCTCCGACCAGTCCATCCACGTGGTGTACGGCGGCAAACCGTTGACTTCGCGGACCCGCTGCTTCTGGAAGGTCCGGATCTGGGACAAGGACGGGAAGGCCGGCCCATTCAGCGAGACCGCGCAATGGGAGATGGGCCTGCTCAACGGGGCGGACTGGCGGGCCCGCTGGATCAACGACGGCAAGGCAGCTCCGAAGAACGATGAGGACTTCTACAAGGAAGACCCGGCCCCCCTCTTTCGCAAGACGTTCGACTTGCCGCAAGCCGCGAGGAGAGCACGGCTGTACATCACGGGCCTGGGTTACTACGAGGCGCATCTCAACGGCCGACCGGTCGGCGACCACGTGCTGGATCCGGCCTGGACGGTCTACTCGCAACGTGTGTTCTACAGCACGTGCGATGTCACCGGCCTGCTGCGGGACGGCGCCAACTGTCTGGCGGTGACCCTGGGCAACGGCTGGTACAATCCGCTGCCCCTGCGGATGTGGGGCCATTTGAATCTGCGAGAGCACCTGATCCTCGGACGACCCCGCTTCATCGCCCAACTGGAGGTCGAGCTGGCCGACGGCTCGCAGACCACGATGCTCTCCGACGAGAGCTGGAGAGTCGCCCCGGGCCCCCTCCTTCGCAACAATATCTACCTCGGCGAGGTGTACGACGCCCGGCGGGAGATCCCCGATTGGGACCAGCCGAGCTGCGAGGATTCGAGTTGGGCACATGCCGCCATCGCCACGGAGCCCATCGGGCGATTGCAGGCCCAGCCGCTGCCCCCGATCCGAGCAACGGCGCTGCTGAAACCGGTGAAGATCACGGAACCCGCGAGAGGCACATTCCTCTTCGACATGGGGCAGAACTTCGCCGGCTGGGCGAGACTCACGCTGGACGTCCCGGCGGGTACTCCGATCACGCTGCGGTACGGCGAACTGCTGCACGAAGACGGGACGCTGAACCCCATGACCAGCGTCTGCGGCCAAATCAAAGGGATGCGCGACGGCGCCCCCGTCGGCGGGCCCGGAGCCCCGGAAATCGCCTGGCAGAGCGATACGTACATCGCCAAAGGCAACGGTCCCGAGACATACACGCCCCGCTTCACGTTCCACGCGTTCCGCTACGTCGAGATGACCGGGTTTCCGGGCACGCCGACGGTGGACATGATGCAGGGGCTGCGTCTGAACACCGACGTGACCGACGCCGGGGCCTTCACCTGCTCCAACGAACGGCTCAATCGGATTCAGACGATGTGCCGTTGGACGTTCTTGAGCAACATCTTCAGCGTGCAGTCGGACTGCCCGCACCGCGAGCGATTCGGCTACGGCGGCGACCTGGTCACAACCAGCGACGCCTTCATGCTGAACTTCGATATGTCGCGATTCTACGCGAAGGCCGCCCAGGATTGGCACGACAGCGCCCTCGCGGACGGCATGCTCACGGACACGGCTCCGTTCGTTGGGATTCAGTACTGTGGAGTCGCCTGGGCCATGGCCCATCCCCTGCTGCTGCAGCAGCTCTATCGATACTACGGGGACCGGCGAATTGTCGAGCAGCAGTACCCCACCTCCAAGCGATGGTTCGACCTCGTCGCGAGCCGCACGCCGGGACACATCATCCAGGAAGGGCTGAGCGATCACGAGGCCCTGAGCCCGGCCCCCGCGCCGGAGATGGTGACGCCGCTGTACTGTGAGAGCGCGCGTCTGCTGGCTCGGCTGGCCCATATCCTTGGCCGGCACAAGGAGGCACGGGTCTATGCCGACCAGGCCGAGGCCATTGCAGGAGCCTATCGCGCGAAGTTCCCCACGGAGGACAGCGGTCGCATCCCGCCGGGCACGCAGGCCAGTCAGTCCTTCGCGCTGCAACTGAACATGCTCGACAGCCAGAAGCGAGAGCCGGCGCTGCAATACCTGCTCGACGAGATCAAACGCAACCATGGGCATCTGACGACCGGCATCTTCGGCACACGGTACCTGCTCGAGGTGCTCTCGCGCAATGGCTGCGCCCCGGCAGCCTACGACATCGTCAATCGCCGGGACTTCCCGGGCTGGGGTTTCATGCTCGAGAACGACGCGACGACGCTGTGGGAACACTGGGAATTCAGCGACAACACGTACTCGCACAACCACCCGATGTTCGGGTCGGTCAGTCAATGGTTCTTCAACTGGCTGGGAGGAATCCAGCCGGACCCGGAGGCCATGGGTTTCGACCGCATCGTCATCCGACCGCAGACCGTCGGTGATTTGAGATGGGTCCGCTGCCAGTACAACTCGATTCGCGGCCCGATCGTCAGCAACTGGCGTCTCGACGGCAGGACGCTGCACCTGGACGTGACCATTCCGCCCAACGCCACCGCGACGGTCTACTGGCCTGCAACGGAGGCTGCCGACATTGCCGAATCGGGTAGAGTGCTCGCGCAGGCGCCAGGCGTGCATCTGCTCGGCCACGAAGGGGAATCCCTGATTCTCGAAATCCAATCCGGGAGTTATGCTTTCGTCGGCACAATAGAGACACCACAAGAGCAGCGATAAGGAGTGCAGATATGACTCGGCTGACCAAGTTCTTCCTGATATCCATGATCGTCGCCTCGACTGCCGTCGTAGGTCTGTCCAAGATAAACCTTCCCCTGCCGCGACTGCGCAGCGACGTGCGGGTCGTGGACCTGCGATGCGAGTACATGGCGAACCCCTTGGGCCTCGACGTGATGCAGCCCAGGCTGAGCTGGAAGCTGGAATCCCGTTGGCGGGGACAGAAGCAAACCGCCTTTCAAGTCCTCGTCGCAAGCAGTGAGAAGACACTCGTGGACGACCGTGCGGACCTCTGGGACACCGGCAAGGTCACGTCCGACCAGTCCATCCACGTCGTCTACGCAGGCCGGCCGCTGACCTCGCGGACCTGCTGCTACTGGAAGGTCCGCGTCTGGGACGCCGACGACAAGGCCAGCCCGTTCAGCGAGGTCGCAATGTGGGACATGGGCCTGCTGACGCCGGAGGACTGGAAGACGCGATGGATCAGTGCCCCGGGCAAAGACGATGAGAGAAGCCCACAGCCGGCGCCATTGTTTCGCAAGTCGTTCATCCTCTCCGAGCGGCCGGTCCATGCACGACTGTATATCTGCGGCCTTGGCTATCATGAGCTCCACCTCAACGGCGAGAAGGTGGGCGACCACGTTCTCGATCCGGCGTTCACCCGATACGACCGGCGGGTGCTCTACGTCACCCATGACGTGACCCGACAGCTCAGGAAGGGCTCGAACGCCCTCGGCGTGATCCTCGGCAACGGGTGGTACAACATGCACACGCGGGCCGTCTGGGACTTCGACAAGGCCCCCTGGCGGGACCGGCCCGTCCTGCGATGCCAGCTCGAAGTGACGTTCGAGGACGGCTCGACCAGGGTGGTCGCCAGCGACGGGACCTGGCGCGTCTCAACAGGCCCGATCCTCTTCGACAGCATCCGCAACGGCGAGACCTACGATGCTCGATTGGAGCAGCCGGACTGGGACGCGGCCGATTACGACGACAGCAACTGGCCGCTGGCGCAGATCGACCCCGGCCCGAAGGGCGACCTGCGGGCGCAGATGGCGCCGCCGGTCAAAGTCACCGACACGCTCAAACCGGCCAAGCTCACCGAGCCCAAGCCCGGCGTCTACGTCTTCGACATCGGCCAGAACATGGCCGGCTGGGCGAGGCTGCACGTCTCCGGTCCGGCGGGAACGGAGGTCGTGATGAAATACGGCGAGCGGCTCAACGCCGACGGCACCGTCGACCAAAAGGAGATCGGCCAACACATCAAGAGCGGCAAGCCGCAGACGGATACCTACATTCTCAAGGGCCGGGGCACGGAGGCCTGGGAGCCGCGATTCGTCTATCACGGCTTCCAGTACGTCGAGGTGAGCGGCCTGTCGGGCAAGCCCAATCTCGATACGCTGGAGGCCCGCGTCGTGCACACGGCGTTCGACAAGGCCGGCGAGTTCGAGTGCTCGAACGAGCTATTCAATCGAATCCAGCGCAACACGCTGTGGTCGTACGTGAGCAACTTCGTGGGCTATCCGACCGACTGCCCGCACCGCGAGAAGAACGGCTGGACGGGCGACGCGCACCTCGCCGCCGAGACGGGACTGTACAATTTCGATGCGGCCCCCGCCTATGCAAAGTGGATGAACGACTGCAAGGATGAGCAACGGGACAGCGGCGAGCTGCCCGGGATCGTACCGACCAGCGGCTGGGGATATGCCTGGGGCAACGGGCCCGCCTGGGACAGCGCCTACGTCCTGATCCCGTGGTACCTCTACGAGTACGACGCCGATACGCGAGTCCTCGCTGAGCACTACGACCGGCTCAAACGCTACGTGGACTACCT
>Ga0116141_10003649_pt1 | contig 13020 bp, 8 predicted proteins | sample AD_UKC097_MetaG_FD_89744 | JGI IMG/M metagenome (GOLD analysis project Ga0116141, IMG submission 89744) | Active sludge microbial communities of municipal wastewater-treating anaerobic digesters from USA - AD_UKC097_MetaG | ecosystem: Engineered > Bioreactor > Anaerobic > Digestate | place: USA... | reverse complement strand
CTTCTACGCCTAGAGCGTTCATCAGGGCCAGCGCATTGCGATACGTTTTCCTGGTGGTTCCGAAGCCCGGCATTGTATAAGCTTTCACATTTGTTCTCGGCCGTTCCAGGAAATCCATGGTTTGGGCTGCAACAATCAGAGCCTGCGTGGAATCCAACCCTCCCGAAATGCCGATGACCAGATTGGGAATACCGGAGGATTTCAGTCTTTTTGCTAATCCCTGCACCTGAATGTTGTATGCCTCATAGCAGCGCAAGTCGCGCTGACTCCGGTCGGCGGGGATGTATGGAAAGCGGGGAATATCGCGAACGGGCAGCAAACGTCCTCGTGGACGATCCCACGCAAACTCAATGGTGCGAAAACCGGAAATCTTCTCTTGATAGTCCGATACGTTCCGGTTGAAGGTATTCAGCCTCATTCGATCCTGCGCCAGTCGGTCCAGGTCAATATCGGCATAAATGATCTGCGCCTCCGGCGCGAAGCGCGATGATTCAGCAAGCAGATTACCATTTTCATAGATCATGGCCTGGCCGTCCCAGGCCAGATCCGTTGTCGATTCTCCGAAACCGGCATTGGCGTAAAGATATGCCGAAAGGCAGCGTGCCGATTGATTGGAGGCCAACTGATGCCGGTATTCCGATTTGCCGACGGTGATGTTGGATGCGGAAAGGTTGCCGATGACGGTTGCACCAGCCATTGCTGCCAGACTCGAAGGCGGAATCGGCACCCAGAGATCTTCGCAGATCTCAAAAAAAACGTTGAAATGATTCAAGTTGACGGCCTGAAAAATAAGGTTGGAACCGAAAGGGATATTTTTTTGACCTGCCAGAGTTACGGAGGAATGGAGGGCCGCCGAAGCCGGGGAAAATTGTCTGGCCTCGTAATACTCGCGGTAATTCGGAAGATAAGATTACAGCAATTCCCAGGATTTGCCCGCGATGGATAATGACGGCACAGTTGAACAAGCGGCAATGGAACCGCAGCGGGGCGCCTACCGCCAAAACAGGCTTCAGTTTGGCGGATGCTTCTTTTATCGCCATCAGGGATGCTTCCGTGCTTTCCAGCAGGGCCTCCTGATGAAAAAGATCTTCATTGGAATAAGCGGTAACTCCCAGTTCCGGGAAAACAACCAGCGCTGCATTTTGCCTGTCCGCCTTTTGAGCCAGTTCGATGGTTTTTTGTGTGTTAAAGACTGTGTCGGAAACCCGCAATTCCGGAATGCAGACCGCTGCACGGATAAATCCATGATCATATAAATTAAAAAACGACTGGGCCGTCATAGTGTCATCCTTTTTCCACGTAGGCGTATGCGCTGTGATTATGGATGCTTTCAAAATTTTCCGCTTCAATGCTGTACCAGGAAAAATTTTCATCCGCATTTAATTTTACCGCGACACCGCGAACCATATCCTCAACAAACTTCGGGTTATTATAGGCTTTTTCCGTTACGAATTTTTCATCCACACGCTTGAGCAGAGAATAGACTTCGCCGCTGGCGCAATCTTCAACGGTTTTGATCAAATCTTCGATCCAGAAGAATTTTTTAAAGCGTACTTTTACCGTTACAATACTACGCTGGTTGTGGGCGCCGAAAGCGCTGATTTCCTTGGAGCAGGGACAAAGCGTAGTGACGGGGACGACTACGCCCACCAGAAAATCGGATTGTTCGCCGTTATTTTCCCCTGCAAAAAGGCAGCGATATTCCATCATGCTTCTGGCTCTGGAAACAGGAGCGGTTTTTTTGATAAAATACGGAAAGTCAATTTCCATATGAGCGGACTGAGCGCGAAGTTTCTGTCTCATTTTTTCCAGAATGGTCTGAAAAGTTTTAATATTAATCTGACCGCGGAAATCATTGAGCACTTCCACAAAGCGGCTCATGTGCGTTCCCTTGAAGTGATGGGGTAGATTGACGTACATATTGATGGTTGCGTTTACTGGCTGTGTTCCACGTACGCGATCCAGCACGATAATCGGGTATTTGATATTTTTAACCCCGACCTTTTGAATATTAATACGACGAGAATCTTTCTGGTTTTGAATGTCGATCATCATGAACAGTTTTCAGTTTCAAGTTTTCAGTCGTTCCGGACAGCATTGCTGAAACTTGAAACTTCACTACTGAAAAATTAAAACGATTCTTTATACGTTACCACGGCGTTTTCCGATTCCCAAACCTTGACGCCCATAACCTGCACATGGGAATTTGCAACCCGCATCTTCATTTCCCGATAGATATGACGGGCAATATTTTCGGAAGATGGATTGATGCCGGAAAAAAAGGGAAGTTCATTTAAATGCTGGTGATCCATCCGATCCAAAATGTCCTTGAGCCATCTTTTGACCAGACGGAAATCAATCAGGATTCCTTCTGAATTTAGTTCCGAAGCTCCGACCGTGACTTCTGTCTTGAAATTGTGTCCATGCAATTCCTCGCACTTGCCGCCGATCTCCGCCAGAAGATGTGCCGCGGAAAATGATTGAATTATCGTGACTTCATACATTCTGTTCTTTCTCCCTGAAACTTTCTATCACATTTTGCCGTTTTGTGTCAGCAATTATATGAAAATGCCCAAAAGGGTCATGAAAATCAGAAGTGCTGTCCGATATAAAGCCCGATGGCCTGATGGCCTCCTTCCGCCATGCCATACGTCAGATAGACGGGGCCCAGAAAAGTATTGAGGCCCAAAAACGCACTGCCGGCGTAAATGAGCGTATCCCATGAAATGTCTTCGCGTTTTGTCCAGGCATTTCCCGCTTCGACGGAACCGCCCAGGTAAAACTGGTTGCGCATACTGCCCAGTCCAAGGCTGCCCATGTTGCGGTAAAAAATCATGCGGGTAATGCCCGTGCATTGTCCGGAAAGCTGATTGGGAAAGTATCCGGAGAGATTGAAAAAGCCGCCGATGCTGTATGAATCCTGAATGGCCGTTTCGCTGTTATAGTATCCGGAATAAACCATTCCGGGAATGAAAGTGTATTTTCCCCATGTTTTCACAAACTGCATGGATAAAATCAGGCTGTTGAGATTGTTGTCCGATCCAAGCGCTTCAAGATTGTTGCTGACCGTGAAGCTGGCCAACGCACCGCGCGTCGGGAAATCAAATTTGTCCAGGGTGTTAAATGTAAAAGAAGCAATCAGGCCGCCGCGGTTATAGCTGTCTGAGCCCATTTCCGGATCACCGATGTTAACATGATAGCTGCCGTAAGCACGCCAGACGCCTAATCGCATTTCTCCCCAATTGCTCAGTTGCCTGCCCACTCCAAGACCGACCTGGATATAGCGCACCAGATACTTGGCTACCATGCTGTCATTATTGAAAATATTCACATTATGCTGGCGAACTTCCAGTTGCGGATTGATAAAAAAACGCGTGGATGTGGTAATCGGCTGATATAATTCCGTAAAAAAACGAGGAGATTCACCGATCTGCATTTCTGTTCGCCACTCGCCCCCCAGGGCATTCAATTGGGCTTTGGTAATGCTTGCCGCGATGGAATAGGTGCTCTCTCCCTTGAAATTGTCGGCCATACCGAACCCGAACTTAATGAACGTGTCTCCCCATGATTTTTCATCTGCCGTGAAAACCAGGCCCGTCTGTTTTTGTCTTTGCTCAAGTCGGAAATCCACCCTCTCAAATGTGTCCAGGCCGTACAATCTTTTCAAATCCTTTATCAATGTTTCTGTATTCAATGCTTTACCGGGCCAGGTTTCAATCTGGGCAGCCAGAACCAGTGGCGAAAGAGGCGAATGGTTTTCCACGCGAACATAATCAATCACGGGATTGTCTGTCCGGCCTTTGCGCTGACGGGCCAGGTACTGTGAATATGCGTCGGGCGGGATGGCGAGCGGTGCGAGGATTTCCCTCATCTGATGAGCCTTGTCATAACCGATGGTTATCGCGCGAACGGCTTTGGAAAAATCCGTTGTGCCAATGTCTCCCAGTGCCGGTTGGACAAGAATGTCCTGGACGTTCATGGCTAAAAGCTGGGCCTGTACGTTTTTCTGGATGAGGATGGTCATTACCTGCGCAGTGATGCTGGCTGCAGAGGACAAATTGCCGCGGGAGCGCAGCGCTGTGCCGATATCAACGGCAATAATCATTTCTGCGCCCATTTGTCTGGCGATATCGGCGGGTAAATTATTGGCGATGCCTCCATCCACCAGCAAACGTCCATCAATTTCCACAGGTGCAAAAACACCGGGAATGGACATGCTGGCTCGCATGGCTTGGGCCAAATCGCCAGAGCGTAAAACCACCTGTTCTCCTGTTTCAATATCCGTGGCGATGGCACGAAAAGGAATGCGCAGGGCATCAAAGTCCTGAAGATTCGCTGTGTGGAGCAGAAGTTTTTTCAATTGAATATTCAGATTTTGCCCCTGAATCAAGCCTTTGGGCATGGCGAACTTTCCGTCCTTGTATCCCAGGTCCACGTTGATTTTGTAATTTTGAGAGTCTTCTTTGCGGCGGAAAGCCAACTCATCGACTTCCGGCTTATCCGTGAAGGCATTGTCCCAGTCCATACCGGTAACCAGTTTTTCCAAGTCGTCAGGAGACAAACCCGCGGCATAAAGACCACCAACGATGGCACCCATGCTTGTTCCGGTAATCACATCAACAGGAATTCGCATTTCCTCCAGAATCTTAAGAACGCCGATATGTGCCATGCCCCTGGCTCCACCGCCGCTCAACACCAACCCGATGCGGGGACGTTTTCGGCCGTCAAGGGAAGGATCGGGTTGTGCCGCCCAGGGCGTCTTTGGAGATGCCAAAACAAGAAAAATACTGCCTAATAAAAAAATCGTTAAGAATAACAAAGATCTTTGGCGACAGGCAGTTGTTGGCCTCATTTTGGAAGTATGAGGTATTTGATCATACATGGAGAAACGGCCAGAATTCTGGATGGTGTTTTTCATGTCGCATCCTGAAAGATATTTCTTTTCTGACTGTTTATGGCAGGATTTCAAAAGAGTCAAGGCCGATAAAAGCGGTATCCAGGCGAGGATATGATTGACTTGGAAAAACAAAATCCTTATATACCGACCAAACGAAATATCCATCGCGCCGGCGATAAGAAAAATTTATGAAAATTCTCCATACCTCCGACTGGCACATTGGCCGCACACTCAATGGGCGCAAGCGTTACGCAGAGCATGAAGCATTCTTGAACTGGCTTGCCAGGACCGTCGACGAAGAAAATGTTGATGCAGTGCTGATATCAGGGGATGTTTTTGACAACACCACACCGAGCAATGCTGCGCAGGAGCTTTATTACCGGTTTTTATGTCGTGTGGCCGGATCCTCCGGACGTCAAGTGGTTGTCATTGCCGGAAACCACGATTCCCCCTCTTTTCTCAAGGCTCCAAAGGAACTTCTCAAACACATCCATATTCAGGTTTTTGCCTGTGCAGCGCACGATCCTGCCGACGAAGTGACCGTGCTGTGCGCTATGGATGGCCGGCCGGGAATGATTGTCTGCGCGGTTCCCTATCTGCGCGATACAGATTTGCGCACCGCCGAGGCGGGGGAAAGCCTGGAAGACAAGGAAAGAAAGATGATCGGGGAAATCAAAAATCATTACCTTCGCGTTTGCGAAGCAGCCATGAAAATCAGAGAAAGATTGCAAAAGCCCCTGCCAATTGTCGCCATGGGGCATTTGTTTGCGGCAGGCGGCCGGACGTTGGACGGAGATGGCGTGCGTCATCTGTCTGTCGGAACGCTCGCGCAGGTCGGGAAAGAGGTTTTCCCGGATGTGATTGACTATCTGGCATTGGGGCATTTGCACGTTCCTCAACGTGTCGGAGGTTCGGAAGTGATGCGCTATTGTGGTTCTCCTTTGCCGATGGGATTTGGCGAAGCCGGACAGGAGAAAAAAGTTGTTCTTGTGAATTTTGAGAATCGGGAACCCAACGTGTCCGAAAGAGTCGTGCCTTTGTTTCAGGAACTTAAAACGCTGCGCGGTGATTGGTTTTTGCTTTCCCGGGACATTCAAGAGCTGAAATTCAGAAAGAGCCGCGCCTGGCTGGAAGTTATCTATGACGGTGAAGAAATGATCGGCGATTTGCGTGAACGCCTGGAGGAAGCAACCTCCGGAACGGATATCGCCATTCTTTCCGTCAAGAACAGCCGGTGGTTGCACAAGGCCTTTAGAAGTGAAACGGAGGTTGAAGCTCTGGATGCTCTTGATATCAATGATGTTTTCAGTCGCTGTCTGGATGCGTGCCGGGTTCCCGGTGAACAGAGGCCGGTTTTATGGTCAGCCTATCAGGAAATGCTGGCGTCTCTGGATGAAGAGGATCCCCTGGCGACGTAGGGGGAGAAGGCTATGAGAATACTGGATATTCGCTTTACAAATCTGAACTCGCTGACCGGCTCGTGGCGTATTGATTTGACGCATCCGGACTACTCTAACGGGGGCATTTTTGCAATTACCGGTCCGACTGGCTCGGGGAAGACCACCATTCTGGATGCGGTTTGCCTTGGGCTTTACGGCAGAACGCCCCGCCTGGATAAAGTGACCAAAAGCACCAATGAAATCATGTCCCGTCATTCGGGAGAGTGTTCTGCCGAGGTCACTTTTGAAACACAAAAAGGCCGTTTCCGCTGCCACTGGAGCCAGAGAAGAGCCAGAAAAAGACCGGATGGTGAATTACAGCCGGCGAAGCATGAAATTTCAGATGCGGATTCAGGCAGAATTCTGGAGTCGAAAATCACGTTGGTTGAAGAACGGGTTGAAAAAGTGACGGGAATGGATTTTGAACGTTTTACCCGGTCCATGCTTCTGGCGCAGGGAGGGTTTGCTGCTTTTCTTCAGGCTTCGCCCGACAAACGTGCGCCCATTCTGGAACAAATTACCGGTACTGGGATATACAGCCGGATCTCCATAAAAGCACACGAGCGTAGCCGGGAAGAATCTGAAAAGCTTCATAAACTGGAATCGGAACTGATGGGAATAAGGATATTCTCCGATGAAGAAGAAATCCGGCTACAAGACGATTTACAGGAGAAACAAGGTCTTGAAAAAGCGGTGGCCGGAAAAATCCATGATGAACGGCTTTTTCTTGCGTGGGTTGATGGAATCGCCCAGCTGACTGGAGAACTGAGCCTCTTAAACGAAAAAAAACTGGCATGGGAAGTGAGGCAAAAGGAATTTGCGGGAGAATCGAAACGGCTGGCCCGAGCGCTTCAGACTGCCAGTGTTGAAGGGATCTATCATGAGATGAACGCTTTACGCCGTCATCAGGAAGCCGACACCCAAGCGCTTGCGGATGCTCAAGCGCTGCTTCCGGAGAAGGAAACCGCCAGAGACGAGGCCCGAAAAAACGAAGATGCGGCCCGCTTGAAACTTCAAGATGCCAGGAGTCATCAAGTCCGGGAAACGGAAACGCTTCGAAAGGTGCGCGAGCTGGACGCTTGGTCCGTGGAAAAGAAAAAACAGATGGAAGCGTCTGAAAATCTTCTGGCCGAATCACGAAAAAAAGTTCAGTTCTGCCTTCAAAATATCTCCCAAACGGAGGCATTGCTTCGTCAGGCGCAGAAGGGTCTGGAAAAGGTCAGGAGTTCACTGGAAAAACAAGCCTCCGATGCGGCGCTGCCGGAGACGCTGGCCGCTATTGGAAAATCCTTTGCGGCATGGCGGGAGATTGAGGCAAAGTATTCGAAATCTGAAAAGGATTTGCCAGTCTCCACCGGGAAAAAAATGGCGGCTTTTGCCGACTTTCAAAAATTTCTGTCTCAAAACGAAAAGATCCGACAGGAATTGGAAAGTGCGGAATCTGATGTTTTGCGTCTAACGGATGAACGGAAAATTGTTCTTCGAGGGCGGGAAGAGAGTCAATGGAGAAACGAACTCGAGGATTTGAAGGAACGTAAACGGCAATTAATTCATGTTCTTGAAATTATTATAAAAATTATTGATATTGCCTCAAAGCGACATCTTTGGGGCAAGAATCTGCAAACCTGGCAGAGCCAGCTTGATACGATCTTTTCGGAAATCCTCACCCTGGAGGAACGCAAAGCCGCTCTTGAAAAAGACCAGGAATATCTGGAAATACAAGTTGCGCTGCTTTTACGCATCCGGAATCTGGAGGAAGAACGCAAACATCTGGAAGATGGTAGGCCCTGCCCTCTTTGCGGGGCGACTGAGCATCCCTATGCGGCTGGAAATGTTCCGGAATGGAATCAGGCCGAACAGGCGCTGAAGAAAATCAGGTCAACCCTCAGGACGGAATCCGCAAAGCGAACCAAGCTGGAAGCTCAACGGACTCAAAAAGAAGCAGAGTTGCGTCATGGACAAGAGGAACTGGCCGAAATGGACAAAAGCCTGGAGGCGGATGAAAAACAATGCTCCTTCCTGTTGAAGGTGCTTGGCATTTCGGCTGAGTCTGGGGAGCGCGAGACAAAAGTGAAGAACGAACTTGCTGTTTTGGAGTCTTCGATTTTCGAAATCTCCGGCCTGATCTCCGAGGGAGAAAGAACTGGCAAAAAAGAAAAAGCTCTCCGGAGCCTTCTGGAAAGAAAGCGGGAAAATGTGCAAAAATCAGACATGGCTCTTCAGGACGCCAGGCATGCTCTGGAAAAGGCCGAAATCGAGCAGAACCGTCTGGAGCGCGAATGCGGAAATCTGAAGGAGGATGTCGAAAAGGCGCGTGCGGAAGCGCTTAGGGAGGTGGCGCCCTTCGGCATTACCGAGATAGTTCCTGTCTTCGCGGATCAGATTTTTCAGGAACTTTGTAGCCGAAAGAGGTCATGGGAAATCCTGCAAGATGAAAAAAAAATATTGGATAAAAAAATCAGTGACTTCAATTCCTTATTGAATAAAGATCTTGCTGTAAGGGAGACACTGGAAAAGGATATGGCGGCAAAAGCGAAAGAGCAAGAAGCACTGGCGGTTGAATATGATCATCTTTGTTTGTCGCGTCTTGACCTTTTCGCTGACAAGAACCCGGACCGGGAAGAAAAACGTCTGGCCGATGCGGTGATGTCTTTTGAACAGGATCTGGAGCAAAGACGTGGAGCCCGTGAGCAAAAAGATCAGGAAGTTGTTGAGTTAAAATCAAAAATAACTTCCCTGGTTACCAACAGCGAAAATCGGGCTCGGGACCTTGGTCTGGCCGGGCAGTCTTTTCAACAGAGCCTTGATAAAGCCGGTCTGGAAAATGAGGAGGTTTTTCTTGCATCGCGTTTATCTGAAGAACGCATTACGGAACTGTCGGGAAAAGAGCAATCCTTAAGCCGGGAAAAAACGGAACTGGAAGCCAGAATCAAGGACAAGTCCGAGGCCCTTGCGGTGCAGCAGGCAAAAAATCTTACCTTGCTGTCGAGCGGTGAGCTTTTGGCGAGCATCGAGTCCACAGAAAGGGAGATCGCGAAAATCCGTAGAGAAATCGGAGCTATAGAACAATCCATCCAGGACAATCTCCAACAGAAGGAGTTCCGCAGGACGCATCTCTTGGCAAGGGATCTTCAGAAGAAAGAGTGGCAGCGATGGGATGCGTTGCGGGAGCTGATCGGGTCTTCCGACGGGAAAAAGTTTCGTAATTTTGCCCAAGGACTGACTTTTGAAATGATGACGGCTTATGCCAATCGCCAGCTTCGGAAAATGACCGACCGCTATCTTCTTCTTCGGGATGAGACGATTCCTCTGGAGCTGAATGTAGTGGATCATTATCAGGCGGGAGAAGTGCGCTCAACAAAAAATCTTTCCGGTGGGGAAAGCTTTATCGTCAGTCTTGCGCTGGCCTTGGGACTTTCCCGGATGGCCAGTCAGAATGTTCGCGTGGATTCCCTTTTTCTGGATGAAGGATTTGGCGCCTTGGATGACGATGCCCTGGAAACCGCGCTGGACACGCTTTCCGAACTGCGCCAGGACGGTAAACTGATCGGCGTGATATCCCATGTGCCGGCGCTCAAAGAACGAATCGGCACGCAGATTCAGGTGATTCCACAAACGGGAGGGCGGAGTGAGCTTTCCGGCCCCGGTTGTTTTCGGTGTTGATTTTGTTAAGAAATACATATAAACGTAGGCACGGGAGGGGCAGTGGCAAAAGACATGAATAATCGTTTTACATCTTGGAACAGGGAGGCACAGTGGCACAATGAAGGCTACAGACTACATTAATTGGTATATTCCGGAACAACTTCGCCTGGATACGGATACCTATCGCCGGGCGAAACAAATAGCGATTTTTTCTCATTTCGGTTTTTTATTCTTCATTCCCAACATCATCAAATGGTATAAGATCGGCAGTCTTTTTCTCGCCTCAAGCATGTTTGGCGTGATGATTGCTGTGTGCATCATTGCTCCGCTGGTGTTGAGATCAGGGCATATGATGGCATCCGGAAACATTACCATGGGCGCTTTGTGCTGGCATTTTTCCGTTCTGACTTTCATGACGGGCGGGCTGGCTTCTTCCGGTCTTGCCTGGAACCTGATCATTCCGCTGTTTGCCGTCACGTTTTTCGGTCTGAAACTGATGATCATCTGGACCAGCGTGATGTCTGTGGAAATCATCCTGCTCATTGTCATCCACAAGATGGGGCTGTCTTTGCCGACCATTGAACTGACATCGGCACAAATGGCATCGACACTGATTTCCAATGCGATTGGTCCTTTTGCCGCCACGGCGGCAAGCTGCTTTTTTTTCTACAAGGGATTGGAAAGCGCGCTGGGAACACAGCAGGAAGCGATTGAAGCCCAGAAAGCGTCCATGGAAGAACAGGAAAGAGCCAAACTTCAGATTGAAGAGATGTCGCAAAACCTGGAACAGACCTTTGTTCAGGTTGGTCAAAACACGGATCATCTGGTGACGGTGACGTTGAAGGAGATGGACGCCAAGACAAAAGAGACGGCTTCAAACGCCGGCTCGGCCAATCACCTGATGAAAGAAGTCGGCAAAGTGATGGCCGATGCGGACAAGTCCATGAAAGACTTGACTCTTTCCATGTCAGACATCACCCGGGCCAGTGAGGATACCTCCAAGATTGTCAAGACCATTGACGAGATCGCGTTTCAGACCAATCTACTGGCGCTCAACGCAGCGGTGGAGGCGGCCCGTGCGGGTGAGTCGGGAGCGGGTTTTGCGGTCGTTGCCGACGAGGTTCGTAATCTGGCGATGCGCTCGGCGGAATCGGCCAAGAACACGGCTTTGATGATTGAAAACACCGTCAAGAAAGTCCAATTCGGAGCGGAACTGGTTTCCAAAACCAACTCCGCCTTCGTGGAGGTAACCACCCGGGTGATCAAGGTAGCGGAAATTATGGATGATATTGCATCCGCCACCGCCGATCAAACCCACGGAATCGAGGATGTGAACCGGGCCGTTGAAGAAATTGACCAGTTGCTGCAACAGGGTGACAAAATGGCGTTGATTGAGGCATAAGACGGCGCTTTCTATCTGGAATGATTTTATCCGGATCTTTCCATAACGGTTCTTTTACGATACGATCATGAATCATGACCGGTTTTGCCGGCCTTCCGGTCGGGCAGAACTTATTTTTATAACACACGAAGGAGGAAAATCATGGGTGAAGCGGTTACAAAAGCATTAAGAGATGGAGTGGCGATATTGTCGATCGACAAGCCGAAGATGAACCAGCTCAGTGGTGAGGTTTTCGAAGCCATGCGGAAACATCTGGACGCCGTCGAAGCAGATAAAGGCATTCGATGTGTGATTATTACTGGTGCGGGAGAGAAGGCCTTTAGCGCGGGGGCGGATCTGGCCAGCGGTTTTGGTGATTTCAGCGCTGTGGACTTTTTAAAGCGAGGGCAAGATGTGTGGAACAAGGTTGAATATTTTCCGAAACCGGTCATCGCAGCGATCAATGGACATGCACTGGGCGGTGGGTGCGAGCTGGCCATGGCCTGCCATATCCGCTTTATGAAGAAAGGCGCCCGTATTGGCCTGACCGAGACAAATCTGGGAATTATGCCTGGTTACGGCGGAAGCCTGAGGTTACCTCGTCTTATCGGAAAATCAAAAGCCCTGGAAATGATGTATCTGGGTAAACAGTGCGAGGCGGATGAAGCGCTTGCTATCGGCTTGGTGGACCATGTGACGGAAGAAAACGTTCTGGAAGCCGCTTTGGAACTGGCCAATAAGATTGTAAAAAGAGCCCCGCTGGCCATTGCGGCGATCACCAAACTCTGCAATATCAGTCCGAGTATTTCCGCTGAAATCCACTTGAAGATCGAACGGGAAGAGCTGGGACGGCTCTTTGCTTCAAAAGATGCACAGGAAGGCATTGGCGCCTTCTTTGAAAAGAGAGAGCCGAACTTCAAGGGAGAGTAACGCTTACGCCGATGGCAGGTTCACAGACCAGGTTGTCTTGTTTTAAACAACGTCAGGGAAAAACAAAACACGATCCTGCCATCGGCTTTTTCCTGTTCCGTCACGATCCACCAACTCCCCATAGCCTCACTTCCCCGTTATCCCTGAATATTTGATTGACATGCTGGAGAATTCTTCATATATGTCCGCCGCAAGAATTCCGGCCTCTGAAGCCGGTTTTTATACTGAAATGCAGTTTGCAAGGAGGGGCAAATGGTATCATGGTCCGGCAATAAAAAACGGAAATCCGGAAAATTTTGGAACATTGCAGCCGGAATTGGATTGGCGGTCGGTTTTCTGTTCGGCACGGTCTCTTGTGGCGGCGACAATGTCGGATACAGTTATTCCGTAAATGTCATCGTCAGAGGCCCGATTACCGGAGCTCTGGTTCTGCAAAATAACGGTACTGACGACATGAACATTTCTTCCAATGGTTCTTTTTCCTTTCCCAAAGCAATTCCCAACGGGACCGCTTATGCGGTTACCGTGAAAGCCACACCCGGCGGGTTGTCCAGAAGTTGCACGGTCATCAATGGCGCAGGCTTCATCAATAATTCACCGGTGAGTGTCGCTGTTCACTGTGCGGTTCCGCCTCCGCGTTTTTCTGCTGATCCGTCGGGGAAATTTGCTTTTCTGGCCAATTTCGATGCCGGAAATGTTTCAGCTTATACCATCCATGCGGCAACAGG
>Ga0116141_10003646_pt1 | contig 13023 bp, 15 predicted proteins | sample AD_UKC097_MetaG_FD_89744 | JGI IMG/M metagenome (GOLD analysis project Ga0116141, IMG submission 89744) | Active sludge microbial communities of municipal wastewater-treating anaerobic digesters from USA - AD_UKC097_MetaG | ecosystem: Engineered > Bioreactor > Anaerobic > Digestate | place: USA... | reverse complement strand
GTTCCTCGCTTAGACCTTGACGCCCCGCTCACGCATGTCGGCGAGCACGGCATCGATACCTTTCTTGTCGATCAGGCGCATGGCGTCGGTGGTCAGACGCAGACGCACCCAGCGCTTTTCACTCTCGACCCAGAAACGATGATAGTGCAGGTTCGGCAGGAACCGGCGCTTGGTCTTGTTATGGGCATGGGAGACGTTGCAACCGACCAGCGGGCGCTTTCCGGTTACTTGGCAGACTTTGGACATGACGCTTCCCTTTGAGGTTGGCCAAGGGTCAGGCCTCCTTGGGCCGGACCAAAAATGAAAGACGGGCAAAAATACCCGAATCGGCAAGGCAGTGCAAGGTTTTTGACCGCTTTCGCCCTTGGGGGGATGGCCCCTCCGCCGCCGGGGCGAAGGCGGTGACTAAGCTGCTCCCAGCCTGTGGACAGGCTGTGGCCAAAACCGTGGGCATTTTTCAAGGCCCGATTTTTCCACAGGGTGCCAACAGAACCAGGGCGGGTTACCCTAAGGCTTCCAGAAGACATAAGACTATAAAAATTAATAAGTTTACTTGCGATCACACCTTATCCACAGCCTTCATCACCATCTTCATTCTTAAATTCTAAATCCTGTGATGAGCGACGGTCGGAGATCCACGGCAGCCAGGGCTACTCTGTGCTTTACTTATATTGCAGTGTGCCTCGGCAATGCCGGCCAGTGGTGAGTGAGCTGAGCCCTTGGCACGATATTCCGTTGGGTACCCTGCCGGTCAGGGCGCGGCTGTTCGTTCCCTCACCCCGGCGCCGGACTCGGGGCCTGTGAGAGGAGGCTGAGTTATGAACGCTCCAGCGAGGATTAGGCTGATATTGGGGGTACTGGCGATACTCGGGCTGGCTTTACCCCTGACGCTCGGGGCCAGTGGCGGGAAAAATGCCTACAACAATCCCAACGGCAGCCCCGCGGATGGCGATTTTGATGCGCCGTATGTCAATGCGGGCGATGGCCGGATGCTGATCTTTTGCGACGAGCAGGAGACCCTGATCATGAAGCCGCTCGCCGACGGCTCCGTCGAAGCGGTCTGTGTTCCTACCGATGAGTGACCACAGGGCGTAAGGGGCTAGAGCAAGCCCCGCTCGGCGAAGGAGATGCCGTCACCGTCGCCGACGATCAGGTGATCGAGGACGCGCACCTCCACCAGGGAGAGGGCCTCCTTGAGGCGCTGGGTGATGCGCAGGTCGGCCTGGCTGGGTTCGGTGATCCCCGAGGGGTGGTTGTGGGCGAAGATGACGGCCGCGGCGCCGAGCTCCAGGGCGCGGCGCACCACCTCACGGGGGTGGACGCTGGCGCCGTCGATGGTGCCCCGGAAGAGTTCCTCGTACCGTAGGACGTGATGGCGATTGTCGAGGAACAGGCAGGCGAAGACCTCGTGGGGGTAGTGATAGAGCCGGGTCTTGATGAAGGCGCGGGTGATTTCGGGACTGGTGAGGGGCGTGCCATGCTCCAACTGCGCCTCCAGGTAGCGCCTTTGCATCTCCTGGACCGCTTTCAGCAGGGCATATTTGGCCGTGCCCAGCCCCTTCGCCTTGCAGAAGCGCTTCTGATCGGCGGAGAAGAGCCCCCGTAGGCCACCCAGCTCCTCCAATAGTTCGCGCGCCAGTTCGATGGCGCTTTTGCCCGGGATCCCGGTGCGCAGGAAGATCGCCAGCAACTCGGCTTCCGTCAGGGCCTCGGCGCCCCGTTTGAGCAGCTTCTCCCGCGGGCGCTCGTCTTCGGGCAATTCCATGATTTTCATTCGGCTCCACCTCCTCTTTCTCGTTCTCTTTGTTGTTCAAATTGTTCCTGGATGGAATCTAACCGTTCCGAACCCCCTCTCCCCAACCCTCTCACACCAGGGGGGAGGGGGTTAGATAATCAGCTACTTGTGCTCTAGAAGCTACCCCTCGTGCCTGAGGGGGAAAAGGGTTACGGCGGAATTTACGCGAGCCCGCCAGGGCCCGCAAGGCAAGGGCATGGCTTGACGGATGGCGCATCAGGACCCGCCAGGAGTCTCGCGGTTTTTGAGCGCCGTCGCGTTCGGAGGCGAATTCCAATCATGCCGCCGATTGGGCACTTGAGGCGTGTATCTTGAGCTGCCTCGGGTGGGGCCTGAGCGGGCCAATGCAGTACAATCCGCCCCGCGATCTCGTCCTCTCCACATTCAGGCGGCTTTATTCAGCGTCAGGTGAAACCCTTGGCTTACCGACAGGTGCTGCTGGGCGTTAGCGGTGGCATCGCCGCCTATAAGGCGGCCGAGCTGACCCGCCGCTTGCGGGCGGCCGGCGCGGAGGTGCGGGTGGTGATGACGCGGGCCGCGCAGGCCTTTGTCGCGCCCCTGACCTTTCAGGCCCTGTCGGGAAATCCGGTGCGCTTGGATCTCCTGGACCCGGCCGCCGAGGCGGGCATGGATCACATCGAACTGGCGCGCTGGGCGGAACTGGTCCTGGTGGCCCCGGCCAGCGCCGACCTGATGGCGCGGCTGGCGGCCGGCATGGCCGATGACCTGCTGACCACCCTGTCCCTGGCGACCGCGGCCCCCCTGGTGCTGGCCCCGGCCATGAATCAGCAGATGTGGCGGCATCCCGCTACACAAGCCAATGCTCGCCGGCTGGAGGAGCGCGGCGTGCGTCTCCTCGGCCCCGCTAGCGGGGAGCAGGCCTGCGGTGAGGTCGGGCTCGGGCGCATGCTGGAACCGGCCGCCATCGTGGAGGCACTGATATCCGCTCCCGCCGCCGGGAACCTGACGGGCAAAGATTTAGGACATATCGCTGCGACTGAGACCGCACCCGTCACTGAGACTGCCCCCGCCACCGATCACCTGGCGATCAGCCGACCAACCGCCAGTCCCTTGGCGGGGCGCCAGGTACTGGTCACCGCCGGTCCGACCCGCGAGGCCATCGACCCGGTGCGCTATATTGGCAACCGCAGCTCAGGGCGGATGGGTTATGCCCTGGCCCAGGCCCTGGTGGGCCGGGGGGCCCGGGTCCTGCTGGTCAGCGGGCCCACCGCACTCCCGGCGCCGGCGGGGGTGGAGCTGGTCCGGGTGGAGTCCGCCCTGGAGATGCATGAGGCGGTCATGGGCCGGATCGCCGGCCAGGACCTCTTCGTGGCCACCGCGGCCGTGGCCGACTACCGGGTGGCGGATCCAGCCCCCACCAAGATCAAGAAGGGCCAGGCGGAGTTGACCCTGCGCCTGGTGCGCAATCCGGATATCCTGGCCGCGGTCGCCGCCCTGCCGGATGCTCCGTTCACGGTGGGATTCGCCGCCGAAACCGAGCGGGTAGTGGAACAGGCCCTGGACAAGCTGCGGGCCAAGGGCCTGGACATGATCGCTGCCAATCGGGTGGGCGGGCCCCAGGGTGGCTTCGAGCGGGAAGACAATGCCCTGACCGTCATCCACCGTGACGGCCGGGTGGACCCGTTGGCCCTGATGCCCCAGGCCCGCCTCGCCGAGTCCTTGACGGACCTGATCGAGGAGGCCTATGCGGCACGATCTGCAACTCAAGATTCTTGACCCCCGGCTGGGGCGGGACTTCCCCCTGCCCGACTACGCCACGGCGGGGGCGGCCGGTCTGGATCTGCGCGCTATGCTGGCCGCGCCCCTGGACCTGGCGCCGGGAACGACCGAGCTGCTGCCTACCGGCATGGCGATCCACATCGGTACCCCCGGGGTGGCCGCCATGATTCTGCCTCGCTCCGGCCTGGGCCATCGCCACGGCATCGTCCTGGGTAACCTGGTCGGGCTCATCGATTCGGACTATCAGGGCGAACTGCTGGTGTCCTGCTGGAACCGGGGCCAGGACAGCTTCCGCATCGAGGTGGGCGAGCGCATCGCCCAACTGGTGCTGGTGCCGGTGCTGCGCGCGCGCTTCGAGCGGGTCGAATCCTTTACCGCCTCCCCGCGTGGCGAGGGCGGCTTCGGCCATACGGGGCGGAACTGAACGCGGTACTCAGGCAGGTTGATAGGTTACAACGATGGTTACCGTTCACCCCCCTCTCCCCAACCCTCCCCCGCCGGGGGGGAGGGGGCAAGAGAAAGGGTGGCTGATACCCCCGCACCCCCTTGGGGGCGCGAGGGCTCTGAACGGGTGGCATGGGATGGACAGCTACTAAGCGCGAGGTCAAGGCGATGAGTCAGGAATGGAGCCCGCCGGATCAGGGCGGGAACGAGACGGGTCCCCGGGCCACCCTTCCGGGGCTGCATCAATTCTGGATCAACTGTCTCCTCGGGTTGGCCCCTCTCATCCTCCTGGTTTTTCTGGTCGGCCATTATTTCTGGGTCGAGCGGGAGAACGCCTATGCCGCCATGCAGGCCCGCAATTACAGCGATCTGGTGGCCCAAGAGTTGGGCAAGCGGGCCGCGCGCGTCCAGGATGACCTGCGTCGCTGGATTCGGGACCCGGCCCTGCGCCAGGTCCTGCGGTCGGGAGATCCCCATGTACGGCTCGCCGAGGAGCAGCGGTTGGCCGGACGCCTCCCCCTGGCCCTGCGGGTACGGCTGGTGCCCAGCGCCCCCGCGGGGGGCGCCGAGGGTGAGGACGCCACCCCGGACCTGAGCATGGCCGGTAAGGACCTGGTCCATCGGGCGCGCCAGGAACGGGCCACGACCCCGCTGGAGGCCCATCTGGTCGGGCAGGACGGGATGCACCTGGCGGTCGCCGCGCCCGTGCTGGACGAGAACCAGGAAGGGGTGCTGGGCGTGGTGCATGTCGCCCTGCCCATGGCCCTGCTGCCCTTCTTGCAGGACGGGGGGCCCAAGTGGGGACAACTCCAGTTTCAGCAGCAGGTCGAGATCGAGGTCGCGACCCTGGACGCCAAGGCGCAAGCACCGATGCCGGACGCGACGCCCAGCTTCTGGGTCAATGTCCCGGGGACCAGCCTGCGGGTCGCCGCCTGGATGACCCCCGAGTCGCTACTCGCGCCCCAGCCCCTGTTGATCGCCCTGGGCAGTTATCTGCTGGTCATGGGGCTGATTGCCTTCGTCCTGCGGCTGATGTTGAATCGTCTGGAGCAGGCCCTGGCCGCCGATTTCGCTGGTCTGCGGGCCATGATCGAGGATGCCGTCAATACCTGGCCGATCCGCAAGCTCCAATGTCGCTTGGCGGAGACCCAGTCCCTGATGGAGGCGATCCGGCCGCTGCTCATCAGCCTGGCGGCGATCCGTCGCCGCAATGCTCAGTCGTCCCGGCGCCACGAAGCGTTGCCGCCCCTGATGTCGCCCACCGGCCTGGGGCCGGCCGATCTGGAACTGGGCGAGGTCCGCCCCGATCGCCCGGGACCCGGGGAGGGCGGCGACCATCCGGGTACCGGTCAGCCCGCCTGACGGTTAGGACAGAGGCCTGCCACCCCCTGTTGGTGGGAGACGCCGCGGTGGCCTTCCCTGCCAACCGGCGTCGCCATCCAGTGCCTCAGCCAGCGAAACCAATGTCGTAGTCAGAACCCTTGCCGTAGCCAAAGGAAACGAGATGACCATCGCCCTCGAACGTGCCCATAACATCGCCCGCGTGCTGGTGGAGGCCCTGCCCTATATCCAGCGCTTCCAGGGCAAGACCATGGTCATCAAATACGGCGGCAACGCCATGACCGAGCAGGCCCTGAAGGAAGGCTTCGCCCGCGACGTGGTCCTGATGAAGCTGGTGGGTATCAACCCCGTCATCGTCCATGGCGGTGGACCGCAGATCGGGGATCTGCTCAAGCGCCTGGGGATCGCCAGCGAGTTCGTCCAGGGCATGCGGGTCACCGATACCGAGACCATGGACGTGGTGGAGATGGTCCTCGGCGGTCAGGTCAACAAGGAGATCGTCAACTTCATCAACCGCCACGGCGGCCGGGCGGTCGGCCTCACCGGCAAGGACGGCGACCTGATCCGGGCGCGCAAGCTGCTGTTGCGCCGCGATGCCCCGGAGCTCAAGGAACCGGAGATCATCGATATCGGCCACGTCGGCGAGGTGGAGAGCATCGATGTCCGGGTGGTCGACATGCTGGTCAAGGGGGGCTTCATCCCGGTCATCGCCCCCATCGGCGTCGGCACGGATGGCCGCTCCTACAACATCAACGCCGACCTGGTGGCGGGTAAGGTCGCGGAATTCCTCCGGGCCGAGAAGCTGATGCTCCTGACCAATACCCCGGGCCTGCTGGATTCCAGTGGCAACCTGGTCTCGGAACTGGACGTGGGCCGCCTCGACGAGATGGTGCGCACCGGCGTCATCCATGGCGGGATGTTGCCGAAGATCCAGTGCGCGGTGGACGCGGTCCAGGCCGGGGTGCGTACCGCCCACATCATCGACGGCCGGGTGGAGCACGCCCTGCTGCTCGATCTCTTTACCGACGAGGGGGTCGGGACCCTGATCAAGCGCCGGTGAGGCGCGGGGTCACGGGGGCCCTGGTTCCCGGGCGGGCTGACGACCCGGATCAGCGCAGGGCCGCATCCAGGCCCTGAATCGTCCGCACCAGTTCCGGACGCCAGCAGCCCTCGTGGCCCATGGCCGCGGCCTGGCAGCGCAATTCGAGGAAAAGGGTGGCCCCGGGGCCCTGCTCGTCGGGTATCCGCGCCAGGACCAGATCAGCATCCAGGTCCAGATCCAGGTCACCGCCGATGGCAATGGTGCCGGCCGCCCGACCACCCGACCGGGGTGCGGCCACGAAAAGATCCTCCGAATCATCCAGTTGGATCGCCAGCCCCGGCTGGCCCAGGAGATAATCCCGCGCCTGGTCCCAGAGGCGATCGCAGGCGGCGTCGCTGGCGCAGGGGATGACCCGGTGGAGGTCGGTGTGGCGTTTATTGGCGCTCAGGGCCGCCAGGCGGCCGGAGGCCTGCAACTGGCGGTAGCGATTCAGGTCGCGGTCCAGCCGGGATTTGAGGGCCGCCTGTTGCGCCTCGCGGGTGGCGATACTGGATTGGGCCAGGCGGATGGAGCGCTCGGTCTTGCGGGCGCTGATGGTGAATTCCTCGGGGACCGGTTTGCCGGCGCGCTCGAGGTTGCCGGCATAGGTCCGCAGGCTGGCCAGCCAGGCCTCCTGGCGGAGGATATTGTTGCGGGTCACCTGGATCATGGTCTCCAGGGCGCCGAGCTGGTTCTGGTTCGAGGCCATCAGCTCCGCCTCGGAGGGAAAGGTGTGCAGCAGGCCCCGGTCCGCCGTCGCCTGCTGCTTGAGCAGGCGCTCCTGCCCTGCGCGCAGGCGCGTCAGCAGCTCGTCGGCCTTGATCTGCTCCGGGGATCGCGCCGGGGGCACGGTCTGGATGGGAATCCCGTCCTTGCGCAGCTCCGTGTGGCCCTGGCGGACCGAGGCGGGGGGGATGATGTCGGAATAGTGGACATTGCCCTGTTCGTCGACCCAGCGGTAGAGTGCGGCCTCAACCGGCACGGCCAGGGTGCAGGCTAGGGTGAGGGCCAGGGTGAGCCGGCTCAAGATCCGGTAGCGAGTGGCGACGGCCGGCCCCGGTAAGCAGCGGCAGGGTGCTTGACGGGGGCGGTCGAGGGTCGGGGGGTCAAACGCCATAGCGGGAGCGATAGTCGCGCACCGCGTCGAGGGTCTCCGGGGGGATCCCGCTCCCGGCCGGGGAGGCCTCCAGGAAGGTCACCAGGTCCGCCAGAGTGGCGATGCTGACCACCGGGATGCCAAACCGCTCCCGCACCTCCTGGACCGCGGACCGCTCATCCTGGCCACGTTCCTGCCGGTCGAGGGCGATCAGGACCCCGGCGGGTCGGGCGCCCTGGGCGCGGATGATGTCGATGGACTCGCGCACCGAGGTGCCGGCGGTGATGACGTCGTCGATGATCAGGACCGCGCCCCGCAAGGGATGCCCGACGATGAGGCCGCCCTCGCCATGGTCCTTGGACTCCTTGCGATTGAAGGCATAGGGGACATCGCGCCCGTGCTGATCCGCCAGGGCGATGGCCGTCGCCGCCGCCAGGGGATGCCTTTGTAGGCGGGCCCGTAAAGGACATCGCAAGCCAGGTCGGAGGCCTGGAGGGCGGCGGCATAGAATCGCCCCAGCCGGGCCAGGGCGGCGCCGCTATTGAAGAGGCCGGCATTGAAAAAGTAGGGACTGTGACGCCCGGACTTGAGCGTGAAGTCGCCGAACCGGAGGACCCCCTGGTCGAGGGCGAAACGGAGGAAATCGCGCTGGTAATCCTGCATCTTTCGGCTTCCGGGCGGAGGGTCACGCTGATCGGGCTATGATACACACTTACATCCTGATGTCAGCCGGGGGAACTGTTGATGCTGAGTGGTCTGGAACAGGGGGTGGCGGCCTTTCTGGTGGGCCTGCTGGGGGGGGTCCATTGCGTGGGCATGTGCGGCGGCATTGTCGGCACCCTGACGCTGGGCCTACCGGTCGGGGTCAGATCCCAGGCGCCGCGCCTGCTGCCTTACCAACTGGCCTACAATCTCGGCCGGATCGCCAGCTATGGGGTGGCCGGCGCCCTGCTGGGCGGCCTTGGTCAGGCGGCCTTCCTGGCCTTGCCGTTGCAGCGCGGCCTCTACTTGATCGCGGCCCTCTTCATGCTGCTGCTCGGGCTCTATCTGGCCGGCTGGTGGCCGGGATTCGCCCGCCTGGAGGGCCTGGGCACGGGGCTGTGGCGACGGCTCGAACCCCTGGGACGGCGTCTGCTGCCCATCCAGTCCCTGGGCCAGGCCTTGGGCATCGGTTTCATCTGGGCCTGGATCCCCTGCGGGCTGGTCTACAGCGTTCTGATCTGGGCCCTGGCGGCTGGCAGCGCCCTCCAGGGGGCCTTGTTGATGCTCGCCTTCGGCCTGGGCACCCTCCCGACCCTGCTGGGGATGGGCATGCTGGCGGGCCTGGCGGCCCGCTTCACCGAACAGGTTTGGTTACGCCGCCTCGCCGGCTTGGTGGTCCTCGGCTTTGGCCTGCATGCCCTGTGGCAATTCTTCCAGACCTGAGGGTGCTGAAGCGCTCCCCCGTCGCTTATACCCATCGCATGTCAGTTTTCGGCATCGCTAGGGAGGGTCGGGGGCGACTGGCGGGGGTGTCAACCGCAGGGATGCGATTGTCAAGCCTACAGGGACGTATTCAGGTTGTCCCCCGCCAGACGCCACCCGACCCGGAAAAACCGAAAATGAGGTGCGATGACTTTATCACCTGGCCCGGCTTGAGGGACACAGACATGAGGGGCGCAGGTGATTCACTCGGTAAAGAATTCCTGCTCCATGTGGATCCGTACCGGCTTGTCGCTACCCTGGGGTGTCACCTCGATGGCGAAGTCGAGGGTCTGGGCATTCTGGACCAGGAATTCCCCGATGTAGTAGACGGCATGACCCTCGCGAATCTCGCGCATGACGATGGGCGCCTTCTGGCCGGTTTCCGTGACGATGTCCGCGCTTACCAAGGCCGGTACCGGGGTGCCGGTGGTGCCGGCCACCTCCCGGATCACGCTGACGTTGAGCAGCCCGCGGTATTTACTGCGCTGGAAACCGTAAGTGGTCGCGATCTGGGGCGTCAGGGTGTCGGCGGAAATGGCGTTGTGGTGGATGGTGAAGCCGTCCACCCGGGTGCTGTTCTCGGCGAATGACGAGACGGGCAGGAGTAGGGCGGCCATGCAGAGCAGGCCAAGGAATAACGGGCGTTTCATGGTAGGTTCTCCAAAAGGTTCATCCCAGGGACCGGCGCGGCTCTCCTGGTAAGTACGGCCCTGATTTGTTGGCGCGATGGCCGTTTTGAAAGGGCCTCAGCGCGGGGGGAGAAAAGTCGGGAGCCGTTTTGGCTGGCGGATGCGGACCCGCTTGTGCCGCCCCTGGGCGCCGCTGATCACCTCGACCCGGGACGGTGGCACGCCAAAGCAGGTGGCGAGAAAGCGTCCCAGGTGGGCATTGGCCTTACCATCCACGGGTGGGGCGGTGATCCGCACCCGAAGTTCGTCCCCCGCCTGATCCCCCGCGGGTTCCTCGAGGCTATCGGCACTGGCCCGGGGCTGGACCTTGAGGTTGAGCACCAGGTCGTCCCCTTCCCAACGGTACCAGCCGGCGTTGGTCACTTTAATCGCCTCAGTTGTGGATATTGCCCATCAATTTGGGTTTCCCGGGTCGGGTGGCGTCTGGCGGGGGACGCCGTAAATACGTCCCTGTAGGCTTGGCGCCAGCATCCATGCTGGCGACACCCCCGCCAGACGCCACCCGACCCTCCTTTACACAATGTCAAAGAGTCATTCGCAAGGTGTATGCCCGCTGATGGTTATTGGGCGCTAGAAAGGGGAACGTCCGCTCTGCCGAGAGAAGTCCTCTCTCAGGCACGCCGCTGGCGCCAGCCCGTTGAGGTCAGAAGGGGCTGCCGGTGAGTAGCTTCAAGGGGGGAAGAAGCAGCATCTGCATGAAAATCAGGCCGATGGTGACGGCAATGGGTGATAGGTCCAGGCCGCCGATTGGCGGCAGGCGCCGTTGCACCGGGGCCATGACCGGATCGGTGAGGGTGTGGATGAGCTGGACCATGGGGTTGAAGGGGTCCGGATTGATCCAGCTCAGGATGACCCGGATGATGACGCCATAGAGGAAGACGTCGATGGCCAGCTCGACCAGGGCTGGGAGGGACCAGAGGACGGCGCCCAGGGAGGCCAGACCCAGGCCCGCCAGGACCCCGACCAGGAAGAGCACCAAGGTCTGCACCAGCCAGGCCAGGACCAGGGAGGAGATGTCCAGGCCCCGGAAACCGGGAATGTACCGGCGCAGGGACCGCAGCACCGGGCTGGTGACCTTGACCACGAACTGGGAGAGGGGGTTGTAGAAGTCGGCCTTGGTTAGTTGCAGCAGGAAGCGCAGGATGACCACGAAGGCATAGAGCCCGCCCAGGGTCTGGATGAGGAAGATCAGGGGATTGGTAAGATAGTTACCGCTCATGAGCTTTTGGCCAGCAGGGTGGAGAGTTCCGCGGAACGGGCCTGGGCGGCGCGCACCGCCTCATCGATCAGGCGAGAAAAATCCCCCGCCATCAGCACCCGCAGGGCGCTTTCCGTGGTGCCGCCAGGGGAGGTCACCCGCCGGCGCAACTCGGCCGGGTCATGGCTGCTTTCCATCGCCATGCGCGCGGCGCCCAGGGCGGTCTGGATGGTCAGCAGGCGGGCGCTCTCGGCGTCCAGGCCCAGGGCGATGGCGACCTTCTCCAGTTCTTCCATGAGCAGGAAGAAATAGGCCGGGCCGCTACCGGAGACGGCGGTGACGGCATCCAGCAGGTCCTCCCGTTCCACCCAGCGGGTCAGCCCCCCGGCGCGCATGATGGTCTCAGCGCGGTTACGCTGGCCGGTGCTGACCTCGGGGCTGGCATGCAGGACGATGGCCCCGGCCTGGATCATGGCCGGGGTGTTGGGCATGGTGCGCACCAGGGGACGGTGCCCGCCGCCTAGCCAGGCCTGGATGCTCTCCTCGCGGATGCCGGCCATCACCGAGATGTACAGGGGGACCTTGGTGGTCAGGGCATGGCCGAGGCCGGTGCAGACCTCATGGGCCATCTGGGGCTTGACGCACAGCAGCACCACGTCGGCCTCGCCTTGGGCCAGGGCATTGTCGGGGGTGACGCGGACGCCGAAATGGCTGGCAAGCTGGTCCCGCTTGTCGGTATCGGGCTCGCTGACGATGAGATGGGTCGGATCGTAGCCATCGCTGACCAGACCGGCGATCAGGCTGCTGGCCATGTGGCCACCACCGATGAAGGCGATCGTCTCGCGTGTCATGTCTCTCAAGTTCCAGTGCTATCCAGTGAAAGGGCTATGCTACCGCTTCCCCTTGCTTAGTGCCGTGGTCCGAAGATCGCCGTGCCGACCCGCACCAGGGTGGCCCCCTCGGCGATCGCCGCCTCCAGGTCGTCGGACATGCCCATGGACAGGACGCTCAGGGGACAGTCGGGGCTGGCGAGGCGGTCACGCAACTCGCGCAGGGCGCGGAAGGGTTGGCGCTGGGCGGCCTCACCCGCCGCCGGGGCGGGCAGGCACATGAGGCCGACCAGCTCCAGGTGGGGCAGCTCGCGGCAGGCCGCCAGTAGTTCGGCGGCCTGGTCGGGGGGGACCCCGCCCTTGGTGTCTTCCCCGCTGATATTGATCTCCAGGCAGACCTTGAGGGGGGGCAGGTCGGGGGGACGCTGGCGGGACAGGCGCTCGGCGTGATGGACGGAGGTCAGGCCGTGGACCCAGGCGAAGTGCTCGGCGATCGGGCGGGTCTTGTTGGTCTGGAGCTGGCCGATGAAGTGCCATTCCAGGGGCAGGTCCGCCAGGGCGGCCTGCTTGGCGAGGGCCTCTTGCAGGTAGTTTTCGCCAAAGGCGAGCTGGCCGGCGCCATGGGCGGCGCGGATAGCCGCGGCCTCCTGCGTCTTGCTGACCGCCAGCAGCCGGACGCTGCCCGAGGTCCGACCGAAACGGGTCTCCGCGGCCGCGATCCGCGCTTGGACCGCCGCCAGTCGCTCAGAAAGGGAGAGGGAAGTGTTGGGGTTCATGATCGTGTGACCATTCTCCTGGCTGGGCAAATTTGAGTCATCGCAGCTCAATTTTCGGCTTCCCCGGGTCGGGTGGCGTCTGGCGGGGGACGCCGTAAATACGTCCCTGTAGGCTTGGCGCCAGCATCCATGCTGGCGACACCCCCGCCAGACGCCACCCGACCCTCCTCTTCGACGCCGAAACCCGGTGCCCGTCGTCCACATAGGAGGATGAAGTTACCGTCGTGATCAGGCTTCGCCCTTCAGGTAGCGGACCAGTTTGCCCAGGGCCTGACCACGATGGCTGAGGCGGTTCTTGGTCTCCGGGTCCAGTTCCGCGGAGGTGCACCCCTCGCTGGGGACGAAGAAGATGGGATCGTAGCCGAAGCCGTTGTCGCCGCGGGGGGCGTCGAGGAGCAGGCCCTCCCAGGTGCCCTGGCAGATTACCGGCGTCGGGTCCTCGGCATGGCGCAGATAGACCATGAGGCACTGGAAGCGGGCGGTGCGCTGTTCGGGGGGCACCTCGCGGATCACCTCGATCAGCTTGTCGAGGTTGTCCAGATCCGAGGCCCCGGCCCCGGCGTAGCGGG
>Ga0116141_10003642_pt1 | contig 13039 bp, 14 predicted proteins | sample AD_UKC097_MetaG_FD_89744 | JGI IMG/M metagenome (GOLD analysis project Ga0116141, IMG submission 89744) | Active sludge microbial communities of municipal wastewater-treating anaerobic digesters from USA - AD_UKC097_MetaG | ecosystem: Engineered > Bioreactor > Anaerobic > Digestate | place: USA... | reverse complement strand
TAAAGGGGGTAAAAAGGGTTACTGTGTGGTCTCCGTCACTTGTTGGTCGAGGTATCCTTCTGTTTTGCTTTGAGGCTGTCGGCAACTTTTTGGATCGCTTTCGCGCTGGTAAGGCTCGATATTGCTCCTCCACCCTGCGCCGCGCCCTTCATCGAGGGTTTCGGTGTCCCGGTAATCGCGTCGGCTTTTTTATCGAATGACTCCTCACTTACCGAAGCTACAGCCGCCGTCACCGGTAAGTTATTACCTCCGGTCGATCTTGTATTAGGGGCTGGAGAGTACTCAGCACCTCTTTCAGTAGAAACTTTTGGGGGTGGTTGAGAAGCGGGGGCGTCACCTTTTGAGGGGTACTGTTGCTCTTTGCTTTCGAACTGGGGACTGTTGTCAATTTTGTCGTCTGTCTTGGTACCAGTGGAAGCCACCTGATCCTGCTGAACAGCAGTGTCGATCTTCTGTATTATCTCATCGCCGGGTTCGTTCACCAGAAGCACGAAGGCAACTATGGCTACAACTCCCACTGCCAGCGCGGAGGGAACAGGTTTAAGAAACCCTGTTATCCTCTCCCACAGACCCGGTTTGGCCTCAGCATATTTTTCCGAATTTATCCGTCGCATCAGATCGGCCTCAAATCCGGGAGGGGCATCCACCTTGGGCATTTCTTTCAGAAGCTGCCTTAGCTCCCGAAACTGCTCCTCTTCACTTAGTAAGTCTTTATTCTCCATGAAAACCTATTCCTTGAAAATATCTCTCAATAATTCCTGTAACTGAGCACGACCACGATTGATCCTTGATTTAACGGTTCCGATGGAGATACCCATCGTTTCCGCGATCTCTTCGTAAGACATCTCCTGAATGTCTCTCAAGATCACCATTTCCCGGTAAACTTCGGGCAGTTTTAAGAGAGCTTCCTGAATCATCTTGTTCTTCATTCCTGAATCCACCAGCCTGTCGGGAAGCGGCCCCCCATCGGGGAGGTCCATCGTCTCTTCATCCTCTCCCCAGGAGTTGATGGAGATCTGATTCTTCCTTTTACGCCTTTGAAGCTCGGTTTTTGCAAGGTTGCCCGCGATGGTGTAGATCCAAGTGGAGAATTTTGCAAAGGTTTTGTAAGAATCTTTGTTCCTGTAAACCTTTATAAAAGTCTCCTGAACCACATCCGAAGTGGCATCCCTGTCGCCGAGGAACCTGAAAACGAAGTTGAAAAGGGGATTTTTGTAGCGCGATACTATCGCTTCAAAAAGCTCCGTGTCATTCGTCTCCTGAAATTCAAGGATCAACTGTTCGTCAGTCAGATCTCTTAATCTTCTGTCGCTCAATGTGTGTTATACTCTGGTTGTTTAGCAAATGTTTCAGAGGAGAAAATTAGAATATTCCGCTGATAAGATAAAGATTTTAAATTAAAATCTCGTTAAGGACGGTGAACATGACGGTTTTTTCGTCGGTGTCGCTACTCTTAAGCGCGATGTCGGCTCTGAGCAGTGCCGCGTAAACGAGACTGAGATCTTTGAAAGAATATTTCTGAAGTGCGGGTTTAAGTTTATCAAGCTGCCACTTTTGTATCCCCGCGTCTGAGGCGACCTCAAAATCGTTCCTGCTTCCGGAAAGCGCTTCCCTCACATTAATGAGAGTCGAGAACTGCCTGTTCAGGTGAAACAGGATCAGGAGTGCGGGCTCACCCTGGTTCATTATCTTGCCCAGGAGCCGGAGAGCCCCGGGCCTGTCTTTTACTAAAACCTTGTCGATAAAATCGAATATGGTGAACTGCTTTGTAGGAGCCACGGATCGCTTTATCATATCGGCATCAATATCAACCTTGTCACTCCCCGCGAACTCGATCAACTTTTCGAGCTGCATCTCAATCATTAGTTTGTCGTCACCGGTGAGGCTGACCAACAATTCAGCGTCATGCCGCTCAATCTTCTTACCGGCAAGCTTTGCCGTCGACTCAACCCACCCGACCAGATCGTCGAAATCGGGAGTCTTCGCCACATAAGCGAACCCCATCTCCGCGATGGTTTTATACGGCTCTTTGTCGGGGAAATTCACATCATCATAAAGAATTATGAGAGTGGTGTGGGGCGATGGATTCTTGAAGTAAGAGATCAGATGCGGATTGTATTTTCTGCCGTCGAACTTCAGATTGTTGAAGTTCTTCACTATGGCAAGCCTTCTATCCCCTGCGAGGGGGAACGACTGACAGAAATCGAGTATTTCATCAACCGAAGTTGAAGAACCCTGGAACAGTTGGATATCGTAATCAAAAGGGATCTCAGGCTCCAGATATTTCTGGATAGCCTGAGTCCTCTTGTCAATCTCGTAGCCGTCTTTCCCGTAAAAAAAGTAGACAGGTTTAAGGCTCTTCGCCTTCAGATCCTGCGCCACTTGTGAGATCAACGGCGCCTGAAATTTTTTACTCACTTACCTGGATCGAGTTAATAACTACATCAACCACAGGGCGGTCGAAAGGTTTCAGGGTCTCGGTGGTACCGATAGCTTCCACCACTTCCATACCTGAAGTAACCTTGCCAAAAACGGTGTGTTTGCCGTCGAGCCAGGGGGTTGCAACAAGGGTAATGAAGAACTGGCTACCGTTGGTATTGGGACCTGCATTCGCCATCGAAAGGATGCCGGGGCCTGTGTGTCTCAGGTCTTTCACGATCTCATCGTTAAATTTCGGTCCCCAGATGCTTTCGCCACCGCGGCCGGTACCGGTCGGGTCGCCGCCCTGGATCATGAAATCCGCGATAACCCTGTGAAAGATCACGCCGTTATAATACCCTTTTTTAGCGAGACCGGTGAAGTTCTCCACTGTTTTTGGTGTCTTGTCGGCGAAAAGTTCAACCTCGAACTCTCCCATCGAAGTATCAAATTTTGCAATTACTGCGCTCATTTTTTCTTCCTTTTTTCGATTTTAATTTCCTGGATCACAACCGGCTCAACAGGTTTGTCCTGCGGGCCTTTTTTTACCTTGCTGATCTTGTCCACCACATCATAGCCTTTGATAACCTCGCCAAAAATGGTGTGCTTGTAGTTAAGCCACTCGGTTTTCGCGGTGGTTATAAAGAACTGTGAAGTGTTGGTGTTCGGACCCCTGTTGGCCATCGCGAGGAGGCCGGTCCTGTCAAAAGTAAGTCCCATAACCAGCTCATCGGCGAAGTCGCCTCCCCAGATCGATCTGCCACCCATGCCCGTGCCGGTTGAGTCGCCACCCTGGATCATGAAGTTCTCGATCACTCTGTGAAAGATCACGCCGTTATAGTAACCTTGGGTGGCAAGGGTGGTAAAGTTCTCTATCGTTTTGGGGGCTTCTTTCGGGTAGAGCTGAAGTTCGATCGTTCCCATATTTGTCTTCATCACCGCGACCGTAAGAGTGTCGTAGTTAAAGACGGGTCTTTCCGCAACCTCGTTTTTCTTCTGGGCACAACCCGTAAAACTGATCAAGGCGAATAGAAGTATTACCGTGATATTACGCATCAATTTCTCCGTTATGGTGTAATGGTGTTCGAAAAGAGTAATGCCAGAATGATCAGTCCGGCTACAATTCTGTAAACAATAAAAAGGTTTGTAGAGTTTTTCCTGAGAAATTTCAGGAGAAAATCGATCGCGAGATAGCCGCTCACTCCGGAGACCACCGTTGCAACAGCAACCGCGATCAGGTGATCCTGATTCAGAAATTCGAGCCCTTCCTTCAGTTGAAGCAACCCGCTGGCCAGGATCGCAGGGATGCTGAGAAGGAACGAGAACCTTGCCGCGGCCTCCCTGTTCAGACCCATAAAGAGTCCACCGGTAATAGTTGTTCCCGATCTTGATGAACCGGGGATGAGCGCGAAGGCTTGGGCTATCCCAACCACAATGGCATCCCAAATTCCGACATCCTCAATCTTCTTGTCGAATTTAGCTGTCTTTTCAGCAATAAAAAGAATTATCGCGAGAACTATCAGCGATGTTGCTATCACATAGAGATTCTTCGTAAACGCGCCTTCAATTATATCCTTGAAGCCGAGGCCCACGATAACCACAGGTATGGTACCTATAATTACAAGCCAACCGAGGCGGGAGTTAAGCGATTGCTGTTTGTACCCTTTCCGTTCGATCAGGTTGTCGCGGAAGAACTCGATAACGATGTTATAAATATCCTTGGCGAAATAGACCAGAATAGAAACGAGTGTACCAAGCTGAATGATGGCGATTATCGCGGTCCATTCTTCGGGTTTGTTCGCGTTTATCAGGCCCATTATCTTTCCGGTTATTGTCAGATGGGCAGTGCTGCTAACCGGCAGGAATTCAGTTAACCCCTGCACGATCCCCAAAATTATCGCTTCGAGAATACTCATTAAAAATCCTTAAAAAGTGAAAGAAACACCGATCTTTAAACCGAGTGAGAGGGAGTTAACGGAAAGGTCGCCACCCCTGTGTCTGATGGCTATTCCGTCTTTTTTTGGAGTGCCGCCGGCATCGTAGCGGGCGTCGGCACCTATGTAAGCAAAAACATTTTTAGAAAGGGCGGTCGAACCTGATGCCCGGGCAACAACTCCGAACCCTGTTGAAGTGTAGGTAAGCCCGGTTACCACGAATGGTTTAATCTCATCGACCACTATGAATCGTGGACCCACGCCCCCGCCAAACTTGAAGCTGTACCCCGCGCCTTCAATCATGTAGTAACCCATGAGTGTTGGTGAGATGAACTTGTAGTTCATTTCATACTTCCCGTTAACGGTTATGTTGGTGTATGAATTAAAAGCGTACGCTCCCTCAACCGCGATCTGCAGATTTTCCCCGGCCTTGTAACCCAGCTCGCCACCGAACTCGATCATGGTGTTGATATCAGCCATCCGGTTACCAGGTGAGGCAAAGTTCTCGTTGATGTAGTCGCGAAGGTCGGCGGTGCTGGCAATGTTTATCCCCATGCTGGCCCTCCCTTCCCACTGCGCGAAGAGCGCCGGAGAAACAAGGAGCAGTAAGAGGAGTGTAATGTTAGTTTTGCTGATCATTGTCATCAATATCAATCATATCTTCAGTGTGAACGCCCGGCAGTTTGAACTTGAACCAAACGAGGAATCCCGCGGCAACCACGAGATGGAGGATATATGTTATACCATGCTGAAATGTAGCGAACGCCAAACCAAGTTCCGCCGGAATGCCGTAAAGCATCAGCATCGCGGTTTTTGTGATAGTGTGAACGCTACCGATTCCTCCCGGTGTTGGGATCATAACGCCTATGGCGCTTATGCTCATTATTATCCAGGCCGCGCCAAAACCGAGGTTGTAGCTCGAATCGAGGCCCAAAGCATAGAATCCCGCCCAACTGGTGGCGGCATATCCGAGCATTATCAGAACAGAATAGATCACTGTCTTTATATACGCGGAAGTGGTTTTAAGCGTTGAGAAACCGACGATCATCTTGTGGAAAAGCTCCTCAAGTTTGTCAGCGGTTTTGTGTGAAAATTTCTTTACCAACGAAGTGGTGATGTTTGAAAATCGCTCCTTGAATTTTATAAGGAGAACAAGGAACACAAGTAGTACCACAAATCCCAGCGTACCGAGCTGTATTGTTAATTTAAGCCAACTAAGCTCGCCGGAGTAGATGTCACCCTCATAAATCCATCCGCTGAGCACCACGGCAAAAGCGAATACCGACATGTCGATGATTCTCTCCACTACCACAGTCCCCAAAATGGAAGTCTTTGAAAGGTTTTCCGTTTTACCAACGGCAACAGCGCGCCCCACTTCACCAAGCCTGGGAACAAGATTGTTCAATCCGTATCCCACGAGCACTGCTCCGAAGAGGTTGATCGAACTTATTTCAGGCTTCAGCGATTCCATGATCGCCTTCCACCTTAACGCCCTGAACCAGTGAGCAAGCATCTGAAATACGATCAGCAACACCATCCACAAAGGTGAGGCGTTCTTTATGTTGTTCCAGAGTTCTCCCGCGTCGACCCCCTTGAATGCCCAGTAAAGAAACAGCCCGGCAAGCCCGAGAGAGATCACATAAACTAAAAGTTCGCGGGGAGAGAAGAGTTTTTTCTTAGCGGAGGTCAACTACTTTGCTATCTCCGGAGGGTTTGAATGAAAAATCGGAATCGGGCAACCCTTTATTAAGTGAGTAACCGGAAAAAGTTACTGTCATGAGCGATTTTGAATTATCCTCTATCACGATTGATGCTATCAGATCCTGTGCATCCTTTGTTATCTCAACCGAGCGGAAACCAAGCTTTTTCCCCTTCTTCGGGGTCATTTTTACTTTTCCGGGTCCGGATTCAGTGAGGTCGCAGTCGGAGGGGACAGAGTTAACTATCCTGTTCACGCTTAAAAGTGAAACAGCCTTGTTGTCGCTCTTAGTGATGATAACCTTGTTCTGCTTCTTGTCGTGGTTCCAGTTCGTCTTCCCGTCGCTGACTATCAGACTGTTCCCGAAGGTCAATCGCACTTTGTCAGCTTTTTTGTAAGAGAAGGTGCCTTTTGCCGTAAGTGTCTTACCTGTGAATTGTTGGTAAGAAGCAGTGAGATCAGAAAGGCTGTTGAATTTCTTCTGAATCGCCTGAATTGTTGCGTTTTGTGCGCTGACCGCTGAGGAAATCAAAATAACCGCTGCCAGTAAACCAAAAAAGAGATTTTTCATGTCATTTCCGTTTTTCATGGTTTACTACAGATTTATGAGAATTGTTTCAAGTTCATCCTCGTTATCAACGAGTATCTCGCGCGGTTTGCTTCCCTCGCCCGCTCCAACTATTCCGGCCATTTCAAGCTGGTCAACTATTCGTGCGGCCCTGGCGTAACCGACCTTCAATCGCCTCTGAAGGAACGAAACCGAACCTTGCTGGCTTCTTATGACAGAGCGGGCGGCATCTTCAAACAGGGGGTCTTTGTCGTCGAGGAAACTACCTTCATTCCCCTTCTTGTCGAGGAGTGACGGGAGTTCGTAAATCTCTGGTGGATATGGTTGTTGCGCTACCACATCGATCAGTTTTTCAATCTCATCGGTGGTAATGTAGGCGTTCTGAATTCTTATCGGCTTGGGAGTTCCCGGAGGCAGGTAAAGCATGTCGCCTCTTCCCAGGAGCTGCTCGGCGCCGTTCATATCGAGGATGGTGCGCGAATCGGTCCGCTGAGCCGTCTGATAAGCGATCCTCGCGGGGAAGTTCGCTTTGATTACACCGGTGATAACATCCACCGAAGGCCTCTGAGTTGCAACCACAAGGTGAATGCCAACCGCGCGGGCCATCTGCGCGAGGCGGGCAATAGGCTCCTCGACATCCTTGCCGGCCGTGATCATAAGATCGGCGAGCTCATCTATAACCACAACAATATAAGGCATGAACTTGTGGTCGAATTCTTCACCGTCGCGCGGTTTCAGAGTGCCCGTTTTTATCTTGTTGTTGTAGTCAACTATGTTCCTGACGCCGATGTGCGAAAGTTTGTCGTACCTTATCTCCATCTCAAGCACCATCGCCTTCAGAAGTATAACAGCACTTCCGGGGGATGAAACGATAAAGTCGTTAATATCGGGTGATTTTACCAGGAAGTGGTGTTTAAGAGTTTCATAGACAGAGAGCTCAACCTTCTTCGGATCGATAATGGCAAATTTAACTTCGTTCGGGTACTTCGAGAAAAGGAGAGACGCGATGATCATGTTTACGCCCACCGACTTTCCGGAGCCGGTGGCACCGGCGATCAGAAGGTGAGGCACACGGGCGAGATCATCAACGAATGTCTGTCCGGAGATCGACTTACCAAGAGCGATCGGAAGCGAATATTTGCTGTTCTTAAGATCGGGCAAAACCGAGCCTGCCAGCACGATCGAAGGATTGTCGTTAGGTATCTCAACACCGATCGTTCCCCTGCCGGGCATCGGGGCGATGATTCTGATACCCTTGGCGGCGAGCGCGAGGGCTATGTCGTTCTCGAGTGAAAGGATCTTGCTGATCTTAACGCCGGGAGCGGGTACAATTTCAAAAAGTGTTACCACCGGTCCTGCGGTTGTATCGATCTTTTCGATCTCTATATCAAATAGGGCAAGCTTCTCTTTGAGCCTGATCTTCTTGCTCTCAAGCTCCGCCTCTTCGGCGTAGTGTCCCGAGTCGTCAGCTTTTATGAGGAATTCACCGTCTGGGATGCTGTAGTCATCTGTCGTGTGCCTCTCCTCGGGGAATGCCCTTTCCACCTTCGGGGGCGGGGGCACAATCTCTGAATTGGTTTTTACCGTTGTGGAGAAAACAGGTTTTGGCTTTGCAACAGGTTGCACGGGTCCAAGGTCTTGCTCAAACTTAAGTTCGTCGGCAAAGATCGGAGGCTGGGTGCTTTTTTCACCCTGAACCACTTTACTGATCTTATCCTGACTTTTCTCGAGCGAGGTCTTCCGCTCCGCGGCTCTGGTCTGCGTTTTTTCGGCAGCTTTTTCTGAAGTCTCCCTTATCTTCTCAGCGCCCGACTGAATGGCATCTTTCCCTTTTTCAGCAACAAACAGGAAGAACCTGTCGATCTTCAGATCGAAGGAGATCACGAGCACTGTTACGATAAGTACAACAAAAACAGCAACTGAACCAACCCCACCGAGGAATTTATAAGCGAGCGCGCCCACGGTTTTCCCCATTCCCCCCGCGAGAATCACGGCGGTTTCTTCGCTGATGGCACCCAGAGCGTATATCGTACCCCAAAATGAGGCAAGAATGAAAGCCGAGCCAAGGAGGAAATTGGTGATGTAGATAAGTCTGCGGAGATCAAGCGGTTTAAAGAGGCGGAAACCCCACATCCCGGTGATCAGTGGGATCACTATCGAAAAATAGCCAAATGCTGACTTCACGAAGAAAGCGGCAATATACGCTCCCGCGATTCCAAGCCAGTTGTTGGTAGGCATTGCCTCAACCGAGGCACTCCTTACACGCGGGTCGTCGGCCTGCGAGAAAGATATTATGCTTAGTAAAAGGAGAACGGAGAAAGTAACGATGAAAAGCCCAAGCAGTCGCTTTTTCTTTTCTTGTGATAGCTCAAAATAAGTTCTGCCGCTCTCTTTTTTGCTTCTTCCGCTCATCCCGCTCCGGGGTTAAATGTTGGTCAGATGGTGCGATGGATCAAAAAGTTTGATCGCGGTACTCTCGAATACCGGCACCACATCAGTAAGGTTTTTCTGCGCGCAATATTCAAGATCAGCGCTGAAACCTTCGGTTTTAAGAACATTTCCGTGCTCACTGATCGCGAAAAGGCCGGCAAGATCATCACCGTACTTGTTGTACAGATCGAGGGCGACTTTCGACGCGTCCGAAAGTTCAAGGTCACCGCCGAGTTTCAAAACTTCATCTATCAGCATGCCGGCACAAACGGTGTCTTCGAGGCTGAAATCTCCGTTCCGGCCGGAGCAGATCACATCGATATCCTTGCCGAGGCCTGCCACATGTTCCGCTACCTTAGATACATTAAGAAAGGAGCAGATAAACGAACCGGTGCCATATTTGGTCTTAACGATCGCCTTGGAGCCGTTGGTAGTAAAAAATACAATCGATTTGCCTGCAACAACTTCAGCAGAATATTCAAGCGGAGAATTGCCCAGGTCGAATCCCTCGATCTTCTTCGAGTTCTTCTCCCCTCCGCGCATCGTTCTTCCACCGAACGAACTGGCAGATGCTATCTTGCTGAAATCGAGCGAACCTACAGGCACGATCTCTTTGGCGCCGTTCTTGATTGCAGTTACTATAGTCGATGTCGCCCTGAGAACATCTATCACAACAGATATTCTACCCGCAAAGTAAAGTTCTTCCACCATGAGCGGTGTTAATATAGTATTGATCCTCATGATATCCCTGAGCTATTTCTTTATGAAAGGCAATTTGGTTACCTGCAGTGGTATCCGGTTGCCTCTTATTACCATATCCAGCTTTTCTTCATTCTTTAATGTATCCGCGTCAACATACGCGAGGGCTATACCCTTCTCAAGCATTGGGCTGACCGTACCGCTGGTGAGCTTACCGACCGGTTTGTCACCCGCGAAAACTTCATACCCGGGCCTTGGGAAAGATTTTTCCAGGCAGACCACAGGAGTGAGCTTTCGGGTGAGGCCCGCTTCTTTAATCTTTACGAGGGCATCCTTACCGGTGAATGAAGGCTTTTTGAGTTTGGTGATCCAACCAAGCCCTGCTTCGAGGGGATTGGTGTTCTGATCGATATCGTTACCGTAAAGGCAAAATCCCATCTCCAGCCGGAGTGAATCTCTTGATCCAAGGCCGCAAGGTTTAACGAGGTATTCGTTGCCGTGCTTCATAAGCGCATCCCAGAGTGAGCACGCATACTGCTCGTCACCTCTGAAGTAGAGTTCGAAACCAAGCTCTCCTGTGTAACCCGTACGGGAAACGAGCACCCTTGAACCTCCAAAATCACCATAGGTGAAGTGGTAATACTCGATGTCGAAACTGACTCCAAAAACCGCCTCGACAACATTACGGGAATAAGGACCCTGAACAGCGATGAGAGAGTACTCATCACTCTGGTCGGTGATCGTAACACCGTGGTTGTTATTCTTGTGCATCCACTCAAGATCTTTCTCGATGTTGGAAGCATTGATAACCAGCATAAACTTTTGTTGTTCAAGCTTGTAAACGAGGAGATCGTCAACAATTCCGCCATCTTCATAACACATGGCTGAATACTGCACTCTTCCGGGGAACAGGTTTGAGATATCGTTAATGGTCAGGTTCTGCACATATTCGAAGGCTCTCTCGCCTTCGATCAACACTTCACCCATGTGGCTTACATCGAAAAGCCCAACCGAATTCCTGACTGCCTTGTGTTCGGCAATGATCGATTCATACTGGATAGGCATTGAAAAACCTGCAAAATCGACCATCTTGGCGCCTAATTTTTCATGCGCATGATAAAGTCTTGTCTTTTTCACTTTATAACCTAAGATTGAAATTTCTTTTTTGAATCTTTAAATATAATCATTTACGAGATACTACTCTGACACGATGGAAGTAATATCCTGCTTCGTTTTCTTCGAAATAACTTTGAACTGATTCGAATTAAATGCGTTGTCCTCCTCGATCCTGATCTTCAAGAAGTATTTCAACTGCATCTTTGTAAGAGTGCTGGGGAAACCTTCTTTTAGTTTCTGTGCAACGAAAGGATGGCACTTGATAATAATTGAACTGAACTTCGACTCTCCGCTGAACTTCCCGAGCCACTCATCTATCTCATGGATCAGATGCGACTTCTTGGTTAGAAGGCCCGTTCCCATACAGACGGGACAGGTTTCAGTGAGGGCCTGCATTATATTCTGGCGCACTCTCTGGCGCGTGATCTGTACCAGACCGAAATCGGACATGGGGAGGATCGAAACCTTGGCGCGGTCGCGTCTGAATTCCTTCTTCAGGTCATCATAGACTTTCTTGCGGTTCTTTCATCCTCGAGGTCGATGAAGTCGATGACGATCAAACCGCCAATGTCGCGGAGCCGTAGCTGGCGCGCAATCTCGCGGGCAGCTTCGAGATCTGTTTTGAGCGAGTTAAGTTCTTGATCCTTGCTCGCGGCGTATTTACCCGAGTTTACATCTATCACCACCATCGCTTCAGTGTGATCGATAACGATGTGTCCACCGCTCTTCATCGGCACTCTTCTGGCAAAAAGTTCTTTTATTTGTTCTTCAACCTTAAAAGATTCGAAGATTGGCTCATCGCCTCTTACCTGCTCAACTTTGTCACTGAGTTCCGGCTGCGCCAGGGTGATGTAATCTTTTATCTCCCGGTAAACCTTTTTATTATCGATGTACACCTTCGAGATATCGGAAGTGAAAAGATCACGGATAACGCTCGATGTGGTCGAAACATCCTGATACACCAGCGACGGAGGGGTTTCAGTTCTGGCCTTCTCCTGAATCTTCTTCCACATTTTTAGAAGGCTTCTCACATCGTCTTTTATCTGTTCTTCAGACTGTCCCTTGGCGACAGTTCTGATTATGAGACCGTAATTCTGGGGAAGGAACGACTTGGCAATAACGCGCAGCCTCTTCCTCTCACGGTAGTCGGTGATCTTTTTTGAAACGCCAATTTTGTTGTCGTAAGGAAGGAGAACACAAAAGCGACCGGGTATTGAAATGGCCGAGGAGACCCTCACGCCTTTGTTAACCACAGGCTCTTTTGTGATCTGTACCAAGATATGTTCCCCCTTCTGAAGAACGGGGACACCATTAATGAACTTGGGAGTTGAGGCAGTATTCTCCTCATCAGCCGCGGCTCTGGTTACATTGTCGTCCGCTTCATCCTCATCGATCATCGCTTGAAGTTCTTTTGTCCTCTCTCCAATATCAGAGAAATGAAGAAAGGCATCATGCTTCATGCCTATATCGATAAAAGCGGCTTTAATTCCGGGGAGAACCCTCGCAACTTTGCCGAGGTAAACATCTCCCACCATCCTCCGGTTCTCGGAGTAGTCGACGAAGAAATCTACTAATCTCCCGTCTTCGGTTATCGCGACACGGGTCTGTGTCGCTGATGAATTTATAATAATCTCTTTTAACATATCGTGTTAAACTCTTTATATTTAACAGGTTTTGAACTGCTGTAAATATTCCAATACCATTTAAACGCACTTCACCCGGCCCGAAAATTGAGGCAGGCTGTGAGTAACAGAACAAGAGGATAAAGTTTCTGAGAAACTCGATCATTAATATTTCAAAACTTGATTATGAATAAGGCTGGCCCCCGGAGGGGGGCCTGCCATTTAATTTATTCTTCTTTATTTTTAACTTCAGTGGCAGCGGCTTCTTTAAGAAGGGCTTTGCGGCTGAGGCTGTATTTGCCACCCTCGATACGGAGCAGCTTTACTTTAACTTTGTCTCCCTCTTTGAAGTAATCAGTAACCTTGTGCACCTTCTTCATATCTATTTCAGAGATGTGCATGAGGCCTGATTTCCCGGGGAGGATCTCAACGAGGGCTCCAAACTCCATAAGTTTGGTAACAACACCGTCGTATACTTCACCGACAACCGGCAGTGTGGTCATAAGTCTGATCCTGGTGGCGGCCGCGTTGGCTGAGTCACCGTCAGGTCCGG
>Ga0116141_10003639_pt1 | contig 13044 bp, 13 predicted proteins | sample AD_UKC097_MetaG_FD_89744 | JGI IMG/M metagenome (GOLD analysis project Ga0116141, IMG submission 89744) | Active sludge microbial communities of municipal wastewater-treating anaerobic digesters from USA - AD_UKC097_MetaG | ecosystem: Engineered > Bioreactor > Anaerobic > Digestate | place: USA... | reverse complement strand
GCTCCCGCTCGATGGTTTCCAGGACCGTCTTCGTGTAGCCCCGCTGATAGAGCGGGAAGCTGGCGAAGGCCGCTTCGAATCGGGCGTCATCAGGCCAGCCACGTTGGAGCAGGTAGGTTTCGAGCGCACCGACCGGGTCCTTGGCGGCCGAATCGATGGCACGGACGAACATCTGGCCGTAGCCGCGTGAACTCTCAGAGCAGATGAACCTGCGGATGATGAAGCCCCGAAGCATGCTGATCGCTCTGGCGACCGCGGCCGAATCGATCACGCCATCAGCCCGTCTCTTGAACAACGAGAGCAGCAGAGGGTAGGTGGTGGAGCTTTCGAGGTCGTTCCGGCCTGCCAGAGCCGCCGTCACTTCAGGGTTTGGGTCCGCCTGCTTGCCGCCGATCGCCGCGTAGTGCCTCGCGTGTGCGAGCAGTTCATCGGCCAGAGCCTGAGGCGAAAAGCCGGTAGCTTCGTACCTTGCCTCAAAGGTCGTGAACGTGTCCTTCGGTTGGACGTACTTGCCGTCCATCATCAGCACGTCGCGGAAAAACCGCGAGAAGGCTTCCTCGTCAAGGCGCCCGTCGTCTGTCGTGAAACGGGCTTCCAAAGGCGCCCAGCGGTCCGAGTCGAACTCGTCCTGATCATCCGGCTTGACGTGCATGAACACGAAGTTGCGGATCAGGTCAGAGGGGCCTAGCGGCACACCAGTGGAGTTCAGGCTCTTGAAGATGTTGTAGGCGTTCTCGGCCTCCAGCGTCGCGCACATGAACTCAAGGCGCTGACACACCAGATCGAAGATGGAGCGTAGGCCGGCGGGGTCGGAGTCGACACGCTCTTTGAAGCGCTCTTCGAAGTAGTCGAGGGCATCCGCCATCCGGCCGGATGGCTCGCCCTTGCCCGTAACGATGGCCACGTAGTTCTTCTGATCCTTGGCCTTCGGCAGCAGCCTGAAGTGCTCCTCGCCCTTCTTTCGGCCGTGGACGAGGTAGTCGTCATTGATCTCGTCGGCCAACTCCACTTGGCCTGCAGAGCGCGCGACGTTGCGCAATGCGACCAACATGATCGAGCTAGTTGTCAAGCGCTGCTGGCCGTCGACCATGTGGAAGCGGGTGTGCTGACCGGGCTGCGCAAGGCCTGGCACGAACACCAGGAACCCCATGAAGTGGTTGCCGACCTTGGTAGGACCGGTCAGGTCGATGATGCTGCTCCAGAGCTTCTGCCACTGCGCCCGATCCCAGCGATAGTTGCGCTGGAAGACCGGGATGACGTACTGGCTCGGCGAGTACAGGATCTGGCCGAGTGTCTGGATGGACGGCTTCACGCGATGACCTCCCTCGATTCTTCTTGGCATTCTGGCAGCCGGAGCTTGCCGCTGATCAGGCGTGGAAGCAGCGCGTCCTTCAGGTCAGCAAGAACCTTCGCCGTTGCGATGTTGGCGTAGATTCGTTGGAACAACGGATGCACGAGATCGTTGAAGGCGCGAGCGACACCTTCGCTCGGTATCACAACCTTGAAGGCCGCCACGTCGTGCCAGCTTGTGCGAGGCATTCGCGCCCCGTTGGAAAGCTGGGTCGTGTACGAGATTAGGTCGTCACTCGCAGCGTGCATTGCCAGGAATCCCAGCCAAATCGGAGCGTTGGGCCGAAGAACCAGGATATCGGTCGAGCAGACACCGCGACAAGGGGCAAGTCCAACCTTATGAAAGTAGGGCCGTAGCTTCCCGAAAAGCACGTCGTCCCGTTCGAACCAGAACTTTCCACTCTCAAGTCCTTCGGCGGTGGAGGCGCGATCGAGTGCGATGCTCTTCTTTGGCATGTGTTCAAGGCCGATGTATGGCGTGTCCGGTGGCATTTCGCCTGGTCTCGCCTGGGCGCGCGGGTTCGCACAGACATCACCAAGTTTGCCGAGGCTCCAACCATCTGGTATGGAGCCAGTTTGCGTCTCCGCGAATTGCGCAGGGAAGAGGTCAGCAGTAGCGGACTCCATTACATCGGGAGACCTCCCATCGGCCTTGGCTCGCACCGGGTCGAAGTCGATAAACCAGCTCCTGAAGATTGCCTTCGCCATTGATTCGAGGACCTGACTCTTTTGCCGACAGATGTCGATGCGATCACTTAGCGCGTCAGCCATTGCTCCGATCGACCTAGCGATCGAGATCTCGGATGGCAAGGGGATGGGTAGTGCCTTGATCTCTTTGAGATTAAGTGTCGGCTGCACCGTGGTGTTGAGCATGCCGCTGACAATGCTCTTCATCACCGCGCTCTCCAGGACCGCTTTGACGAACGAGCGCAATGTGGGATCGCGCAGCTTCGCTACCGCTAACGCCCGAGCAACATTCCACCCTTTCATCCGAGGTTCTGCTATGACGCAAGCCCCAGGCGTACCGACGAGGGTTATCAGCAGCTCATCGCCAATGAGTTCCGTGCGCCGATACTCTTCATGCACGCTGGCGGATATCCGCATCTGTGGATCGCCCAGCACGCCTCCGTCCTGAACATCGCCAATTCGGATAAGGGGTATGCCAGTTTGCTCGTGCTCGCCAGGATACATAACGCCTACCGCAATGGCCTTCGGCGTCATCAACAGATCGGCGAACGGCACAAGGTTCCATCCGTCAGGGACTGTTCCTCCCGCGGACTCCCAAAGCGACGGATTCCAGGCAACGTCAGACGCCATATCCGAGCGCTCCCAGCTTGCCTCGAATGGCTTCGTCGAGATCGGCACCTTTGGCGACCAACTCGGAGAACTGAGCTGTTAGCCGATCCATCTTGAAGGTGAAAGCATCATCATCGTCATCCGCCACCTCAGCTCCCACATACCTGCCTGGTGTCAACACATGGGCGTGTTGCCGGATCTCCTCCAGCGTTGCCGATTTCGCGAACCCTGGCACATCTTCGTAGGCTTGGCTGTCCGCGAACTCGGTACCTCTCCATCGATGGTAGGTAAGAGCAATCGATTGAAGGTCTTCCGCACTGAACTCCACCTGCGTACGCGAGATCCGACCGGAAACCACCTTCCGAGCATCGATGAATAGACACTGGCGGCGGCGGTCGACAGAGCCGCCTACACCGGGCCGCTTCGATGCGGCCAGAAACCAAAGGCAAGCAGGAATTTGGGTATTGGAGAAGAGCTGGGGAGGTAGGGCAACCATGCACTCCACCACGTCCGCCTCAACCATGGCCTTGCGAATTTCGCCTTCACCAGACTGCTGCGAAGTCAGTGAGCCGTTTGCTAGCACGATGCCCGCTCGGCCGCGGCTCGACAGCCTAGCGAGCATGTGCTGCAGCCATGCGAAGTTGGCGTTGCCTTCCGGTGGAATGCCATAGACCCAGCGTGGGTCCTCCTTCAGCTTGTCGCCATCCCAGTCCTTGATGTTGAAGGGCGGGTTGGCCAGGATGTAGTCGGCGCGCAGCGTCTTGTGCTGGTCGTTGGTGAAAGTCGACCCGTAGGTCTGGCCGATGTCACCGTCCAGGCCGTGCACCGCGAGGTTCATCAGGCAAAGACGCCGGGTCTGGGCCATCAGCTCTTGGCCGTGGATAGCGAGGTCGCCCTTCTTACCCAGCGTCTTCTGGTGCGCATCTTTGAAGCGCGCCGACTGTACAAACATGCCGCCAGAGCCACAGGCCGGGTCGTAGATGGTTCCCTTGAACGGCGCGAGGATCTCGACCAGCAGGTTGACGACGCTCTTGGGGGTGTAGAACTCGCCGGCCTTTGCGCCCTCGTTCAAGGCGAACTGACCTAGGAAGTATTCATAGACCTCGCCGAACACGTCACGGCTGCCATGCTGTGCGGGGTCAAACTTCAGGCGGGCAACGATGCCCATCAGTTCGCCGAGCTTCCCCTCGGCGAGCGCGAGCCGGGAGAACTCTCGGTACAAGACGCCCTTCAGCGACGCGTTCTCGGCCTCGATCTCGCCCATGGCGGCGTCCAGCTTCTGCGGCAGCTCTACATCGGCGGCCTGCTTGAGCAGGTTGGAGAAATGGGCGGTGGGCGGTACCCAGAAGACGTTGTCTTGGTCGTAGAAGGTCTTGTCTGCCGTGAACGTAGGCTCGACCTCGGCACGCGTCGCTTCGTCGTCGACGAACAGGTCCGACTTCGGATCGGCCAGGCGCTGCCGGATCACAGCTGCCTGCGCGTCGAACATGTCGGACACGTACTTCAGGAACACGAGGCCGAGGACGGGGTACTTGTACTCGGCGGCAGACACGGAACCGCGTAGCTTGTTCGCGGCGTCCCACAGTGTCTTCTTCAGCTCTTCGTTGGTCATGGACTCCCTTTGGTTCTTAGGCCTGCTCGGGCTTGTTGCCAGCGAGCAGCGGGTCTTGGATGCCGGCGCGTTCGAACGCGGCGTTCAGCGTTGCGCGGGTGACGCCGAAGTGGCGCGCGACCTCTGTCTTGGTGATGTTCGGGTCCGACAGCATCGCCGCAGCCTTCCGCACGTCGGCCGTGGTGAGCTGAGGTTTGCGGCCACCCTTGCGTCCGCGGGCGCGGGCTGCTGCCAGGCCGGCGACGGTGCGCTCGCGGATCAGGCTGTGCTCGAACTCTGCGAGGGCGCCGAAGATGTGGAAGACGAGCCGGCCGCCAGAGCTGGTGGTGTCGATCGACTCGGTGAGCGACTTGAAACCAACGTGCCTGCTGTCGAGGTCGTGCACGATCTCGACGAGGTCCTTCAATGACCTTGCCAGCCGATCGAGCTTCCACACCACCAGGGTGTCGCCCTTGCGCAGCGTGCGCAGACACGCGGTCAGCTCGGGCCGCTCACGCACCACGCCTGTCGCCTTCTCATGGAACACCTGCTCGCAGCCCGCGGTGCCGAGCGCGTCGAGCTGAAGCTGCGGGTTTTGGTCTTGTGTGCTGACCCGGGCGTATCCGATGATCATCAAACGTACCTTTGAAGTACGTTGATTACTGTACGGGTTCTTCGCCGTTCAAACAAGGCTCTAGGTGCGATTTCGTCGACGCCTTCCGGACGATCAACAAACGGTCGTTTGATCGCCACCGTCTCCGACAATGCGAGTCGATGGCTATGCTGCGAATCCAATGGGCTCGACCCGCTGCATCAGAGGAAGGAAATGCCAATGACGGTACTCATCGCCTGCATCGACGATCCTTCGGTCTCGATCCGAATGGAAGGGCGGCTGCCCGACTACAGCCCGACCACCCACGAGTTCAGCCTGAACCGTCCGATCGGAGACGACTGGGGGCAGTACATCCGCCACGTCCCGAACCCGCCGCCCGTGATCGTGCGAACCGAGGAGAACATGTCGTTCGTCGTGTTCCAGCGGCGTGAGGACGCAGAGAGCTTCGAGCATTGGCTCATCGGCGCTCGGGAAGAACAGGATCGGGGATTCAGAACGATGCGTGGGTAGCCTCACTGCGAAGCGCACGCCGCGCCGCACCAGACTAGCCTACAAGTGGCTCACACAATGAGTCACCCGCTAGATACTCTCCGTACATGGACCTCCAATCCCGCACCGTCTTTGGATCGCCTCCACGCTCCGTGCAGGAGGCTCAGGAGGCCCTCGACAGCCTCGTGATGACGTGGGCTCGCGACATCGAAACCGGCCAGCCCGTGTACGTCATGGAGCTTGGCCTGCAGGCGCTGGCCAGCATTGAGCGTCGGTGCTGGCTTTCTTTGACCAACGCGCTGGTGTTGCTCTCTCGCGAACGGCAGCTCTGCAGCGTCTCCGGCCCTTCGCCCGCCACGGCCGAACTCTCGCTTTCGGCAAGCTACCAGTCATTCAGGGAACTCACACACTCGGCAGCTTTTGCTGCAGCAATGATTGGTGGCGCTGACCGACTGATGCGTCGGCCTGAGCATGTAAGCTGGCTTCGTCGAAACTGCAGGTGAGCATCATGACCACGACCAGCTTGACGTTCGACGTGAAGACCTCCGATCGCCTGATATGGCAAGGCCAAGTGGTCATGTCTCGGTCGGAAGCGCCTTACTTTCGTGAGCTTTTCAGCCGTGTCGCACAGGTAGTGCGCCCGACGCGCGTGCTGGAAATAGGGTTTGGACTCGGCATATCTGCAGGCTTGATCCAACAGCATCTTCGTCCTACGGAGCACCACATCGCAGAGATCGACACTGGCATCTATGGTGACCTTGTGCGATTCGCAGGTCAGCATCCAGGGGTGCAGCCTTGTCTCGGCGACTGGCGGACAGCGGCTTTGGCAGCGCCCTTCGACCTGGTCTTCTATGACCCTTTCGATTTCACCGGTGCCCCCGACGAGGTCGGGATGGAGGCTCAGCTACTGCGCCGCCTTGTAGGGATCGATGGCGTGCTCTGCCATCCCCATTTCGGCGATGGTCCGACGCGCGACTTGCCCGGTTTTCGGACTGTGGTCCTCAGTCGCTTCGCAGTCCCTCATATTGACATGGCCGATGGGACCAAGTGCGAGCACGCTGCGGCCTTACTCTGCTACCCGCTGACATGACGTGGACCTTGCTGCAGCATCGCGGCGAGAGGCCCGTGCTCATCGTCCGCCAACTTGAGCATCAACGACAGCAGCGAGCCAGGCGATCTGGCCACTGAGCTGGTTCTCACCGCATCCGCAAGCGGAGTCAAGCCTTGAGGGAGGTCGTTGAGCTTCTCGACCACCGCAGGTAGCAGGGCAAAGAGTGCCAGTTGATGTCTTTGCCTTGAGCGAACGAGTCGGCTCATAGCAGGCCAGCGGTCCGGTGACCTCAAAAAGAACTCAGATTCGTCCTGTCCACCCCAGGCATTCATCCATTCGCTCTGTCGGGGAAAGCCTGAACAGGCGAAGTAGCCAGGTGCCTGAGTCCTGAGTCGGCGCCGAGAGGGCAGGGCAACCGCTGCCTCCACTCTGCAACGCGAGACCGCGCCGCAACGTTTGGCACGCAGATGAAGCCTTGTCGTCTCAGCCAGGACTGGAACACCGCGGTCGTCAATGTCTTCCTGATGCTCGCCCCAGGCTAGGTAGTCTGCCAAGAGAAACGCACACACTTTGTCGTCGACGACGACCTGGGCTTCCTCTGCAGCGAACCAAGGCTCCATCTCTCTGTCGACCTCTCTGCAAAGATTGGCGAAGGCGGGAAACTCAAGGTTGAAGTCCCGACTCGTCACCGCGCTGCCTTCCAACAACTGGCCGCGAACACCGCTGTGGGCGCCCTGCATCGTTGAGACATAGCCCGGCAGATAGATGGTGTCAGCGTCCGCCTGGAGGACCAGCACGAGGTCGTCGCGAAGTTGCTCGTGATGGGTCTGCGCGAGGATTGCTGCCATTCCAGCCCGACGTGCGGAGACATAGCCTCGATGAAGTTCACGAGTGACCAGCACGCGCCCAGGAGGCGAGGCGCGCTGAATGCCGCCCAAGACTTGTAGCGTTGCGTCACTCGAGCCGTTGTCGACCAGGACAAGGCGCGCGCCAGGCTCAGCGCCGTCACCGAAGCCGAGCGACTTGCACGTTGCCTCGATGCAATCCGCTTCGTTCAAGCAGGGGATGACGATGAACGTCTCCATGGCTGGGCTGCTCACGCATCGGGTAGGGCCGCGGCTCGACTCCAGCGGAGGATGAGCTGCTTGAATCCAGGTGGCGTGCAGTCGGTGAAGCCAGCTGCCTCGGCAGCGCGCCTGGAGGCGACGTTGGAGCGGCGCATGTGGGCGTAAATGATTTCGTGACTGCTCATATGGCAGGCCTTTGCGTACCCAATGCGGCCTATGCCGCGCCCCTGGCTCTTGATGTTGAGATAGATCTGCAGTGATGCATGGCACCCCAGCGGGGGCTCGTCGATCACATTGATGTAGACCTCACCGGCCCGAACGCCCTCGACGTCGATGCGCCATTTTTCGCCGCCCGGGCCCTTGCCCTTGCCGGGCGTGCCCGGGACGGGAATCAGAAATACATCGCTGGCCAAAACCCTGGCCTCATTGGTGCGTGGCTTCACGGGTCGCGGCTTGGGTGTCTCCCGGGCCGAGCGCCTGCGCTTGGACGCCGTCCTGGTGCGATCCATCACAGGATGCGCGCCAACCCGGCCCGCAAACGAAGGTCAACTGGCTCCCAATACTCACTGGGGAAGAAGCCAGGGGAGTATGCGATGGCGACGTCCTCGATGACTGCCTTCGAGGACGCCAGGGCCTCCACGAGTTCATCAACCTTCAAGTAGATCGCAGGCAGGTCTGGATCGAGCCGAGGGCTGCGCTCCGTCCATGCCGAGTCGCCGTCGTACCGGTTGTTGAAATAGTCCATGTCGATGTGGACCAGGGCTGAAAGCCCTTCGATACCTTCCGACCAGCTGCGCGTGTCTTGAGTGCCGAGATACCTCCCTGAGCCGCCGGCCGCGTCGACAAGATCAACCGCAGGCCGATGCGCGTTTGGATCAAGCAGGGTGTCGGGAACCAATCCGAGGCTGTACGCTCGTCGCACCTCAGCGATCATCTTCGGTGGCTGGCAGAGATGCCGTACCTCTGTTCCCGGGTATTGCCACAGGAACGGCGTCATGAAGCTACCCATGCCGATGGCGCCGCTTTCGATCGCTCGAACGACAGTCGCTGGTTCATCCAGCGCCACGACGTCATGAGTGATGGCGTCGACCAATTGGCCATTGATGAGGTGCAGCCGAGGCGATCCCAGGTCGCGGTGGTCATCCACATGCATGATGACGGTTCGCTCAACGTCGGCGCCCTGCCTGCTTGCCAACCATTCAGACCAGCTGAGCAGCGTCCACTGGTCGTACAACGACGTCATGATGCCGCCCTCGCGCCAGCGTGCTGCCCACATGGAGCCCAGCGCGACTCCGCGACCCCACCACCTCAGACCAGCGTCCAACGCGGGATCAACATGTCGATCAGCCGCGCCTGGCCAATGCAGCTCGAGATCGATGGTGTCACCGGATTGCTTGGCTACCGCATCCTTGTCGCAGAAGTAGTCACGCAGGAAGCCGTGCCAGTGAGCAGGATCTTGTGGGAGCCGAGCTCTGGGGACGCGCACAGCCTACTCCTTCGCGGCAGCTTCCAAGACGGCTGCGAGGGAGCGGCCGGTGCTGGTCAGCGGACAGGTGGCCAGTGTCTTGAACGCCTCCCTCAGACGTGCGTCCGTATCCATCACTTGATTCTGAGCCCGCCTGTTGAGCCGATCCAGGTCAAGCGATCGGACGTATTTCCAGAAACGACGGAGCTCGACGAAGACAAAGATCGCGTGGAAAAGGCCTGACGGTGGTCGCAGGTCCTGTCGCCACGGTGAGACAACCTTCTGAGCGGTCGGCTCGACGACCGGCGCGCCCCGCTCCAATAGGTAGAGCTTTTGATGGCGGTATTCGTGGAGAAGAGAGTCGGCCAAGTCATAGGCATCGATCAGTCCGCCGCGCTGAACCACCGAGACATAGAGCGCACCGGGCACCGCGTTGTCGCTGAAAGAAACGATCTTGTCCGGATCTGCCGCAGGGTCCCGAATGAACTGGACGGCGCGGCAGATCATGCGCAACTCGCGCCCGAGCGCCGGGCGCCAGGCTTCCAGGATCCCGAGCGCTTCGTGGAACAGCGGCATCGCGCCCTGCATCTCGTCAGGACTTTCAAAATGGATCGCGCCGCCGAATGGCTTTCGCAGCCAAGGGTCTGCCGCATTGACCACAGGTGACGGATGGGGCGAGCCGTGAAGCGTTCCCAGGAGCCACTGTGCATAGGATGCGTCGAGTTCAAGCACGCTGCCATCTACGGCAGTGAGGGGGCGGCCGCTTGCTCTCGCCAAAACAGCGTTGCTCCATGCGACCGCGCCCGGACTCTGCGCGAGGGAATCTACAGCGTTGGGAGTTGAGAGCAACGACCGGGCGGCAGCCGTTCCTTCGGACGGGTCATTGCAGTTGTCGAGGAAGAGCAGGGCGTTTCGCAGCGCCGTCGACTGGGCCGACGTGGCGTCGGCCCATAGCGCCGCAACTGATCCGTGTGAGGTTTCTGCGCGCTCAAATTCACCGACGTCGCCTGCGTAGCCGGCGGGAGCGCCATTGGGCACAGGCGCCACGAGCGACGCAGCAACGCGCGCGTGCACGTGCCGAATCAGCGCGCGCATCTCTTTGCAGTAGACCGTCGGGTTCTTGAAGCCGTTCACACTAAATCGGTGTGGCACTGACCCGCCGCCACATACGTCGACCACGTCACAGTCTCGGCAGGTTTTGCACAGGCCTTCCTTCGCCAGCAGTGCCCGATGTGCGGCCAGGGCCGGTGAGGCGGCTACATCGGCAATGGGCGTGTCGCTGACCGTGCCGTGGAGCCGGGTCGCGCCCTGCGATACCACTTTCAGCACGTCGAGATCATGGTAGGAGCCGTCCGTCTCGACCGTAATGAGGCTCACATCGCCAAAGCCAAACGCATCAGTCTGCGACGGCATGCCCGCGACGGCGTCCAGCAGGGCCTCGAAAGTGCGAACCTGCAGCGTCGGGTATTCATCGAACCACACATCAAAGGCCTCGATCAGCCACCTCTCGTACAGATCGGGGTGCTCCTGCCGTCCCGGCGGCAGGCGTTGGTGGTGAGCGTCTGGCAACAGGAAGTCCAGGCGGGGCACTTGCTGCTCGCTGAAGAACTCAAGCAACCGCCTCGGGGGGATGCGCGGGTCGATGACCGCGATCACGCCAGCAAACGCATCAGGCGCGCTTCGAAGCAGCTGAAGCGCTCGATACGTCTGATCAAAACTTGAACGCCCCCGCCGGGATGTGCGGTGAAGGTCATTGGCTTCCTTCGGGCCATCCAGGCTCAAAGAGATGCCGATGTCAGCGCGTGAGAGCTCCTTCAGCGCCTGCGGTGTCAGCAGCAGGCCGTTGGTCTGAAGACCGATATCGAGTTGCGCCCGGCTGCCCACCGCATCGCGGAGCTGGTCTACAAAAGCAACCAGCTCGGTGACGCCCATGAGCAATGGCTCGCCACCGTGAAGCACCACCACGCAGCGCTGCAAGCCGGCTTCCGCCACATAGGACGCCAGTCGTGCCGCAAAAGCCTCACGGTTTTGTGGCGAGAGCAGCCGCGGCATCGACCGCCAGCTTTGGTCGGCGTGATGGTAGACGTAGCAGTAATCGCAATCCAGATTGCACCTGGACGCGACCTTGACCAGGAACGAGGTCAGCCGGACCCCGTCAGTCCGCACAGCCACTACGAGCGGTTGTGCCGATGGTGCATCCGGTCGTAGCTCGTGATGACCTCGCTTGCGTCGGTGACCTTCAGGATCCGGGTCTGCAGGCGCTGCATTGCAGGATTGGCGTGATGTCCGCGCGCAATGGCGTCGCGCACCTCGCTGCGTTGCTCCAGATCTTCTCGCTGCGGCTGCTGCGCTGTGTTCGAAAGCATGAGTCAACCCTCCTTGAGTTGCCGATGGTAAGGCTTGTAACGGCCCCATGCAATGGACAGTCAGGGCGCCGTCGGCGCTGGTGCAAGCCGCGCCGACGGTCTTCTTAGCAAGGTTGCCGGAACTGCCGGACCAAAAGGCATCGATCTCGGCTCATCGGGCTTATCGAAGACGGCTTTCGAGTCCCCAGCAGTCATCTGAGCTTTAACCATCAAGTGGCAGCAACCAGCCTAATCCGGTCATCACCGGCACTGGAGGTCAACCAGGCCGGAACCCATGCGGCTTCATCCAACTGGAGCACTGCCTCTTCTCAAAGAGCTGTTCCCCGAACTTTCCGCCGCCGTCGACAAGATGATGGCGTTCATCCGAAAGCCGTCGCTTGGAACTCGGTGGACCACCGGCGAACCACCGGCAGACCGACTGAAAAGAGCCGAGGCCATGCGGCGAGGCCTCTACGAGGACGGCGCGTTCCGACACTACGCTCCTCGCATCGACTACGACCGCGTCATGGCCGAGGCGCTTAGCGCCCGATCTCGCCTAGAAAGCCCTGACGCCTTGCTGGCCTACTGGTCCAAGCAGTACGCACTCGGTGATGAACTAAAGCCGATCATCAACGTCCTGCGCGAGGCAGGGCTCGTGACGTGAAACGCGAGCTGTAAGGTCGGCCTGTCCCTCCCCCGGCCCCCCTCCCCAGCTTGGTGCGCCGAGGTGCGCCTGCCTGTGGATTTGTGGACATCTCCTTCGCTCAGCTGCGCTGAACAAAGGAGACCGGCTGCTTCCTGTGGACAGGGCTGATGGACAACCCTGCGGGTTGACCACAGCCCTCCCCACAGGACTCCAGCCTTGCCCACAAGCTCCACAGGCACCCACCCACCAGGTTGAATCTTTGATAATGCAAAGACAACAGCCTCGCTCATGAACCACCTGAGCTTCCTTGCTCGGCATCCATGGTTCTCTGCCCAGTCACAGGGTCACAGAGCAATAGAGCACCTTTGTTCGAGCAATAGAAGAGACATCCGGTTTTCGGCACGTCGGGCGCGGCGTGCGCCAGCGCCGGCATCAGCGCCATGCCGATGACATAGGACGCGGCGGCGTCGGTGGGCTTTTGGCCGCCGACGTCCAGCACGGCCTGCTGGATGCTGCGCACGATCAGCGCGGTCGAATCGAACAGCGTGCCGTCCCAGTCGAAGGCGATCAGGTCGAATTGGCGTGGTCGCGTGGTCATGGTGCGGAATGTTGCTTTGAAAATGAGAGCAGATCGGCGGGCAGCGGCGCCTTCAGCTCGATCGTCTCGCCGCTGGCCGGGTGGGTAAACCGCAGGCGCCAGGCGTGCAGAAACATGCGCTTCAGCCCCTGCTTCTGCAAGGCCTTGTTGCGCTCGAAATCGCCGTACTTGTCGTCGCCGGCAATCGGATGCCCCTGCGACGCCAGGTGCACGCGGATCTGGTGCGTGCGGCCCGTCTTGATGGTCACTTCGAGCAGCGTCATGCCGGCCAGGCGCTCACGCACCTTCACCAGCGTGATGGCGCGCATGCCGTCCGGGTCGCCCGGCGCCACCACCTTCACGCGGCGTTCGCCTTCGCCCTCGCCGGTTGGCAGCACGTATTTGTGCAGTGGCTGGTCGATCACCTTCAGCCGCTCGGGCCAGTCGCCCAGCACCAGCGCCAGGTAGGTCTTGCCGGTTTCGCGGCCGCGAAACTGGTCCTGCAGGTGCTTGAGCGCGCTGCGCTTGCTGGCCAGCAGCAGGATGCCGCTGGT
>Ga0116141_10003630_pt1 | contig 13066 bp, 13 predicted proteins | sample AD_UKC097_MetaG_FD_89744 | JGI IMG/M metagenome (GOLD analysis project Ga0116141, IMG submission 89744) | Active sludge microbial communities of municipal wastewater-treating anaerobic digesters from USA - AD_UKC097_MetaG | ecosystem: Engineered > Bioreactor > Anaerobic > Digestate | place: USA... | reverse complement strand
TGGTTGGCGCTCTTCACCTTGCCGGCCGTGCGCAAGTGGGTCCCGTAAAGCTCTCCCAACTGGCTTAAGAGTTGGTGCTGAGACAACCTTTACCGCCTAACGAGGTAGTCGGTCTTAGCTCCCAAGATATTATTGCTGCCAGGACGGAGGAAATAGGGAGAAAGCTTAGTTGATGGGTAAAACGAGAAAAGGGCTTTTCGGCCCTTTGGTGTTTCTCGATAAGTCTTTGTTTTGATTGGCGCGCCCGGAGAGATTCGAACTCCCGACCCTCTGGTTCGTAGCCAGATACTCTATCCAACTGAGCTACGGGCGCTTGAGTAAAGTCAGCATTATCCCGATGGCATCCGGGGCCGTCAAGTATCTATCCCGCCATGGCCTCCTATAGCTTCCCATGGCTTTCGCCGGCATCGTGGCAGCTGCCTCCAGGGGAAAAGGCCTTTGTGGGCTATGGACCCGGTGTAGGGAATGGACCCTGAGAGGAGGCTTCGCTACCATGCAGCCCTTGCGGACCACACCCAGGGGTGCCCTGTGCAGATTCCCTCTCTTCCCGCCGAGCATTGCGTCGTTATCCTCGGCGCCAGCCCCAAGCCGGCGCGCTATGCCTATCAGGCCCTGCGCTTGCTGGACGACATGGGCTATCGGGTGATACCCATCCATCCTAATTTTGAGCGCATCGATGAGATCCCGGTGGTGGATCGGTTGGCCAACATCCAGGAACCGGTTCATACCCTGACCCTCTATGTGGGTCCCGAGCGCAGCCAAGGCCTGATCGCGGACATCGTTGCCCTCCGGCCCGGGCGGGTGATCTTCAATCCCGGCACCGAGTCCCCCGCCTTGGAAGCTGCCCTGAGCGCCGCGGGGATCCCCAGCGAGCGCGCCTGTACCCTGGTTTTGCTGCGTACCGGCCAGTTTTAGTCGGTTCGCGGCCGGAATCGCCATGAGTTATCTCGACCACATTCAGGCCTGCAACCGCTGGAATCCCGCCCAGTTCGTCCCCTTCCGCGTCGATGGGGAGCGGGTGGGTCTGATCCGCCGCGACTTTTTGCCCCACTTACAGAAGTGGCCACAAGTCTTTGCCTGGTCCGAGACGGGGGTCGAGTGGGTTCACCCGGCCACCGACCTGGAGGACCGTTCGCGAATCCTGCATGATCTCCTCGAAGCACTTCACGGCCGGGGCCTGATTGGGCACCTTCACGGGGAGCGTTATCCGGTCGCGGGCGCGGATCGCCTCCGACCGCGCTTGCTTATCGACCGGTCGGCGGCGCCCTATTTTGGGATTCGGGCTTACGGCCAACACCTCAACGGCTTTGTGCCTGATGGCGAGGGGTGCAAGTTGTGGGTGGCCCGGCGTGCCGCCACTCGTCGCGTCTTCCCTGACCATCTGGATCACCTGGCCGCCGGTGGCCTGCCTTGGGGGTTGGATCTGACGGCGAATATCCGCAAGGAGTGTCACGAAGAAGCCGGCATCCCAGAGACCCTCTCTTCGCGGGCGATCCCGGTGGGCGCCATCACCTATTGCGTCGACGGCCGGCATGGCCTCAAGCCGGATGTCATGTACTGCTACGACCTGGAAGTACCGGCGGATTTTCAGCCGGTGAACACGGATGGCGAGGTGGCGAGTTTTGAACTCTGGCCCATTGAGCGGGTGATGGACACGGTGCGCACGACGGCGGAGTTCAAGCTCAACTGCAATCTGGTGATTATCGATTTTTGTATCCGGCATGGCTTCATTGGCCCGGACGAACCGGATTATCTGGACCTCGTGCGCGGGCTGAGATCGCCCTTGCCGTAAGATCCCTGTCTCCTGAAGCCCCCTTCCCGATCATGACCGCATTATCGTTTCCAAACCGCCGCTTAACGCCCACCGTGTCCGTCGGCGGGGTCCACATCGGCGGTGGCGCCCCCGTGGTCGTCCAGTCCATGACCAACACGGATACGGCCGATGTCGCCGCCACCGTCCGCCAGGTGGCGGAACTCGCCCGGGCGGGCTCCGAACTGGTGCGCATCACCGTCAACAACGAGGCCGCCGCCCGGGCCGTGCCGCTGATCCGCGAGGCCCTGGACGCCCAGGGGCTGGATGTCCCCCTGATCGGCGACTTCCACTTCAATGGCCACCGGCTGCTGACCGACTACCCTGAATGCGCCCAGGCCCTGGCCAAGTACCGCATTAATCCGGGTAACGTCGGGCGGGGCGAAAAGCGCGACAGTCAGTTTGCCACCCTCATCGAGTTGGCCATCCGCCATGACCGGCCGGTGCGGATCGGCGTCAACTGGGGCAGCCTGGACCCGGAACTGGTGGCGCGGCTCATGGACGCCAACGCCCGCCTACGCCAACCGGCGCCGGTCCAGGAGGTGACTTACGAGGCCATGGTCCAGTCCGCCCTGGACAGTGCCCGGCAGGCCGAGGCGATCGGACTACCGGCGGAGCGCATCGTTCTCTCGTGCAAGATGAGCGGGGTCCAGGACCTGATCACCGTCTATCGCCGACTGGCGGCGCGGGGCAATTTCGCCCTGCACCTGGGCCTGACCGAGGCCGGGATGGGCGCCAAGGGGATCGTTGCCTCCACCGCGGCCCTGGCGGTCCTGCTCCAGGAGGGCATCGGCGATACCATCCGCGTCTCCCTGACCCCCGAGCCCGGCGCCCCGCGCCAACGGGAGGTCGAGGTCGCCCAGGAGATCCTCCAGGCCCTGGAACTGCGGGCCTTTGCTCCCCAGGTTACCGCCTGTCCCGGCTGTGGACGTACCACCAGCACCGCCTTCCAGCAATTGGCCCTGGATGTCCAGAATCACCTGCGGGAGCGCCTGCCGGCGTGGCGCCAGCGCTATCCGGGGGTGGAAACCTTACGGGTGGCGGTGATGGGTTGCGTGGTCAATGGCCCTGGGGAGAGCAAGAACGCGAACATTGGCGTCAGTCTTCCCGGCAATGGGGAAAGGCCCGCCGCCCCGGTCTACATTGACGGGGAGAAGGTAGCGACCCTCAAGGGCGAGGGGATCTCGGCGGATTTCATCAACATGGTGGACCGTTACGTCGCGGAGCGTTACGGCCGCTCCTGAAGGCGGTTAAACCCTTCACCGGGACATCACATTTCAGTTTCCGGCCGCCCCCGATCATTGCTGACCGGGGGAGGGGGCTGGTGGCCGTTTCCCGACCCCGGCGTCAACCCGGCATGATCGAGATCACCCGATGGTGGAAGTCGGGCGAATCCGGCGCCACGGGTAGCCCTTCGGCATCGGCATATTGGGCGATGGCGATGATCAGGGGGGGGAGCGCCGGGGCGGCGACGCGGCATTGCTGGCCATCCTCCGCGATCTCGGGATGGCGCAGGGCCTCGGCCATTTGCCGGGCGACGGGGGCTGGGCCCTGATGACGATAAAGGGCCTCGTTGAGCAGAATGGCCGTCCGGGAGTCCACCCGCAGGATGCAGGGGTTGCCGCCGTCCGACCCCTTGATCAGACCACTGTAGGAGCGGGTCTTGCCGGTGCTGGAGCCCCACTGGGGGGCCAGGTCCCGCAAAAAGGCGATCAGGCCAAGATCCACGATCAGGGCGTTGGCCACCGCCCGCAGGCAACGGCTGTCCGCCGCCGCCAGGCTCGCGTTATCCATGGAGATTCCTCGTTATCATCGGGTAGCGTGGGCTGAGATCCGGCCGCGGGACGCTTAGCTGCCCTTGCCGCCGGTCTTTTTCTTTCCGGATTTCCCCTTGCTGGCCCTCTGGTCACCATTACCATTCGGAGGTGCCGCCGTGGGGTCGAAATCCCCGGCCCCCTTGGCGCCTTTGTCGTTTCCCTGCTTGCCGTTGCCTGATTTCCCGTTGGCCTCCTTGCCGTTGGCGTCCTGCGGCTTTTCGAGGCGTTTACCGCAGGGCAGATAGCCCCCGGGATCGGCAAAGCTGCCGTCCTGAAGGGCGTTGCGAATGGCGTCGCGCAGGGTGGTGAGGACCTTGATGCGGGCGAAGGGCTTGTCGTCGGCCTCCACCAGGGTCCAGGAGGCGGATTCGGTGCTGGTATAGACCACCATGTCGTTGACGGCGATACGATATTGAGGGGCCTTGTCGCGGTTGCGCCAGTCCTCAGCGGTGATCTTGTACTGCTTATAAGGCACGGCCTCCCGGTCTTTGAAGCGGCGCAACTGCTCCTCGTCGCTGACCTGGAGCCAGAACTTGCACAGGATCACGCCGCTCTCGACCAGTTGCTCCTCGAACTGGTTGATCTCGTCATAGGACCGTCGCCATTCCGCCTCGGTGGCGAAGCCCTCGATGCGCTCCACCAGCACCCGGCCATACCAAGAGCGGTCGAAGATGCTGATGTAGCCGGCGCGGGGGATGTGCCGCCAGAAGCGCCACAGGTAATGGTGGGCATTTTCCTCGTCCGTGGGGGCGGCGATGGGAATGGCGCGGTAGAGACGGGCATCGATGGCGTTGGTGAAGCGGCGGATGGCGCCGCCCTTGCCGCCGGCGTCGGCGCCCTCGAAGACGATGACCAGGGAACGCCGACGGTTATAGGCGTCCCAGCACAGGCCGTTCAGTTCCTGCTGCAGTTTGGTCAATTCGCTGCGATAGATGTCCAGGGCGAGTTTTTGTTCCAGGTCCAGGTGGTCCAGCACCGTCACCCGGGCCTCGGGGGTGTCGGGGAGTTCCAGTTGGCCGGCGGTGTGGGGCGGCTCGATGGGTGGCGGCTCGCTCAGACGCTGCTTGATGGCCTGGAGCAGGGTCTTGCCCATGGTCAGGTCGCGGTAGCGGCGGTCCCCGGCCTCGATCAGGTACCAGGGCGAGGTGCCGCGATCCGTGTGGCGGATCATGCGCTCGGCGACGTACTCGAAATGGGCGTAATGCTCCTTCTGCTTGCCCTTCTGGGGGGTCATCTTCCAGCGGCTACGGTCATCGCGCTTGAGTTCCCGCAGGCGCGCGTCCTGGTCGGCCTCGGCGAGATGAAACCAGAACTTGACGATCAGGGCGCCGTCCTGGATGAGCATCCGCTCGAAGTCGACGATGCGGTTGAGTTCGCCATCCAGTTCGGCATCGTTGCACAGGTTGTGGACCCGGTGCTCCAGGGGGGCCAGGTACCAGCCGCCAAAGAGGATCGCCATCTCGCCCCGGGGGGGCAGGGAACGCCAGAAGCGCCAGTAACGCGGGCGCTGACGCTCTTCGTCGGTCTCGTCCCAATAGGCGAAGGACTGGAGGCCGCGGGCGTCGAGCCATTCGTGGAGCCGGTTCACCACCTCGCCCTTGCCGGCCCCCTCGACCCCAGCGATGAGGATGATGACGGGGATGTCGGTCTGGCGCAGTTCGCGCTGGACCAGGAGCAACTCGGTGCGCAGTTCCTCTTGCTGAGCGGTGAAGGACTCCTTGTCGACCTTGCGGCCAAGCTTGATGGCTTCGAACATGACGTGCCTCCTCTGGTTAGTCGATGCGGTTGCGAGTTGTCAGGCGGCGTCGGGGCGGCTGATGATCGGGCGCGGCCGACCATCGGCGGCCACCGCCACATAGGTGATATTGGCATTGGCGACGTGATGGTGGCTGTCGGGGTCCATCTCCCGTCGGGCCCAGGCGGCGATCTCCACCCTGACCGAGGTGGTGCCCTGGCGCTGGACCCGGGCGTAAATCTCCACGATGTCGCCTACCGCCACCGGGGAGACGAAGCGGAATTCGTTGACGGCGACGGTGACGACCCGCCCCGCCGCGGCCTGGACCGCGACCGTCGCCCCGGCGATGTCCGCCTGGGACATGAGCCAACCGCCAAAGATATCGCCCGCGGCGTTGGTGTCGGCAGGCATGGCCATCACGCGGATGGCCAGACGCCATTTGGCGGGATCGGTTTCGTCGAAGAGGTGGGGATCGATCATGGCTGGGGTTCCGTCTGGGGCGGATGAGCGGCAAATGGTAAACTTTTTCCGGGCGACCCGGGGTGTTTGGCGGAGGTCTGCCCGGTGTCCTGTCTTATCCCTGCCGGGGACTATCGCCCATGTCGAGTACTGATGCCACGATCACCGGGGGGGCCTCCTGGGGAACCGCCCTGAGATCCTTTTTGGATCGCCGGGTCTTGGCCATGTTTTTCCTCGGCTTTTCAGCCGGGATTCCTCTGCTGCTGATTTTTTCCTCCCTGTCGCTGTGGCTCCGCGAGGCCGGCGTGGACCGGGGGGCGGTGACCTTCTTTAGTTGGGCGGCCCTCGGCTATTCCTTCAAGTTCGTCTGGGCGCCGCTGGTCGACCATGTCCCCTGGCCCTTTCTGACGCGCTGGCTGGGGCGGCGTCGGGCCTGGCTGCTGGTGGCGCAACTCGCCATCGTGGCGGCCATCCTGTTGATGGCGGCCATCGACCCGGCCCAGGGGGGGGCCAGCCTGACCTCCATGGCCCTGGCGGCGGTGCTGCTGGGGTTTTCGGCGGCGACTCAGGACATCGTCATCGACGCCTACCGCATCGAGGCGGCGGAGACCCGCCTTCAGGCCCTGATGTCGGCCACCTATATCGCGGGTTACCGGGTGGGGATGGTGGTAGCCGGGGCCGGGGCCCTGTTCCTGGCCGCCGCACTGGGCACGACGGCGGAGCACTACGTCTACGACGCCTGGCGCTGGACGTACGTCGCCATGGCCGGGACCATGGGGGTGGGCATCCTCACCACCCTCCTGATCCAGGAGCCGCTGGGGACGCGGGCGACGGGCCGACGCCACGGGGCCTGGGACTATGTCCGACTGCTCCTCGTCTTCGCGGGCGGGGCCAGCGCCTTCGTCGGGGCCTTCTTCCTCAGTGGCGATACCTTTGCCGCCTGGCGGTCGGCGGCGGGGGAAGGGCCGCTGATCGGTTTTGGCGTCGAGGCCCTGCACTTTCTGCTAGCGATCCTGGCCGCGGGCCTCACCGGCTGGTTCCTGGTGCGGGTCAGGCTGGTGGACCCGGACATGGCCCGGGAGCTGTGGGTGGCCCCGGTGCTGGATTTCTTCGCCCGCTACGGCGTCCGTGCCGCCTTGCTGCTGCTGGCCCTGATCGGGCTCTACCGCATCTCCGACGTGGTGCTGGGGGTCATCGCCAACGTCTTCTATCAGGACCTGGGTTTCACCAAGACTCAGATCGCCACCGCGGTCAAGACCTTCGGCGTGATCGTCAGCATCGCCGGGGGCCTGCTGGGGGGGCTGATGGCGGCCCGCTTTGGGGTCATGCGCATCCTCATGTTGGGCGCCATCCTGTCGGCGGCGACCAATCTGGTCTTCGTCTGGCTGGCCCGGGCGGGTAACGACGCCGCCATCCTCTACCTGGCGGTGGGCGCGGACAACCTGGCGGCGGGGCTGGCCAGCGCCGCCTTCGTCGCTTTTTTGTCGAGCCTCACCAGCGTGAGTTTCACCGCGGTGCAATATGCCATCTTCAGTTCCCTCATGACCCTGCTGCCCAAGGTCATGGGGGGTTACTCGGGCACCATGGTGGAGGCCATCGGCTATCCCCGCTTCTTCGTCCTGACGACCCTGATCGGTCTGCCCGTGCTCCTGCTCGTCTGGCTCGCGGGGCGGCTCTTGCCACCGGGACAAGGGGCCGCGACCTGAAGTGCCCGATCCGGGGAAAGCCTAAATCGAGGCGCGAGGGTCATAAAAGGGGTCGATCGGCCCATCCGCGGAGCAAATCGGGATTGCTGCGCCGCATCAGATATGCGATTGTTACAAAGTTTGACGAATCGGGAGGATGCGGCGAGGCGACGTGGTGCCAGCCCTCAGCCGTCTCCGATGGGTAGCCTGTGCCCCGGGTTTGCGTTGAAAAACCGGAAAGTGATGATGATTACCACCCAAAAACGACCTTTCTTTTTGAACCTGCTGGTCATCCGGCTCCCGGTGGCGGGGGTCATGTCCATCGGTCACCGTATCAGTGGCGTCGCCATGGTCGCCACCCTGCCGTATTTCGTCTATCTGCTGGCCTTGTCGGTCGCCGGGCCGGCGGGCTTCGAGGCGGCTGCGCAACTCGTATCAGGCTGGCTGTTCAAGGCCTTCCTCTTCCTGTTCCTCTGGGCGCTGATGCATCACTTCCTGGCGGGCATCCGCTATCTGATGCTGGACATCGACATCGGCATCGAGAAACCGGTCTACCGGCAGACCGCCTGGGCCGTTCTCGTCGCCGCACCCGTTCTCGCCCTCATCCTCCTGGGAGCATTGTCATGAGTCGCCAAGCCTCGGGATTTCGGGCCTGGGTCTACCAGCGCATCACCGCCGGCCTCCTGCTGCTGTTCTTCGTCTACCTCTTGTTGACCCTGTCCTTCGCCCCGCCCGCTGACTTCGTGGCCTGGGTGGAATGGTTGAGTCAGCCCCTGGTGCGCATCGGCCTCCTGATCTTCGTCGGCGCCCTGCTGCTCCACTCCTGGGTGGGGGTACGCGACGCCATCATCGACTATGTGCATCCCCTGGGCCTGCGCATCGCGGCCCTGACCCTGCTGGCCCTCTGGCTCATCGGCACGGGTCTCTGGGTCCTGACGATCCTGGGCTGAGGCACCTGGCCTCAACATGAACCTGTCGGCCCGGGGTTGCCGACCCCGGGATCATTGGCATCAGGCCTCGGCGAGAACTGTTTTCGAGAACACCATGTCATTGAATAGAAGAAACTTCGACGCCGTGATCATCGGCGCCGGCGGCGCCGGGCTGAACGCGGCGATCCAGTTGGCCAACGCCGATCTGCGCGTGGCCGTGGTCTCCAAGGTCTTCCCGACCCGCTCCCATACCGTTGCCGCCCAGGGGGGCGTCAACGCGGCCCTGGCCAACGTCCTGCCGGACAATTGGCACTGGCACATGTTCGACACCGTCAAGGGCTCGGACTATCTGGGCGACCAGGACGCCATCGAGTTCATGTGCCGGGAGGCCATCCCCACCGTTTATGAGCTGGAGCATAGCGGCGTGCCCTTCTCCCGCCTGGACAACGGCAAGATCTACCAGCGTCCCTTCGGTGGCCAGAGCCAGAATTTCGGCGGCGACCAGGCCGCCCGCACCTGCGCCGCGGCGGACCGCACCGGACACGCCATCCTCCATACCCTCTATCAGCAGAACCTACGCGCCAAGACCCACTTCTTCGACGAGTTCTTCGCCCTGGATCTGGTCAAGGACGCCGAGGGCGTGGTCTGCGGCGCCCTGGTCCTGGAGATCGAGACCGGCGAGCCCCTGCTCATCGAGGCCAAGTGCACCCTGCTCGCCACCGGCGGCTGCGGTCAGGTGTTCCGCACCACCTCCAACGCCCACATCAACACCGGCGATGGCATGGCCATGGCCTTGCGCGCCGGCGTGCCCTTGATGGACATGGAGTTCTACCAGTTCCACCCCACCGGCATCGCCGGCAAGGGCATGCTCATCACCGAGGGCGTTCGTGGCGAGGGCGGTTATCTGCTCAACGGCCGCGGCGAGCGCTTCATGGAGCGCTACGCCCCCAAGGCCAAGGACCTGGCCAGCCGCGACGTCGTTGCGCGCTCCATCGTCACCGAGGTCAAGGAAGGGCGGGGCGCCGGTCCCAAGGGCGACCATGTCCTGCTCAAGCTGGACCACCTGGGCGAGAGCGTAATCGCCAAGCGCCTGCCGGGCATCCGCGAGAGCGCCAAGATCTTTGCCGGCGTCGACCCCGTGGTGGAGCCCATCCCGGTCTTCCCCACCGCCCACTATGTCATGGGCGGCATCCCCACCGACCGCTTCGGCCGCGTGGTCATGCCCGTGGGCAGTGGCGAGGAGGCCATGCCCGGGCTCTACGCCGCGGGCGAATGCGCCTGCGCCTCGGTCCATGGCGCCAATCGCCTGGGGGGCAATTCCCTGCTCGACATCCTGGTGTTTGGCCGCCTGGCGGGCAAGAACATCATCGATTACGTCAAGGATAACCCCTTCCATCGCGACATCGACCCCTCCAGCCTGGATTACGCCGTGGGGCGCCTCAAGCGTTGGGACCAGCATGGCAAGGGCCCCAGCGTCCACGAGACCCGCGAAAAGCTGACCCGCTGCATGGAGGACCACGCTGGCGTCTTCCGCACCGAGGAGATCATGGCCGAGGGTCTGGAGAAGATGAAGGAGATCCGCGCCGAGATGCCCGATGTGCGCCTCACCGACCACTCCAAGGTCTTCAACACCGCCCGCATCGAGGCCCTGGAGCTAGAGAACCTGCTCGATGTCGGCATGGCCCTGGCCGCCTCCGCCCTCTACCGCCAGGAGAGCCGCGGCGCCCATTCCCGCCCCGACTACCCCAAGCGCGACGATGTCAATTGGCTGAAGCATACCCTCTACTTCCTGGAGGGTGACCGCCTCGACTACAAGCCGGTACGCACCAAACCGCTGACGGTCGAGAGCTTCCCGCCCAAAGAGCGCGTCTACTGAGCCAGGCCGAGGGATGACAACCATGAAATTCCGTGTGTATCGCTACGATCCCGAGTCGGGCCAGAAGCCCCACATGCAGGACTACGACATCGAGACCTTCCGCGGCATGATGCTGCGCGACGCCCTCAAGGCCATCAAGGCCCAGGATGAGACCTTCGCCTTTCGTCACTCCTGTGGCGAGGGCGTGTGCGGCTCCGATGGCGTCAATGTCAACGGCACCAACAAGCTGGCCTGCGTCACCCCCATCGCCGACCTCAAGGAACCGGTCGAGGTGCGCCCCTTCCCTGGCCGCCCGGTCATCCGCGACCTGGTGGTGGACATGACCCAGTTCTACGAGCAGTACAAGGCCATCGAGCCCTGGCTCAAGCGCAAGGAGCCCACCCCGGAGCAGGAGATCCTCCAGTCCCCGGCGGACCGCGATCAGCTCGACGGCCTCTACGAGTGCATCATGTGTGGCTGCTGCTCCACCTTCTGCCCCTCCTTCTGGTGGAACCCGGAGAAGTTCCTCGGGCCCCAGGCCCTCCTCTCCGCCTGGCGCTTCCTCGCCGACAGCCGCGACCAGGCCAAGGACGACCGTCTGGACTTCCTCGAAGGGCCCTACAAGCTGTTCCGCTGTCACAGCATCATGAACTGCGTCGAGGTCTGTCCCAAGGGCCTCAACCCCACCAAGGCCATCGGTCATATCAAGGAAATGATGCTGAAGAAGGCGGTCTGAGCGCCTTTCGGTCCCGTCTGCGGGTGACCCCCCATGCCGTGAACGGCATGGGGGCTTGTAATAGAGGCGTCGCACCTCTTTTTTCGGTTATCCCGGGTCGGATGACGTCTGGCGCCAATGTCAACACCGCCGAGGTCCTGGCTGACCGATTTTTCATTCCTGCCTCCCCTAGCGCGCCGCCTGGCGCACTACACCCTGCGTCTCTGTCTGGCCCACCCGCGGATAATCGATCAGGGCGGTTTTTTCACGAGTCATGGGTACCTCATCGCCAACGACCTCCTGGCCCGACTCGTCGAGCCGGCCCCGGCGGCGGCCTGGCCGCTCAGCGACTTCCCCCACCTGGCCGCGGTCAGCGCCGCGGTCGGCACGGCCCTGGGTCAGGCGGCGCGTCATGGGAAGCTAGGGGTCAACGCCCTGCTCTATGGCCCCCGGGGACCGGCGAGACCGCCTTCGCCGAGGTCCTGGCGGAGGCCCTGGACCGCGAGTTGCTGGTGCGCCCGGCCCTCGGACCTGATCTCCCCCTATGTCGGCGAGACCGACCAGAACCTGGCCCGGCTGTTTCGCGAGGCCGATCCGCGGCACACGGTGCTGTTGCTGGATGAGGTGGACAGTTTTCTCGCCGACCGCCGTCAGGCCCGTCAGCAGTGGGAAGGCACCCAGGTGAACGAGTTGCTGCAGCAGATAGAGCGCCACCTGGCGAGCCTAGAGGGGCTGGCGCCGGGGGACTTGCAGCGGCTTCCCTGCCGCGGGCACTCACCTGGTTCCGGCTCGGCTCACTCTTCTTCCTTCGGGCTGGGCTTGGCGCCGTAGAAGGCCGCCAGCTCGGCGATCTCCTTTTCACTGAGCTGGCTGGCGATGAAGCGCATCCTGCCGTAATGGTCGTTGGCGCGGTCGCCGGTCTGGAAGGCGGTCAGGGTTTCCACGAAATGCTCCCCTTTCTGGCCAGTGAGGGCCGGCACCTCGAAGCCCCAACCTTGGCCTTTCTTGCCATGGCACATGGCGCACGGCAGCAGCAGCCGCTCGGGATCGCCCTTGGTGACCAGGATGGGGGCCTTGGCCTTGCCCAAGGGCGGTTCGGGGGGCAGCTTGGCGAAATAGGCCGCCAGGTCCGCCATGTCCTGCTGGCTGAGCTTGGCCGTGGCCTTTTTCATGTCCTTGCTGTCACGGACACCGCTTTTGTAATCCACCAGTTGCTTGTAGTTGTAGGCGGGGATCTGCCCGGCGATGCTGGGACTGGTGTCGTCCTCGGCGATGCCCTTATCGCCGTGACACTTGCTGCATTTGAGCTTCGCGGCGAGTTCCTCGCCCTTGGCGGGGTCGCCCGCGGCGATGGTCTTGAGGGTCGCGCGGCTCCAGACAAAGGGTTCCGCGTCCTGGGCGGCCCGGGCCAGGCCGGACACCGCCACCATCAGCCCCAGGGTCAGGATGAATGTCGATTTCATGTGCTTGTCCTCCTTATCCGGGTGGCATCAAGGCTGGTCAGGGGTGTGTTGCTCGGCGCTCGCGACCTGCAGCGCGGCAACCGGGATCACTTCCTCGACAGCGACCATCTCCACCGACGGCACCTTCACCGCGTCCTTGCCCAGAAGAATGTCGGCGAGATGCTGGGGGAAGGAACGGTAATGCAGCTTGGCCACCACCTTGATGTCCTTGGCATCCGCCGGGACGTTGAAGTAATACTTACCGTATTTCCAGCCCTTGGGGGGGATGGTGTTGATGTCGGTGAAGCGGACGATCTCCCAGGGGAAACTGGTGTGCTGGCCATTGGCGTCCACGGCGTGGGCGTTGAAGATCACGGTGTCCTGGGGCAACTCGTTGTGGTCATCCAGGCTGCCGGAGCGCAGCAACTCCTTCCCCTGATCATCGGTGACGACCACCTCCAGCCATACCTGACGCACCTCGGTGAGGCTGGTGGGCAGGTGGTGACCGGCGCGCTCGTTGGTCACCCGGACCTTGAGCTGGGTCAGGGGGCCGTCCTTGGGGGTTACCTCCAGCTTGAGCGAGGCCACGCTCCGCAGCCGCTTGATCGCCTCCTCCTGG
>Ga0116141_10003628_pt1 | contig 13069 bp, 9 predicted proteins | sample AD_UKC097_MetaG_FD_89744 | JGI IMG/M metagenome (GOLD analysis project Ga0116141, IMG submission 89744) | Active sludge microbial communities of municipal wastewater-treating anaerobic digesters from USA - AD_UKC097_MetaG | ecosystem: Engineered > Bioreactor > Anaerobic > Digestate | place: USA... | reverse complement strand
TCTGCACGGGGAACCGGTCTTTCTTTCATCACAGCTTCTTGATAAACTTGTTCTTAACCATCCTGAAATAAATTTCTTTCCTGCTGGCGGGAACTCACTGAAAAATGCGAAAACCTCAGGTCTTTTCTATATTCTTCAAAAATATCAGACACTTGACTGCAGTGACATCGACAGAGAACTTAAAAGCGAGATCATTGCACATACAACTGGTTTCACTCTTAAAAAATGTTATTCATCTCAAAATTCAAATATCGTTTACGCTTCGTCATTCATAGAAAAAATGACAGTCACAACTGACGATTTTGAGATTCCGGCAAAATTCATAAACGGACAGTTCAGAACAGGCCCAAGCGGCTGGCAGAAGATCGAGACCGGTTCAGCGGAATTCGGAGATGACTTCAGAACCGCTGTTTCAGCCCATCCTCTTCCCGACAAAAAAAAGATAACAATTGTAATACCTTCCGTTGATATTAATACAAAAAAGATCGTTCTCGGGGCCGGGATCGCGAACTCAGGCGTCTTCAAAGGATCAAGGCCGGTCATCATAACCGCTTTTCAGAACAGTTTGAAAAAAGAGATTAAAAGTGCTGACGGAAAATGGACTGAACACGAACTCAAGGGATTTTCAGGAGACGAGCCGGTGACCATAACGATTCATACGGAAAAGTCGGGCAAAAGACACTTCTACTTTGACTTGAAATATGTTGAGGCAGCTAAATGAGAAATATCTTTAAAAACTGCGATATCAAAGTTTTTTTCACCATGTCTGCCCTTGCTGTTTTCTATCTTTTCATGCTGGTCTATCAATCAAAACAGGTCGCAATAACAGATGATGCCAGATTTTATATGACGGCCGCAAAAAGTTATTATTCATATTTTGACAACTGCAAATTTTCAAAAAAGTGTTTCGAGAAAGGGACAATTGACAGATACTGGAGGGAGAACAATGAACATCCCCCTTTTGCAAAACTTCTAATGGCGGGAGGATACGGATTTTTTCACAAAAAGCTCAACATTCTTGACGAAATAAGGGCTCTTCGTATCGGCATTTCAATTTTTGCCGTTATTCTTCTCATGTTCATTTTCAGTTTTACAAGAAGGGCTTTTTCATTCCACGCCGCAGTTTTTGCATCGCTTTCATTCATATTTCTGCCGAGAACTTTTTTCCACGCCCGTGTTGCAACACTCGATTTTGCCGTTGCCGGAACATCTTTCATTTTCGTTTACTGCTACTGGCGGGGATTTACTTCAAAATTCTGGGCATGGATGACCGGAGTCGCTTTCGGCATAGCCCTTGCAACGAAACTCAACGCTCCGTTCATGGTCCTTCCGGTGTTGATACATTTCTTCATTTTTAAATGGAGTGACATTAAAAAAAGACCGTTTAAAACCGTTTTTGCCCCGCAATTTGTTTCGATGCTTATTATTTCGCTTCCTCTCTTTTTCATGATGTGGCCGTGGCTCTGGCACGATTCAGCCGCAAGGTTCATAAGCTATGTGAAATTCCATACCAATCATTACGGCATATTGATGTATTATCTTGGAAAAATATACGGCGAACCGAGACCTCCCTGGCACGCCCCTTTTGTGATGATGGTGCTCACAACTCCTTTAATTTCACTATTTTCCGCATCACTTGCTCCGATTATTTACAAGTGGAAAAATGAATCTGAGAATAATTTTGCAATGACGCTTTCGATACTTTGTGCTTTCGTTTCGATAGCTGTTTTAATGTTCATGCCGGCACCTTTCTACAGCGGTGTAAAGCTTTTCCAGCCGTTCTTTCCGTTCTTAGCGGTTATTGCAGGAACAGGAATTTATTCGATGCTTAAAAGCGTAACCTTCATTCCTGAAAAATATAAGTTTGCTCCCGGAATTCTCTTTTTTATCCCTGTCATTGTCTCAATGGTTGACCTTAAGAACGACCACTTGAGCTACTACAATGAACTTGCCGGAGGGACAAAAGGGGCCTCACTTTATAAAAATGAACAGCATTACTACGATCTTTTTTATTATGACCTTACAGAATTTTTCAATAAAGAGTGTGAAAAGAAAAGATGCCGTGTCGCATTTGAACCCAATGGGAAAGAATATGACCCTTCATCAGGAATACTTAAGAAAGCCGGATACCTGAAAAAGAATTTCATTTACAGTGATCTCGCGAAGGCCGATTACTTTGTCTTAACTCACGAATACCGCTGGAAAGATTATCCCAACATTTTAAGAAGGTCTAAAAATCTTAAAAAGGTCTACTCTATCGAAAAACAGGGCGTTGAACTCCTGACAGTTTTTAAGTTGAACTCAAAATAAAAAAAATTTTTCTAATCTTCGCATATCTCAGGCAGATTATACCCTTGTTCTAAAGCATAAGCAGGATCGATAAGTTTTCCTTCAGCGGAAAATTCAATGTCAGTTGCAGTCAGTTCAACAAGATCAAGCGTCGCATCACCTGAAACGGCTCTGATACATTTTATCCCGACAGTGCTTCCGTCATAAGCAAGGTCGCCGTAAAGAGCGTATGTCTGGGTTTCAACAAAATCGATGTCGTTCCCGACAGTCAGATTGTCAGGAACATTGACTGCAAAGAATTTGGGTGAAAAGGAAACTGCATCTATCCATGTCGCCGCAACCATTCCCCCTTCTGCAACAGCGGCAAACGGGAAGTCTATCTTTATCTGCTCACTATCAATATGCAGCACCGTGAATGTAAAATCATCATCAAAATATGTAAATTCGGCATCGCCTGTTCCCGGAGATATCTCGGAAGGGTTGCTTGTCTGATTTACTGCACCCTTGAAACTCACAGTGAATGCTCCTATTTCCGTTAATTCGGTATCTGAAATGCACTCACCGTTTGTCGGATGGAACCCTTCATTGCACTCACAAGTCGCATCTTCACCATCAGGAACACATGTCGAATTTTCAGGACACTCCTTTTCAGCACACGGGTCAATTATGTCTTCATCAAGAGCTTCTTCCTCATCAACAACATCGGCAACTTCTTCCTCATCAACAACTGTTTCATCGCTCACTTCATTATCCGTCAGTTCTTCGTCAATCGTTTCTGCTGTATCTTCATCTGTTTTAACTGTTTTCTTGTCATCTCCGCAGGAAACAAGAAATAAAGCGGCAAAAACAACGATAGACATAAATTTGAAAAACTTCTTCATAACTAACCCCCGTTTTTAATTAAGTTTCACACACAGCACTGATATTCTGCTCTAATTAAGAAAAAATTCAAGAAAGTTGTCAGACCAGCTTTTTCAAAAACAACTCAACTGCCTGTGAAACGCCTGAATTTTTGTGGTCTGCGACTGTGGTGTAGATATTTTTAAGTTTTTCGGGTGCGTTTGCGACAACAAACGGATGCTTAACTGTTTCAAGCATTTCGGCATCGTTGAAATCGTTCCCGATACCTGCGGTGTTTTCCATATGAACACCAAGTTTTGAGCAAAGCGATCTTATTGCATTCCCTTTTGAGACATTTTTTGGATAAACTTCTATCCACATGGTTTTGCCGTCAAGGGGGGAAGTGCTCCTTATGATCTTAAGATCTTTGAGCTTTTCAGTGATTTCACGCAAAAGCTCTTCATCATTGTCAACAATTCCGATCAACTGACAGCTCGGTCTGAAAACTTTAAAACTATAATCCCTGATACGGTAATAACCTCTGTAGAATTTGTGTCGTCTGATAACATCGGGATGAGGTCTGTGATAAATGAATGAGTCGTATTTATGATTTTCCGGAACTTCGTGAAGAACCATAAAATCCATTTTGTAACTTCTTAAAACTTCAGCCGCAAACTCGGTTTCATTTGGAGAAAGGTTGAACTTTTCAAGAATCTCCTCGCTTGGCCAGCACTGAGTAATGCAACCCGTCGAGCAGATGAGATAATCTATCGGGAAGTCCTTTTTTATCACTTTGCGGGCAGAAAAAGGAGACCTTCCAGTTGCAATAACTCTCAATATATTCAAATCACTAAGTCGTTTCAAAGAATTGAGATCAGCACTTGAAACATTGCCGAATTTATCAGCAAGAGTCCCGTCAAGATCACAGAAAAAAATTCCGGAAATTGATCTGTAGTTCATCTTTCTCCTATAAAACAACGACTCATTTTTTTATTGCAGAAATATTCCTGATCGCAGTCTGAGTTTTCACTGCATTCACCTTCATATTTTTCAAGCATCTCTTTTGCATCAATAACCCTTAAACTGTCCTTTCCCTGGGTCGTTACGATCAGATTATTGTTTGATATACCGACTCCTGTAATTCCATAGTAATGAGAAGCAAAGGATACAGTGCGACCGGTTCCTATCTCAATAATTCCTGATTCTGTCAGAAGATATTTCTCATCAGCTGAAATAACTGCGATATCAGCATTAATGTTCAAGCCGGGGAATTCAATTTCAGACCCGTCAAGCGAAGAAAAAACAGAAACTGTTCCGTTTGCCAGAATTATTTTGGAGCCATCGGGGAAAAAAGAAACTGATCCTGAAGGAAGCGAAAAAATTTCACTCCAGTCAGAAGTTTTAAAAAACTGCACTTTATTTTTTAACACCGCACCTGCAATTGATCCATCAGGTGAAAAATGAAATCCTGAAACAGTTTCGTCATCGCTTAGAGGAATATTGTGAATTAAAATGCCGGTTTCTGTCGAATAAAACGAAATCTCTTTTGTTTTATACCATGAAAGTACAGCCACGGTTTTTTCATTTGGTGAAAATGCAAAATTGTAATATTTACCGGTTTTCTTTTCTGTAACAATGCTTCCTTTGTTGAAATCAAACAGTACAAAGCCACCATCATCATTAAAATCCAAAGAAAATGCTCCTACCCGTAAGTCACTGGAAAAACTTGCCTTTCCGGAATATATGTAAAAAGGGAGAATCACTTCATTTAAAACATTTCCTGTAAGTGATTCGGCAAAAACCACAGTATCAGCCCCTTTTGAAAATGCCGCTTTCAATCCGTCTGCTGAAAGCTGTGTAAGGCGACTCCCGTTATCGTTGCTTGAAAAAGGTTTGTCAAAGGCGGGAAGTGACAGTTTTTCCAGCTCACCGGTTTCTCTTCCAAATATCACATTCTTGTCATCGGGGGTGAATTTGACCTGCCATCCCCCGGAAAGCAGTAAAGGAAATTTGTCATATAAACTGTAAACACCGGCAAAACTTCTTCCACCAATTGCCAGAAAATCTTCGCTGTGGTTAAACGCAAGAGAATGAACTTCTTCTGAAAAGCCGCCAAGAGAATAGCTGAAAACCCAATTGTTATTAACAAACTTAAAAACATTTACATTATTTTCGTATCCATCGTGATATCCACCTGTTGCGAGCATGTTGCCGCTTTGTGAGAAGGCAACTTCGACATAATCTTCATTAATGGGAAGATTCTGGAAAACCTTCTTTTCAACAAGGTCATAAATCACGGCATTCTGATCATAAAGTGAAAGTCCTGAGCCGGCGATAAGAAAATTGCTGTCGGGAGAGAAGTCAACAGAGTCAACATTCCATCCGTATGAATTCCCGGGCAGAGAATCGGAAAAATAATCATTTAAAGAATCATTTGTGACATCATAAACAGTAAATCCGGTATTGTGTGCAGCGGCAAGCATTTTCCCGTCCGGTGAGAATTTCAGTTTTTTGTTGTAACTCAGATACGCTGAATCTATAACTGTTCCGTCTTCCATGCTTATAAGTTTCAGTGTTCCTCCATCGTTTACTGCAAGAAAAACGCCGTCAGGAGAAATGTCTATGGCTGTTGATGCCTGAACAGAACGGGAAACTCTGAACAGTTCTTTGAGATTATCAACTCTATGCAGTCTGACGGAACCCATCCTCGCCGTAGCCACAATTGAACTGTCGGGAGAAACAGCGAGCTCTCTTATCTCCTCATCTCCGTATCTGAGTGTTTTACGGCATAAAGTTTCATTGTTTAAAAAAGATTTCATGCAAATTCCGTCAAAACAGCAGTCACCGCTTGTTGTGCAGGATTCTCCAGCGGGTGTGCATGACCAGTTCTCACCGAATATTTCGCAGTTTTCGCCACTCCATCCCGGATAGCAGATACATTTCTCTTCAACAATTTCTGTGGCACAGATGCATGATCCGTCACCGTCAAGTCCATCATTGCAAATCTCATTCTTTTTGCAGTTGCAGAGTTCACAGCTTTTTCCATAATATCCTTTCTGACATTTATTGCAGTCTTTTCCTATCCATCCATCATTGCAGAAGCATTTATAGATCATTTCAAAACCGTTAACAAGATCATAGACCTCTTGACATACATTTTTGTTTTTACCTGTGCAGGGATTTGGAATGCAGAGAGGTTGCGGTTCGGAATCATTGACTTCATCATCGGGATTATTATCAAGGTCATTTTTGTCAGAATTGTTGTCAGGGGAATCAGGGTCGATTTTGTCTTCTGTCTGTTCAGGTATTTCAACTTTTACCGGTTTTGCACTGTCAGTTGTTGTTCCGATACCAAGCTGTCCGCTGAGATTAATTCCCCAGCAGTAAAGATCTTTCTGCTCGTCAATGGCACAGGTGTGTAAACCGTAATTCCATGAGCCGCCCATTACAACAGTTTCCCATTTGTTTTTCATTTCTACAGGAAAAGGTTGGTCAATGTCTGTGCCATCTCCAAGCGAATAGTAATCGTTTTTCCCCCAGACAAAAAATTTACCATCTTCCCTTTTTGCGGCATTGTTTTGATAACCAATTGAAATATATGACCATTTGTAGTCGCTGGAAATGTGTACAGGTGAATATCTGTCTGCACAGAAATCAAAGTCATCCGGACAGATGTTCCCGTCTCCGACTTCTCCGTAATCATTCCCTCCCCAGCAGTAAAGTTTGCCGTTTTCCTTTATTGAGCAGGTATGAATTTCGCCAGTCGCAATTATTTTCCAGTCTGTTTCTTCATTCACTTTAACAGGAGACAAACTTTTGAAAACATGTGAATTGTTCCCAAGCTGGCCTCTTGAATTAAGTCCCCAGCAGTAAAGTTCACCGTTTGAATTTATTGCGCAAGTATGTGCTCCTCCGGCTGAAATATCAATCCACGGACCGATATCTTCACCGATCTTCACCGGATATCTTCTGTTGACATCTGTTCCGTCACCAAGACAGCCCAGATCATTTATGCCCCAGCAGTAAAGTTCACCAAGTGAATTTATTGCACATGTGTGTTCGTATCTGGTTGATATTCTTACAAATCCGAGATCTTCTTGAGCAAGTATTCTTACAGGAAGAGGCCTGTTCTCATTTGTTCCGTCACCGATCTGACTGAATTCGTTATCGCCCCAGCAGTATAGTTCTCCGTTTTGCAAAATTCCGCAAGTATGTCCTTTTCCGGCAGACACGCTTTTCCATAAGCTGTCTTTTTTACTAACGGTTTCTGGATCAAAGAGCACTTGAACAGGTTTAGTTCTGTAATCTTTGATATCACCGTTTCCAAGTTTTCCGCGGTAAGCGTTTCCCCAGCAGTAAAGTTTTCCTTCTTTTATTCCGCAGGTGTGTCCGGCTCCCAGAGCAACCATTTCCCATTTTAAAACACATACTCCGTCTTCCCAGCCATATCCGCTGCTGCATTTAAAACGGCAGTATTCACTGCTTTCAATTAAACTGTATACTCCGGTTTCGGACGGATCCCAGTATGAACCGGTCCATTTCTGAGTGATCTCTTCAGTGGAATTCCACGAAGCGTTTTCAGGAAGTCCGGAACAGGAAAAGGTCCTGGTGTTACCTTCGCAGCCGGTTCCGTTCCATGTGTGGTTTTCATTGCATCCGCATTTGTAACTATCTGATGTCTTTTCGCATTCTCCGTTTGACCAGTCAACATCAACACAGGGGTTCGGTTCACAGACATCAGCTATTTCTTCAGGTTCCTGTTTTTCTTTTTCACACGAGATCATACATAAGAGTGCGAAAGTGAATGCGGTTAATTTTTTATTAAACATCATTGCACCTCCTGTTTTAAAAAAGTTGGCAGTGACGCACTCACGGTTCCATTTATTTCAATGCATTTACCACCTATGACAGGAAAATAACCAGTACCGCCAAAATAGTATTCAACCATTCTCAGTTTGTGAAATTCTGCCTCAAAAAGACCCTTGTTATAATCTACTTTAACTATTTCAATCTTTCCGGATTCCTCCATAAAATCATAGACAACGGTTCCTGTTTCACCTATGTATGATGCAGCATCTGCGTATATTGATGTAACTTCTTTTATGTTATAAACTGCCGGTGGAAGTTTGTCCCATATCTCAACACTGAAATAATCCTCATATTGAGAATAGGTTAAAAATTCATTGAATTCCATGTATACTCCCATTTCATACTCAAAATAGGATCCCGGACCTTCGCCAAGATGCACCATTCCCGACTTTACAGTGACATTTTTGCAGTCATATTCAACACATTCTGTCTGATCTTCGCTACAGTATTCATCATTTCCGCACCCATCACCGCATATTCCCCCGCAACTGTCAGGTCCGCATACTTTTCCATCACACTGTTTTTCACAGAGAGTGTTTATCAGTCCATTTTTTATTTCAATACAGTCTCCTTCAGAAACAGGGACAAATTTTTCATTTTCGTCTATTTCCATTTCCACAAGTCTTGCGTTCAATGTTCCTGCAGCTTCAATTATAAGCCCGGCTTCATCAACTTCAAAAGTTCCGCTCTGCTGAAAATAATATTTCTGAGGATTTTCATCAATAATATCACTGTAAACCCAGAGACACTCCATACAAGTGTAAGGATCAGAGTTGTCTATGCTGCCGAGATCATAGACTTTTTCTTCAATCTGATAATTCCACGAACGATCTTCGTTATAAAAACGGAATTTTATAAAATCTTCTGATTCATTATCAATATTTGATATTTTGGCATTGTATAAATATTTTCGATCAAATTCGATGCTTTCAAGGGTTTCGATCGTAAATTCAGTGCAGTTATATTTTATGCACTCTGACTGATCATCGCTGCAATATTCATCATCCTTGCAGCCGTCACCGCAAATTCCACCGCAACCGTTGTTTCCGCAAACTTTTCCGACACATTCAGGATAACAGAACAGGTCAATTTCACCATTCTCAATTTCTATGCAGCTTCCGTTCTTAACTGGAACAACAGAGCTCTTTTTTATAGCGACTTCAATTAATCTCGCTGAAATTCTGCCTTTCGCCTGAATTCCGGGTCCGGCTTCAGAAACCTCAAAAGTTCCACTTTCCTGAAAATAGAGTTTTGCCGGTTTTCCGTTTGAAACATCACTCAGTACCCAAAGACACTCTGAGCAGGTATATGCATCTGAGTTGTTCAAATTCCCAAGATCATAGCTTGTTTCTTCAATTTGATAATTCCAGGAACCATCGGAATTCAAAAAAGAGAATTTTATAATGTCTCCGGCATCCCCGTTGATATTTGAAATTGATCCTCTATAAAACAACATGCCGTTTTCTTCAATATTTTCAATGTCTTTAATTTTAAACTCATCGCAGTTATATATTATTTCTTCAGAAAGATCAGCATCAGGTGTTTCAACGGCCTCATCTGTATCTGCACTGTCCTGTTCTGTCTCAGTAATTGAATCTTTATCAACCTGTTCTTTTTTTTCAGAAATCTGTTGACAGGATACAACTGTAAAAAACACAGAAAAAGCAGCAATAATTTTTTTCATTCGTTTTTCTCCCACACAACGAAAGCTGTCGCAAATTTCTTCTCATGGCTGATGGAAAGATGGAAGATTCCGGTGTGAGGGACATTTTCAAAATGGGGTTTGCCGTTTTCGTTATGAATGATATTAATCTCAGTAAATTCAATGGTTTTGTCATCAAGTGCCTTGACGAGTGCTTCTTTTGCCGCCCAGAAGCCGGCTATCCTTTCAAGCGGATCTTTGAATTTTCCAATGTATTCAAAATCTTTAAGGGATAAAAACCTTTTCCATAGATCGGGCTTATCTTTAAGTCGCTCAATTTCAACAATATCAGTTCCAACTCCTGCGATCAAAGTGTTCTCCTGACAAATTGTGCAATATTTTCAACTGATTTCTTAACTTTATCCATATCAGGTCCTTCCGCCATGACACGAAGAACGGGCTCAGTTCCGCTGTACCTGACAAGTGCTCTGCCGCCGTCAAGTCCCTTTTCCTCTTTTTCAATAAGTTCGGCAAGCCCTTCAATTGTTTCAAGCGGCTTTTTTTCACTCACTTTCACTTTTGTCATAAACTGGGGAAAAAGCTCAATATCTGCTGCAAGTTCTGATAACTTTTTCTTTGTTGCGTTCATAACTGCAAGGATCATGAGCGAAGCAAGAATTCCATCTCCTGTCGGATTAATGTCAGAAAGAATAATGTGTCCACTGTTCTCTCCGCCAAGAGATGAGCCGGTTTCCTTAATCTTCTCGTAAACATATCTGTCGCCGACATTTGTTCTTAGAAGTTTAATACTTTCGTCTTTTAAAAATTTTTCAAGCCCAGCATTGCTCATCACTGTCGTAACAACGGTGTTGTTATTTAACATCCCGTTATTTTTGAGAGATTTTGCAAAAATTCCTATCAGTTTATCTCCATCGACAATATTTCCAAGCTCATCAATTGTTATAAGCCGGTCGGCATCACCGTCATAAGTTATCCCGATGTCGCATTGTTTTTCCACCACAGTTTTTGACATTATTTCAGGATGAAGCGCCCCGCAGTTGTTATTGATGTTGAAACCATCCGGATCTTTTGAGAAAAAATGCGGTGTAATTCCTCCAATGTTTTTAAATATTTGCTGCGCCACAAAAGATGCCGCTCCATTTGCACAGTCAACGCATATTTTAAAAGAACAGCCATTTAAATTTTTGGAAAAAACGGAACTGAGCCGGTTTGCATAATCAGCATAAGAGTCAGTTTTCACAGCATATTTGCCGACAGTTCCGTCACCTGCCGGGTTATCAAAGAATATTTGTTCGATCTCTAACTCCTCTTCATCATTGAGCTTTTCACCTTCTGAATTAAATATTTTTATTCCGTTATCGTGATAAGGATTGTGACTTGCAGAGATTACTATGCCGAAATCACAGCCGTTGTTCCTAACAAAATCACTCACAAGCGGAGTAGGGACAACGCCAAGAAAGGTGACATCACTTCCGGCACTCATAATGCCCGATGCTACAGCATTTACCAGCATTGGAGAGGAAATTCTGGGATCCATACCTATTGCGGCACTGATCCTTGAACTGGAATTTCCTGAAAAATAACGGGTTATGGCTTTTCCAACAATTACGGCTGTTTCAGGTAAAAGTGGATAAACATTGGCTTTTCCCCTTATCCCGTCAGTCCCGAATAATTTCTTTTCTGTCATTTTTCACCTTTTTTTGCTTTTACCCTGTCTTCGCTCTTCGGCTCGTCCGCATCAATTGTTTTCGCCTCTTTTTCAAGTGTTATCGTAACAGTCGCCTTGTCAGTTTCAACAGTTGAGATATGTATCGAGGGAAGAACAAGTTTCAATTCCTTTTCAAAAGACCCCTTCAGAGTATCGAGTACTATCTTTTCGGTAGTTACCGAGTCAATCTCCGAGATCTCCTTTTCTGGACCGGCAATAGTAACTTTTTTCGGAGTGACCTTATATCCTTTTATCTTTGACCCGGCGGGTGGCTGACCGTCAAGCCACGGATCAATTTTCACTTTTCTTTCAATTTTTTTAGCCGTCCTTACCGAAATTTCTGCCGGGAATATCTTTTCAACACTCAGATTGCCGGCGAAAGTCATCATTTTTGCATCGAGAAGACGGGTGAACTTTCCCGGTTTCTTCGCAGAAATATCAATGTTTATAACAAAATCCCTGTCGTTGATCTTTGCAAAATCGAAAACGCTTCCTGAAAGCTTTACCTGTATCTGGTCAATGGTATCAGAAACGATTATTTGATCTTTGGGGTGTATGATATTAACTTTGACCGGATAGTCTCTTGATTCCTGATTCCTGCTGATCGAAAATGTCCAGAGGATCAGAGTCAGCAGCAGTGCAAGAAGTTTTTCTGAAGAATACTGTGTAAAAAAATTTTTTATTGCTTCTTTCATTTTTTCTCCTTCACAAGGTGGGCAATTAGCACTTTTCTGACAATATCACGGCTCATGTTCCTTGTTATCTTCCCTTTTTTGAGCATGGATATCTGCCCTCTCTCCTCGCTCACGACAAAAACAATACAGTCAACCGCTTCACTTATTCCGTATGCGGCACGGTGCCGTGTCCCGAAATTGGGGTCAATATCGGGATTTGTGCTGAGTGGAAGAACGGCACTTGCAAGAGCGATCCTTCCCTCTTTTATTATCACGGCTCCGTCATGAAGAGGTGAGCTTTTTTTGAATATTGTAAGAAGAAGTTCCTTTTTCACATTTGAATCGATCTTTACTCCACCTGAAACAAACGATTCGGGATTTCCTTTCTGAGCAATGACGATCAGCGCGCCCTCAGATATAGATGCAAGATATGATAATGATTCAGTTATTTCATCAACAACGAATAAGCTGTCCTTCTTTCTTCCCGAACCTTTAAAAATGTCAAAGAACTCAAATCCTGAAAGAATTGTCCTGATCTCTTCGTGAAAAAGAATGATGATTATGATGAAAAAGTTGGCAAAAAGACCTTCGAGTATCCATTCGGTTGTTTTAAGTCCGACAAGATTCCCGATAAAGTAAATGAAAAGAAGAACGAGAAACCCCGACAGTATCTGCATCGACTTTGTCCCTTTTACCAGAACAAGCAATCGGTAGATTATGAAAAAGACGATCATAAGGTCAATGACCCTTATCACCATTGCCGACGGCGAACCGCCCCAGATCGCCTGCCAGTATGCTCCTGCATAGTTTAAAAACATTTTATATCCCTCATTGCATTATGAACCGCTACACAGTCTTTCGCTTCCTTTATATCGTGAACCCTTATTACCGCAACCCCTTTTTCAAGCAGTTTTGTATTGAGTGACACCGTTCCCGCTGTTCTTTCCATCGGATCGTCTCTGCCGGTTATCTTCGCTATCATGCTTTTTCTGCTCACTCCGGCAAGGAGAGGCATGGCAAATGAAT
>Ga0116141_10003627_pt1 | contig 13079 bp, 8 predicted proteins | sample AD_UKC097_MetaG_FD_89744 | JGI IMG/M metagenome (GOLD analysis project Ga0116141, IMG submission 89744) | Active sludge microbial communities of municipal wastewater-treating anaerobic digesters from USA - AD_UKC097_MetaG | ecosystem: Engineered > Bioreactor > Anaerobic > Digestate | place: USA... | reverse complement strand
TCCGGGAGAGGGTCGGGGTGAGGGTCCTTTTTGACCGCCTTTCCCATTCCCCCCTTTTCTTCCGCGTATCATACCACCATTCCTGTATCTTTGTCTTTTCTTCTTGACGCATTATCGATAAAACCTGTACCATTTCCCTGGGTGTGTCTCCGCAAAGTGAACGTGCTTCGCCGATCATCTCTCGCGCTGGAGTATGAATCATGAGAAATACACTTGCCTCCATTTCCTTGACCGTCGTTCTTCTTGTTTTCTCCGGTTTCTGTGCCGCACAAGCCACTGTTGTCGTCTCCGGAATCCAGGATGACAACACCAATTCCAGGCCGACGGATGAAGAGGGCGATATTTACAATGACCGGGGCCAATACTACGGCCCGGAAGGGGATAAGAGCTATGAAACCTTGTCGGCGGCGGTGGACGATCTCATGGATTTTGGCAACGGCGGGACCGTGGTCATTGCCTCGGCAGCTCCGGCGGAGGGGCACGGCCTGGTCACTAAGCCGATCACCCTGGTCGGCTCAACGGAGACCAGCAGTGTCGCGGGCGCACTGACCGTCCAGGGATCTCACCTGGTAGTCAATAACATCTATTTCGTCACAGCTGGAGGTCTCGGAACCAGCAGTGCGGTGCGGGTCGAAGGGGGAAGCATCATCGAAATGACGAATGTCCATTTCCAGGGACGAGGGCTTGCCGTGTATGGAGAGGGACTGTCGGAAATCACAATCCAAAACTGTGAATTTGTGAATACCTATCCGAACGGGCTGACGGGGATGGGAAGCGAGATGACGGTGGACATCCGCAATACCGAATTCCGGGATATCAAGAATCCCTGCAAATGTGTTGTAGTCATCCCAGGTTCCGGTGTCGCAAACACCACCATTCGAGACTGCACATTCTCCAGTAGCCGTCTTGGAATCGACGACCGCCATGTCAGTGGAGATTCGATTTATGAAAATTTGATTTTCAAAGACATGGATTGGATTGGGATCAATGTCGAGTGGGAACCTTGGCGACCCCTCTCGGATGACGTGTTTACCAGCGTTAATAACTGCGTCTTTGAAAATGTGGCCTTTCAGGGACTCCATTTTCACGGCACGAAGAACGTCGCTGTCGAGAACGTCACCGCCAGAAGATGCGGATCGATCAACGCGCGTTCGGAAGACGGAGCCGGAATCGGCGGCCATGATGGAAACCGGAATATCACCCTTGAGAATTGCGACAGCAGCGAAAACTTCGGCAGTGGATTCTGCTTTGAAACCGGAGATCGAACTCTTGTCCTGTCCACAAATATCGCACTGAACAATGGCCGAAACGGGATGCGATTCATACAATGCGAGGATGTCACGGTCCAATTGGGCAACTGGATATCGGGAAACCAGGAAAACGGGATCTATCTGTACCAAACGCAGAACTGGAACATCTACAACAACCTCATCGGTTTGAATCGCCAGGGAACCGCCGTGCTTGCCAATCGCAAAAATGGAATCTTGCTTTGGGATGTGGGGAGCGGCCGGATCGGCTCCGATACGGATCTCCTGCGCGGTAATATCATCTCCGGCAACATCGAAAGCGGGATCGATATCCGGAATTCTGTCAACGGCCAGATCACGATCGCGACCAACAAAATCGGGACAGATGGGGAAGGCGGAACACCGATTCCAAACCAGACGGGAATCACATCGAACGTAACGACGATTCAATCGGGATCGGTCGTGATCGGCGGCGACAATCCCTCCTTTTCTCTGCATCGGTTCGGAGATCTGGGGGCGGGCAACCTGATCTCCGGAAACAAGACCGCAGGAATTGCCATTGAGCATTTGGCATCGGAAATGAGCTATGTGATCTACCGGATCTGGGGAAATTACATCGGGACGGATGTCACCGGAATGCATCCCCTTCCGAACGAAGCACAAGGGATCCTGGTCAATGGAGGTGACACCGGCTATTTCCCATCCGGTAGCCTCTTCATCGGAGATGCCGACTATGACGCAAAAGGCAACCTGATCTCCGGGAATGGAGATTGTGGAATCTCCATGCTTGGACGGGTCAAGAATGTCGCGATCTCCAAGAATCTGATCGGTCTTGCCGTCAATGGAACCTCGGAAGTCAAGAATCAATCCCATGGAATCAACCTTTCCGATGGCCCCCAGGAAACCGAAATCAAGGAGAATGTGATCTGGTACAACAACGGGTACGGCATCCTCCTGGACAAACCAAACACCATCAAGAATCGGATTACGAAGAACTCGATTCATCGGAACGAGAAGGATGGAATCCGCCTGACAAACTGGGCTAACAACAGGATCAACTCGCCCACACTCAATCGCATCTTCCTTCCGGGGCGTTCCCTGTCGACCCTCAGCGGTCAGACAAACGGCGCTACCGGACCGGTTCAGATTTTCGTCGATCCGCCCACAACGGAGTCCGGCTACTGGGGGCAGGGAAGAACGTTCATTCGGGAACTCGTTCCGGATGAGAAGGGCAAATTCACGATAGACCTGAATTCCATTCCGTACGAAGGCATGATTACCGCCACGGCAAGCGATGCGGACGGAAATACCTCCGAATTCTCTCCTTTCCTGAACCTGGCCGTCACTCAAACCACCGGGTATGACGGTCGCCGTCTCGCGGCAAACAAGAATACCGTTTTCCGTGTATTCGGCGATACCGGCAAAGGGACGGCCCGATTCGCGACAACCGGAACCCTCACGCTGGGAGCCGGTGGTGCCCCTATCAATCCAGCCAATGCTTTCGAGATCGCGCCTTTTGGCTACTACGATACGCGAAAGGCAGATCGCAAGCAGGCTGCCGACAGCCTCAATTTCTATGTCGATACTCCGCCTGAAGGATTCCAGCCGGTCGAAGTGGTGTTGTCATCGAACGGCCGTGAACGCGGACGACTGGAATCCAGTAATCTGGTATTTCAAAAAATGAAAGATTTCCGTGTCGGGATCGTTCCGGTGGTTGCTCCCATCCGGGCAGGCGGTCTGGCAACCGCGACCCCCGACCTGACCGTTGTCCAGGATACCATGCGCTATTTCGCGGATGTCTACCCGCTCAGCCGACCGCAGGTCATGAACACATATCGGGTCCTTAGCGCAACCAGTATTTCTTACCGCCCGCATTCGAATCCGACACAGCGGACTCTCGTTTTGACTGTGCAGAGTATCCACAACAATTCAAGACCGAAACCGGATTATTCGGCGGGGATTGTCAGTTATGACACTTTCTTGAATCCACCCGGCGTAGGAGGCATTCTGTTCGGCTACACGTGGATGGACATCCCGCAAGTCGTCGTGATGCTGGATCGTGTCAGCGGAGGTGTTCCGCCTCAACATAACGGCAGTACCCTGGCGCATGAAATCGGACATACAGTGCCTTTCCTGCTGGGAGACACATACCAGGGCGGCGCAACGGAGACCGTGAATCCTCTCCACACCGATCCCGCCGAACGGGATGGTTTTGGAAACCACGTCATGGAACGGTTCTATGGATTCAGCCCGACCGGAGCGCTGGACCTCGATCAATTCAGCCGACCCGGTCCGGTATTCTCCGAAATCGCCCCCGCCACACCCACTGTATACGACATTATGGGGAACACCGATCCGGCCTGGATCGACCCGGTCACCTACAACCGTCTGTTCGACAAATTGGTCGCAGAAGCGGGCGCTCCAAAAATGCCCCTGCTGAACGAAGACTCGTCGGTTCTGATCGTTCATGGATTGATCAGCCGATCCGATACGGTCGAACTGCTGCCGATGGATTTCGACACGCAGTATCCGCAGTTCGCGGCAGGGAATACTCAGGGAACGCAGTACCAGGTCAGCCTGCTTGACGGAAACGGAGTCGTTCTGGAAAGCCAGGATCTCTGTATGACTTTCCTGGTGTCGATGCGTGGGCGTTCGGAGGATGGTTCGCCCTCCGCCACATACGAACCGACGGAGATTTCACCATTTAATGTCTGTCTGCGGGATGACCCCGCCGGTCAGCGGATCGAAATCAAGAAGGACGGAAATGTCTTGGCCTTTCTCGACAAGAGTCCTTCTACGCCTGTGATCACCGATCTCTGGGCGGATACTCCGGGCGGCCAGGTAGCCGGGAGTCTCGATTTGCACTGGTCGGCTATCGATCAGGACCCCGGCCAGACAGAGAATCTGTTCTTCGATGTGCTCTACACGCCGGATAATCGGGAGACGATCATCCCCATCGCGGTTGACATGGCCGATATGCATTCATTAACGATTGATCCGAGTACCTTGCCGGGTTCGGATGAAGGGCGGTTCATTGTCCGTGCATCGGATGGCTGGAACCAGGACGAGGCGATTCTCGATGAGGCCATGCAGCTGAAAGACCGGACTCCTTCGGTGAGCATTCTTCGACCGATAGAGGATTCTGAGCTCGTTGTGACTCTTCCGATGTTGTTCAGCGCAGCGGTTTACGATCCCGAGGATGGAACTCTGCAAGGCGACAGCCTTGTCTGGACTTCGGCACATGACGGCGCGATGTTGGGGCACGGAACGGATCTGTTAATCCATCTGCCTCTGGGCCGACACACCATCCGCCTGACCGCCACCGACTCGTCGGGCAACCTGGCGCTGGATGAGGTCACCGTCCATGTCGTGGAAAGTCCGACCAACGGCGAATGGATCGAGAACTGGATGCTGCATTAGCATTCCGTTCCTGAAATGCCTCTCTCCGTTCGAAGAAACGCCATCTTCTCCCTCTCCCACCGGGAGAGGGGTTGGGGTGAGGGCCTCAGGCTCTCCCCCTTTCCGGTGAGATCTTACCCCCCCACAATCTCCTTCATCTCCCTGACCGCGCGTTCCAGGCCCACAAAAACGGCGTGCGCAATGATTCCATGACCCGTATGAAGGGCGTGAATGCCCGGAAGTCGGGCGATTCGTGCCGTGTTGTGGTAATGCAAGCCATGCCCGGCGTTGACTTTCAATCCTAATCCGAGAGCAAATTCCAGCGCCTCGGCCAGAATACGGAATTCCTGGTCCTCCTGTTGGGGACTTGTGCTGTTGGCATACGCACCCGTGTGAAGCTCGATAAAGGGGACTCCCAAACCGGCCGCCGCCTTGATCTGCGTCTTGTGGGGGTCGATGAAGATGCTCACAGGGATTCCGGCGTCATACAGGCGTTGCAGCTCGGGCCGAAGCCTTTCTTCCACACCGGCAACCGCCAGTCCCCCTTCGGTGGTCAGTTCCGCCCGCTTTTCGGGAACCAGGGTAACCAGCGCGGGAGAGATCTCCTTTGCCAGGTCCACCATCTGCGGGATCAGGGCCATTTCGAGTGTTAAGGGAACGGTCAGGATTTGGCTCAGAATGCGGACATCGCGGTCCTTGATGTGCCGTCGGTCTTCGCGGGGATGAACCGTAATTCCGTCCGCACCGCCGAGTATCGCAAGGGTCGCGCCGTGAACGGGATCCGGGTATGGCGTTCCACGTGCTTCTCGAAGTGTGGCGATATGGTCGATATTGACGGACAGCAGGGGCATCGGTGTCATCCTCCTCCTTTTGTTCGGGAAATTTTCAAATCCACATCGACACGCGTCGCCGTGGCCGAAACCGGGAGATCCGCCGAGCCGAGTGAGGAAAGCGACACATCCCGGGTAAAAGTGCTCTGGGTATGATTGCTCAGGTATATCCGCGTGGTGCTCACCTCGCTGATCCTGCTCAATGCGGCCTCCGGGCCGGTAATCGTGATCGTTGCCGGATTTGTGTGAATCGAGGTCACTTCGTATCCCTCCGGCGGCTGACCCACCGTGGGAACATAGACAGGAATATGTTTGACCAGCTGGTACAGGGGAATTTCAATGGTGTCCTCCGGGAGGGCTTCGGAAGCATAAATCGGAGGAGGATTCTTCTGCGATACATCGCGAATATGGACCGTGACCTGCACCTTGGACGGGTGGATGTCATCCTCACCCAGGCTTAACTGTTTCGCTTCCTGCTCTTTGACTTTGGCCATCAGAGATTCCTGGTTCAATACAAGAAGAAGATTCTTGTTTTGCTCCAATTCTTTCTTGCCGGCCAGATTGAGAGTGAACCGGAGTTCTTTCGGCGTCAGGAATTTGAGAACGCTGACGGGTCCCTTCAGGACAATGGTGGTGCTGTACGAACGGTCCGGGTACGCGAGCACCATATTCGAGGGGATATTCATCAACTCAATCAGGACATTGGAAAATTCCTGGGTGGTGATTTTTTCACGTGCCCGCACATAGACCAATCCGATGGCAAGGAAAAGGGCCAGCAATTTAAGCCCAATGTTCTCGGTGAGCAGTCGTCGAAGCATCAGTTGCGTTCATACCTCGCGGATCAGGTTGTTAAGAATCCGCTCCAGAATAGGGGCGTCCAGGTCCCGTGTCATGGAGCCGTTTACGGCCACCGAAATGGTTCCGGTTTCCTCGGACACAACCACGACAATCGCATCCGTTTCTTCCGAGAGACCCAGGGCGGCCCGGTGACGGGTTCCCAATTCTTTATCGATTTCCAGGCGTTCGGTCAAAGGCAAGAGGCAGGAGGCCGCCGCAACAACCTCATTGCGGAGGATCACCGCACCGTCATGGAGCGGCGTATTATGGGTGAAAATGGTCACCAGCAACTTCGCACTGACAAGCGCGTCCAAGGCAATGCCGGTATCGACAAAGCCTTGAAGGCTGGTTGCGCGTTCGAATACAATCAACGCTCCGATATTCCGCTGAGACAGGATCTGACTGGTCTTAACCACTTCCGCCGTAACCGTGCCTTTCCCGCGTCGGGATTGCGGCAGGAACCGCATCTGTGCCAGTGATGAGATCGCACGCCGCAACTCCGGCGCGTACAGAACCACGATAGCCACGAACAGCGGCAACAGAGACCACTGCAGGAGCCAATAGACCGTCTCGAACGTGGCTACACGCGACAGGTAGGTCAACAAAACAACCAGGATGAGGAAATTGAGGACATGAGCCGCACGGGTTCCCTGTACGGACCGCAGGACCTGGTAGAAGACAAACCACAAGATCAGGATTTCGGTGAGAGTCCGAAGCGTACTGAGGTTGAATACCGAGCTCATAAGTCTATCCGCATCCCATTCGCTGAACACCTAATGGCTGCATGGTACTGGAAATTGACTCGAAGCGGAATCCCGCGAGGGGCTTACGGCGCAATGGATGGATTCTTCCGCACGATGAGATCGGCGATTCGGGCAACATCCCGCATGGCAGCGACATCGTGAACTCGAACGATATCGGCCCCGTTTGCGATAGCGCAGGCCACGCTGCCCGCCGTCGCGAACAGACGTTCTTCCACGGGCCGCCCCGTATAATGTCCAAGGAACGACTTCCGCGAGGTTCCCACCAGCAACGGACAACCCAAGTCCCGAAATTGTTGAAGTTCACGAAGTAGGAGAACGTTCTGATCCGGTGTCTTTCCAAATCCAATGCCGGGATCGACGGCAATGGCATCCTCTCTTATACCTGCCTGTTTCGCAATTTCGACGGACGCCCGCAGAAAATCGAGGATTTCGCCAATCACGTCCGTATAGTCGGTCAGGGATTGCATGGTCGCGGGTGTCCCTCGTATATGCATCAGCACCACTCCACTGCCGTGTTTTGCGGCAATTCTCGGCATATCCGGATCGCCCCGGAGTGCCTTGATATCGTTGATGATGCTTGCACCCGCTGCGCAGGCCGCATCCGCCACCCCCGATTTCCAGGTATCGACCGAAAGCGGAACACCTCTGTCCAGCAGACTTTCGATCACCGGCAGGACGCGCTGTTTCTCCACCTCTTCCGAGACAGGTTCGGAACCAGGGCGACTGGACTCGCCGCCGATGTCCAGCAAATCGGCGCCTTCCTCAACCAGTTTTCGACCGTGCGCAATCGCTTCCTGGGCACTCAAGAACCGACCGCCGTCGCTGAATGAATCGGGTGTGACGTTGATGACTCCCATGATGAGCGTGCGGGCTTCAAGAATGAGGGTGTGCTTCCCGCATTGCCACACACGCTGACCGGATTCGCATCGCATATCCCTGGTGTCCTGTTGCCGATCTTGCTCCTGTACCCTGCGGCTTCTCTTCTCCCCCCGGAAGAGGCCCAATCTTCTCCTCTCTCCCGCCGGGAGAGGGTTGGGGTGAGGGTAAGTGTTCAATCTCCTCATTACCCAATTCATTACCTATTTCATTGGGTATTCCCCGATTCCGGCAAGACCCGTGTGAATCCCTCTATTCCTGGTGGGTGAATCGTTCGAGATCCTTTCAACGCTCATCGGGTCCCTCGGAAACCGAATCGGCCGGTTCGCCCAAGTCCGGAGGTTCGGAGGAGTCCTCCGCCAGTTCTTCCTCGGTAACCGCTGCGGATTCCTCCTCAACCGGCTGATTCTCTTCCTCACCGGCGCTCTCGGAATGCGCCCCCGGGCCGAGAATGGATTTCACTTCCTCCACCTGAAGGACCTCGCGCTCCAGCAGCGCCGCAACAAGGGCATCTAACCTGTCGCGATGTGTTTCCAGAATACCCCGCGCAGCGGCATGACATTCATCGACCAGGTTTCGAACTTCCTTGTCGATTTCGAACGCGATTTCGTCGCTGTAGTCTTTATCTTTGTAGAAATCCCGCCCCAGGAAAATCTGGTTCTCGTTGACTCCGAAGGTAAGCGGTCCCAGTTTCTCGGACATCCCGAATTGACAGACCATTCTGTGGGCGATGCTGGTCACCCGCTCCAGATCGTTCTGAGCGCCCGTGTTGACATCCCCGAAGACCAGTTCTTCCGCGACTCGCCCTCCCAGAAGCCCGGTCATCCGGGAAAGCAACTCGCTTTTGGTTGTGAGATAACGATCCTCGGTAGGCAGGTGCATCGTATACCCCAGTGCCCGACCGCGCGGAAGAATCGAGACCTTGTGGACGGGATCGCAATCTTTGAGAAAGTGCATCACAACAGCATGGCCCGCCTCATGGTAGGCGACGATGCGCTTCTCGCGTTCGTTGATCGCTCTGCTTCGTCGCTCCGGCCCGGCGGTTACCCGCTCGATGGCCTCCTCAAAGTCGGCCATATCGACCGCGTTCTTGTTCCGTCGTGCGCCCATCAACGCGGCTTCGTTCACCGCATTCTTGATATCCGCACCCGAGAATCCGGGTGTCCTTCGGGCAAGCAACGATAAATTCACGTCTTTCGACAGAACCACGTTGCGCGTATGGACCCGGAATATCTCTTCGCGTCCCTTCAGATCCGGGCTGTCCACCACAATTTGACGGTCGAATCGTCCCGGACGCAGAAGGGCCGGGTCCAGGACATCCGGGCGGTTGGTCGCTGCAATCAGAATGACCTCGTCATTCGAGTTGAACCCATCCATTTCGACCAGCAGCTGGTTCAGGGTCTGCTCCCGCTCGTCATGCCCGCCGCCGACACCCGCAAAACGCTGCCGACCGACCGCGTCGATTTCATCCATGAAAATCAGGCAGGGTGCATGTTTCTTGCCCTGCTCGAACAGGTCCCGAACGCGCGATGCACCCACACCGACAAACATCTCGACAAAATCGGAGCCGCTGATGCTGAAGAATGGCACATTCGCTTCCCCCGCCACGGCACGGGCTAGAAGCGTCTTACCGGTTCCCGGTGGACCGTGCAGCAACACCCCGCGTGGGATCTTACCGCCCAGGCGCTGGAACTTCTGTGGATCTTTCAGGAAATCAACCACTTCCTCCAGCTCCTCTTTCGCCTCATCGCAACCGGCCACGTCCTCGAACATGATTTTCGGTCCACCTTCCTGCTGGAGACGTGCGCGGCTTTTTCCGAACGACATGGCCTTGGTTCCGCCGATCTGCATCTGGCGCAGAATGAAAAACCACACACCGATCAGCAATAGCACCGGGAAAATGTTCCAGAACGCGTTGAACAGCCAACTGCTCTGCGTCGAGGCATCATACTGAAGGGCGGGATTGATCTTTTCCTTATAGGTCTTGAGACGGTCCCGGATGCTCTCGGAATATTCCGGCAGAATCTGAACCCGGAATTCCCGCTTCTGTTCCGATCCTTCTTCTCCTTCCGGATTGTATGTCCCCTTAATGTCTTCGGCGGAAACGACGGCAGAAATCAACAGACCGCCTTTGCCCTCCAGGAGCTGATCGAACTCGTGCAATTTCATGGAGACCAACGGGTCGTCCTTCACAACGTGAACAACGACAATGATCACGACGAGCAACAACCCGTAAAACAGAACGGTTCGGTTAAACAAGAAAATACCTCAAAATATCGGTTGCCCCACTGGCCCCGCAATCTGCGCCGGTGAAAAGCGAAACGGATCCGCATTTTTCCCGAACGATATTTCGTTCCTATGGTAAACTTCTCAGCAGGCAATATCAAGCAGAACGGCGAATCGGCCCCTGGGACCCGCCACATAGGAGAGCAGGATGAACTTTCCGCTCAAAAAGGTCATTGTGTATCTGGCGATTCTCATTGCCGTCTGGTACGGATATCGGCATCTGATGGACCTGCCGGTAGCCCGTGTGGCCTTTGTCGAACACACCCTCAAAAAAGGACCGCCAAGTGTCCTTGGAATCCTCCTGTCCAAGGTCATGGACAGCCGCCGGGAACTGACAGGCGACGATCCGTACAAGGTGTACGCATTCGCCGGGGACAAGGACCGACTGGAATCGGTCTCTTTCACCCATAACGGTCAGCCCATTCCCTTTAAAATCGACCCGGAAATCGACAACTCGTCGGCTGAAATCGACGGGAACACGGAACCGGGGATGCACACCTATGTTCTGAAGGCGCGTGACACCAGGGGAAACGAATCCGTCGCAAGGCTGATCATCAACATCAAACTCATGCCGATCATGCCGGTCGGCGGAGTGATCTAGGAGAGGATTGCCTCCGTAAATGGGATGGGACCTATAGGGCTTATAGGACCCATACGACCCATGCAATATTCAGAAAAACGCGATTTCCGGCGGGGGTGAGAGTGCCACTCCCGCCAGGTTGAACTGCGCCTGAAGCGCCCACGCGAGAGCGTACACTGTATCGTCATGGACTGTCTTCGAGCCTTCCGGATGTCCGAATGAGAACCGTCCGGTGGCCTCACGTCGATACTGGAATGCCTTCAGCTCGGAAATCAGGATCTCTGAAACATCCTGGGGAATCTCGATCTCTCTCCGGCGGAACAGGTTATACAGCGCATTGAAAATGTTCTGCTGAGCAACAGCGGTCGGTGCGATCAATTCCGTTTGTATGCCCAGGCCGGTCAGGTAGTCCGCAAGGCTCTTGCCCTGGTACTGCTCAACAGCGGCATGGGTGATGCCGTACATCTCCGCCAGACGTCTGGCTTCCCGCTGAACCTCATTGGTGTCGGCGCGGGTCAGTCGGACCAGATCGACCACCCGATACCGAAATGGAGTTTCTTCCTCGGATTGCACGTATGGCCATGGGAGATCCTCTCCCGTTTCTGCGGCGACTGCAGTTCTCGCCAGAACCAGCAAGGCCGAGGCATCGTGAGAATCATCATAAGACAGGGCCAGGTCCGCGCCCAGCGTGGCAATCTCTCCGTCCCGGATTTCCCGTATTGCGTACGGCAGAATCGCCGGGTCAACCAGCCCTGCAAACAGGCCGTGACTGCCCTCCACCCACTCCGCCATCACCTCGGCTCGGAATTCCAGATCCGTGCGCGACCGTCTCAGCCGTTCGACTTCCTCTTCCCGGATGTCCGGGTTGACCGTACTGGGCCATTGGAAAGATATGATGTCCTCCCGCTTCTCCTGTCCGTCCTGGAACAGCGGATACACCCAGGAATGCACCGAGGACGGAGAGGAAACAATCGCCATCCGCCCCTGGTCTTTTTCTGTGGTAATCATGGCGTACTCGACAGCGGTGCGGATTTCCTCGCCGTGTTCCATGTAACAGGCTTCATCCAGGATCACGGAAAGGCCGCCGGCTGTCTCGGCGGTCTTGCTCGGATGATACCCGCGAATAGTATCCGGGTTCGCAGGCAAAAAGAGAATTCGGGATTTGTTTTGAAAAACGATCTGTTTGCTGTCGGACTCCGACATGAACTTCTTCAGCTCGGAAGAGTTCAACAGATCGAGCATACCCTGGCTGAATTCGGAGCACATTCGCATCCCCGAGGACACAACCAGCACGGTATGGTTGGGTTTCCGGCAGGCGGTATAGAGCGCGAATATCCTGGCTGCCATGGATTTGCCCGCCCCACGACCGGCGATCATGATTACGACACGATGCGGCGCGTTGCAGAACTCGACCTGGTGAGGATGCAGTGTCACCCCAAGAGCCTCGCGCGCGAACGTCACTGAGTCGCTCAGCCAGCGCAACGGAATCCCGTTGGTCTGTTCCTTGATCTTCGGTACCGCGTGCTGTTCGATTTCTTTCCAGAATCGAACCAGGATTTCCTTTTGTTGTTTCAGGTTTCTTCGAAGTACATCGCGCTCTTTTGGCTCCAGGCCGTTCTGACGGAGTTCTCGGTCGATATCGGCAATGGTTTGTTCGGTCGCGGCAAACTGCTGAATCAGCGGAAGCAGGAGCGCGTCGTATCCGGTTATCTGCTCGAATTCATGAATGCGCGCCTGCAAGGATTCCTCACGATCTGTTTCGCCATTCTGCGCCGGACGTTGCATGCGGATTCGGATCAGCCGCTGGTCTCGTTCGAGAGTATACTCCACAATTCGCCCGTTGTCTTTCAGGTCCTTGATCACACGACCAATCATGACTTGGGTTCGTTTGATCTCTTTGGCCAGCTGGCTGACACGGAACTGAACCATGCCGATCTCGTCGCGATGGCTGTCCAGCCATCGGCTGACCAGGTCTTTTGTAGTAGATCTTTCCGTCGTTCTCACTGAATCATGGTCCTCTATTATTTAGTGAACCGGCGCAGAAAACGCGGATTTTGGGACAATGTCATCGCGAGCCTCCCTCCGGCAGAGCCGGTGATTGCGTTAAAGAATGTGGGCGAGAGGTTCCTCCCCCCAAGCCCGGGGGAGGTCAGGTGGCAATGTCATTAAGTGATCTGGATATTTACTTGACTCAACCGACCCCTAGGGGTTGTGGTTTGTGAGAGACTCAAACGGGACCGGACCGACCTGAACGGCCTGT
>Ga0116141_10003625_pt1 | contig 13082 bp, 8 predicted proteins | sample AD_UKC097_MetaG_FD_89744 | JGI IMG/M metagenome (GOLD analysis project Ga0116141, IMG submission 89744) | Active sludge microbial communities of municipal wastewater-treating anaerobic digesters from USA - AD_UKC097_MetaG | ecosystem: Engineered > Bioreactor > Anaerobic > Digestate | place: USA... | reverse complement strand
TTGTCTGCCCCTTCCGACCTTCTCACCTTCTTGCTCTGCTTCGTCTTACGTCGTGTGGGGTGCTTCTTGCGAGAGGATTTCTTTCTCTTACGCTCGACGCCCGGCGCACGACGCGTGGCGTGGACTTCCGCCCTTCGCTCGGGGGGCCACTCTTCGGGGAAGTTCACGCGGGCGAACTCGCCGAATAGCTCAATGGCCCGGTGGTCGTAGGCCCGGGCCGCGTCTGTCTCTTCGGCGAACAGCCCGAGGTAGAACTGCTCGCCCAGGAAGTAGATCTGCGCGAAGTACTTGTCGCGTTCCTTGCGATAGCTGACGCCTTTGAACCGGGAATACGTGCCCTGGATCTTGCGTGCATTCTGCGGCCTCAAGTCTCCGCTCGGGCACGAGTATGGACCCGCCGGCGTACTACTTCATGGTCTTGCGGATGTGGTCGCGGACTCGCTCGTAGTCGCGCCATTCCTCCTCGGGCGCGACGGCCTGGCCGAGGGATCGGAAGACCTTGGGCACGGCCCATTTCCAGTGCTCGACATGTCCGTCGGCGAAGGAGAGATTGCCCCCGTTGCCGTGCCGGTTCGCGGGCAGGTCGAACCAGATACCATCGAAAGGAGCCCCGGGCACGGGAATCCCGAAGAGCGAATCCGTGATCTCGTCCTCGTGCACGCCGATGAAGACGAACAAATCGGCAGGTTCGGGATTCTTGATTTGCGTGATCTTCTGAAAGGTGGGGATATGGTCCAGGACGCTGCCGAAGCTGATGCCGGTGACGGACTGGCTCATGTTGTAACTACGCGTGTGGCGCACGTCCGAGTCGGCCACTCTGGCCTTGTCCGCCGGGCAATGATAGATTGCGGTCGAACGGTTGTAGGGGAACAGATACCCGTTCTCGATGTTGACCGTATTGACATCCTTCTGGACGTTGCCGGCGCACCAGGTCAGCCGCAGATCCAGTCCGGGGATGGGTCTTCCGGTGGACAGGTCGTAGACGGACAGGTTGGGCGGCAGCGTGCCGTCGTGATCGTTGGCGTACATCAACCAGCAGGTCTGAAGTTGCTTGAGGTGGTTCAGGCAGGCCACGCTCTGGGCGAGGCCCTTTGCTCGGTGCAGCGCGGGGATTAGCACCGCGATCAGGACGGCGATAATGGCGATGACCACCAGCAGCTCGATGAGTGTGAAGCCGTCGCGAACGGCAGGTGCGGTCCGCCGCCCGGTACGTTGCGCCGCTGCGGGCACGGCAGGCGAAAAAGGCGGCCGAAGGAACAGACGAACGAGCCGGGGATCGGGGCCCATACTCCTTGGGTTCTTCTTGAGCCGGGATTGTCCATTCGACCTCATGACCTGTGCTCCTGCACGGTACACATGCCGTGATACCCGCGCCCGGCCCCCGATGTCAATGGCGCCGGCCGCCGATTCCGGCGTGTCCGGCTGCCCGGATCCGGCATTCGGCCTCGGGCAGACTGGGGGGCACGCCTGCACACCCCACGAATTTGCAGGTGCTTTCAGGAACGGCGGGCCCGATTCAGGAGAGAAAGCGGGATTCCATGTCGTGCCACCTTTTCGGCCGGAAGTCCGGCGAGGCCGGGGCCTTCAATTCCCCTTTCCGATCAAGTCCAATTTCTCTTCCTTGGCCCACTTGTACCCCTGTTCGCCCAGATAGGCGAGGAGCTTGTAGTGAAAGGCCAGGAAGGTATCCTGGCTCAGGATGGAGGCCATGGCTTCGGTGATGATGACTCGCTTGAGCAGTTCCTTGCCGACACAGTTGTCCACCAGGATGCGACGCTCCTGGATGTCGCGGAAGAGCTCCGGGGCCAGCCCATCGATCCCCATCTGAATGCTGATTGCCAGGAACTCGTCATCGACGTTCTTGAGTTCCTCCTCCAGGGCCAGGAAGCCTTCCCGTCGTATGATCGACGCGTATTTCCTGAGCCTGAGAATCAACTCGAAACACTCCCTCTTGTCCTCGACGCTGCACTGGATCCGCTCGGCGAACTGCCAATCGTAATAGAGCATGACCGTCTCCTTCGCACCTGTTTTCACCTGCCAGAAGTTGCCACTGAACCGCTGCGTACAGAACCCCAAACGAGAGTAACATCACTGGATCAAGATGATACCCCGATGGCAAAGGCTTGGCAAGCGATGACCGGCCCCTGTGAAAAGGACTTGGCGGTTCTCGCGAATCGATCTGCTGCGCTTCGTATGTTCACGTCCCTCGTGACTATCCCCGCTGTCCCGGCTCCGGCAAACGGCGAAGAAAAGTTGACATTGCCGTGACATGGGCTTATGCTATATGTCGGATTTCGGAAAAGGAGATATTGCCATGGCCCGCTCGCCCATCACTTCAAAGCGTTCGCCGTTCTGTTTACTGGGGTGGTTCCTGGCACTGCTGGCCGCGACCGAGGTGCATGCCGGTGAGGGGGTCCTGCTGGAGACGGCGCCGCCGAGGCCCGTTCGCATCCCGGCGGAGTTCGAGCCGATGCAGGCCGTGATCGTCGATTGGCAGATGATCGAGGGCGGGGACATCTACAGGTACATCGCCGAAGACGTGAAACTGATCCTGCCCTACAACTCGGACGGCATGTACCAGGACATGCAAACGAAGTTGCCGACGTATGGCGTCAACATGGTTAACTGCGAGTTTTACATCGCCCAATGGACGAACACGCCGAGGGACTTCCTGCCCTGGCCGATGTTCATCAATCGCAACAAACCGGCATTGATCCACAACGAAGGGGACGTCCCTGAATACTTCTGGGAACAGGGGCATCCCATTTATGACAGCGGCTTGCCCGTCCAGGGAGGCGACTTCATGACCGATGGCCAGGGCACTGCGGTCTCCTTCCACTGGATCGTCGACTTCTATGCGATGCTGTACGAAGGCACGGACTACCCATTGATGGATCGGGTCCTGGACTATTGGGGCGTTCATACCTATCACATCATCCCCAATCCGGAGACCAAAGGAGTCAAAATCCCTCCGCACATCGACTGCCAAGCCAAGTTTCTCTCGCCGGACACCATCCTGGTGCTGCGTTATCCCTCATCGAATCCCCTCTCCGAATACACGGAGGCAGCGGCAGCCTACTTGGGCAGGCAGATCAGTTGCTACGGCACGCCCTACAAGGTGCTGCGTCTGGACGTGCAGGACAAAGAGCCGTACATCAACTCCCTGATCGTCAATCGCAGCGTCTTGGTCCCCATCGTGGGCAACGACAAGGACGACGGCGCCCTGGCGACTTATCGCAACGCCATGCCGGGCTATGAGGTGATTGGGATCACCAACGCGAACAAGAATAGATGCCTGTGGGCGCCATTCTACGCTCTGCACTGTGATACGCTGGGCATCGCCGACGAGCAGATGTTGTACATCCATCACGTCCCGCTACTGGACCGCCCGCCCGCCTCAGATGGTTTTCCCATCCGCGCGGAGATCGAAGCGTACAGCGGGACGGAGTTCGTCGACGGGACGCCAGTGATCCTGTGGAGAACGCTGAGCGACGCCAATGAGTCCTGGAGCACGGCTGCGATGGCGCGGGACACGGAGTCGGGGGATCACCGGTATCTGGCCTACATCCCCGCCCAACCCGTGGGCACGACGATTCAATACTACCTCGAGGCGAAGGACGCCTCCGGCCGGGACGAGACGCATCCGTACATCGGCCCGGCGCAAGCGCACACCTTCACGGTAACGACGCTGGGCGCCAACGTCAGCGCGGTTTCGGCCAAGAAGCGCGGGACGGTCGAGTTCTACATCAATGCAGGGGCCGAAGGGGCACAGCGGTCTTACCGCCTTGCGTATTCGGTGACCGTCGATCCGAACAGTACGGAGAGCCCGGAGGCCGTATTGCCCGAGACGACGGTCCTGACCGACTTCGACGGCACGCTAAACGGCCTCGGAATCGGCACTGCGCGATTGACCTTCCCGGAGCCCCTGGCTTCCGAATGGGTCGGCAGACAGCTTCGTTTCTCGCTGGAGATCGGCGATCAGCAGATTACCGTGCCGGACACCGTATCCATCCAGATTCTGGAGTGACTGAAGAACAACGGAATCGCATCCGGCGGACAGCGGGGTGGGACGGAATGGGATACAGATAGGGGACGATGGATGATGGTATGATCGAGTCCGTTCCATCGTTCCCTCCCGAGGAGCTACTTCGCCATCGCCGTGCCTTGACATCGCTGTGCCGGCCTCCTGCAGTCGAGGGAGTCCTTTACCGGGAGTACCCGAGCCGCCTGACGATCGACATTGAACTGAACGGCCGGATCATCCTGCGGCAGGAGAGTTGAAAGCGGTGTGCAGCCCAGACGAAGCTGCGGGCACTCATCGAGGGTTCCGCGCTCCACCTTCAGGCGGCTCTGGGACCGTGCAAACGTGGGACCCCAACTAGCGAATCCGTGGTCGTGGCGTATGGCGGCGGAACGTGCTATGATGTTTCGCGTGCCGGATTGCACGGGTTTTAGGAGTGGGCCATGAAGACTGTGCTTGTGCTCTTGGCGGTTGAGGCGTCGGTGGCGATGGCTTGGAGTGTGCCCCTGGAGGCATCGGAGATAACGCCGCACGGCGTCGCTACGAACAGGCGGGTGATCGATCTGAACGGCACGTGGCAGGTGGCGGAGGGAGCGATGGACTCGATCCCCCAGCGGTTCGAGCACACGGTCCCCGTTCCCGGTCTGATCGATATGGCCGAGCCGGCGTTTGCCGAGGTGGGCAAAGAAAGCGAGAGGCGACAGGCGTTTTGGTATCGCCGGACGTTTACCATCGAAGGACAGACTCCGGCCGTTGTCACCCTGAAGATCCACAAGGCCAGGTACGGCACGAAGGTCCTGCTCAACGGCCGACTCGTCGGCGAGCACCTGCCGTGCTTCACGCCCGCCTTGATGGATGTGAAGGAGTACCTCAAGGGCCCGGGGCAGGAGAACGAGTTGATCGTCCGCATCGGCGCGGACCGCGGGTGCCTGCCCGCCGGTCAGCCGACCGGCTGGGACTTCGAGAAGTATCTGTACATCCCGGGCATCTACGATTCCGTCGAGCTGATCCTCTCGGGGGAGCCCCGCATTGTGAGCATCCAGGCCGTGCCGGAGATCGACTTGCAGAACGTGCGGGTCATCGCGGAGTTGCAGTCGTCCGCAGTTGGGGCCTGTTCAGTCACGTGCGAAGTGCGGGAGGCCAAGAGCGGTTCGGTAGTGGGGAGAGTTCAGCAGTCGAATGTCCCGGTGGGAGGCGACGGTGTGACCAAGGTGGACGTTGTGGTTCCCTTGAAGTCATGCCGGCTGTGGACGCCGGAAGATCCGTTCCTGTACGCGTTGAAGTTCGATACGGGTGGCGACACGGCTGAGACTCGCTTCGGGATGCGGTCGTTCCGATTCGACCACGAGACGGGCCGGGCGGTCCTGAACGGCAGGCCTTACTTCATGCGGGGCACGAACGTCTGTGTATACCGGTTCTTCGAGGACGCCGAGCGCGAGGACAGACCCTGGCGGGCCGAGTGGGTCCGACGCCTGCACCGGAAGTTCAAGGGCATGCACTGGAATTCGATCCGCTACTGCATCGGATTCCCGCCGGAGATCTGGTACGAGGTCGCGGATGAGGAAGGTTTTCTGATCCAGGACGAGTTCCCAATCTGGACGCTGAGCGAGGACCCGGAGAAGGTCCAGGCCGAAAGGATCGTCCCGGAGTACGCCGAGTGGATGCGGGAGCGGTGGAACCATCCGTGCGTGGCGATCTGGGACGCCCAGAACGAGAGCAACACACCCGAGACGGGCAAGGCCCTCAGCGCAGTCCGGCACCTGGATCTCTCGAATCGCCCGTGGGACAACGGCTGGGCCGAGCCGCAGAGCCTGGAGGATTGCGTCGAGGCTCACCCCTATCTGATGAGCGGCCTGTTCAACGCCTCCTGGGGCAACGCGACGTTCAAGAGCCTCAAGGATATGCCGAGTGTCTCGGGTACCCCTTCTCTGAACCAGGCCCAGCGCAAGCTCAAGCTGCCGATCATTATCAACGAATACGCCTGGTTGTGGCTCAACCGCGACGGGACACCCACCTGCCTGACTCGGGCGGTGTACGAGAAGCTCCTCGGGGCGACGACCGCTGAGCAACGCCGTCTGTTCTATGCAAAGTGCCTCGCGGCCAAGACCGAGTTTTGGCGAGCCCATCGCGAATGTGCGGGTGTGCTGCACTTCTGCGGCTTGGGCTACTCTCGCGCCGGGGACAAGCCCCGTCCGGAAGGCGGCGCCACGAGCGACCACTTCCTCGATCTCGAAAAGCTGACGCTGGAGCCGAGCTTCGAGAAGTACATCCGCGACGCCTCTTCGCCCGTCGGGGTCATGGTTGACTACTGGGGCCAGGACCTGTTTCCGGGAGACGAGCGAGAGTTCAAGGTCATCATCATCAGCGACCTCTATGAGAGATACAGAGGCACACTGCAGCTCGGTCTGCTCAAGCGCGATCGTATCGTCGCGTCTCGGGAAGTCCCCTGCGCGGTCGATGCCCTCGGCAGTGCGACCCTTTCGATTCCGCTATCGATGCCACCGGAGACTGGTGCCTACACGCTGACAGCGGAGCTGACCGGGGCCGGGCACGAGCCCATCCGCAGCGTGCGAGACGCGCGAGTGGGATTTGCGCGAGAAGACGGGACGGCCAAGGATGTCGACACGGGAGGGGTACCAGACGCGACGAGCAGTTCTCGGCAAGGACAGGAGCAGGGGGACATGAGCGCGTCTCCCGCTTCGGGTGGGAGAGCTGTTGGTCGTGTTCTTCTCGGAGAGAGTCCGGTGGGCAATTGCAGAGTGCACTTGCTTCGCGCAGGTGATTCCTCATACACGGTATATGCTGCGACGACCACGGACTACAGCGGATTTTGGAGATTCGACGGAGTCCGTGACGGAATCTACTGCCCGTTCCTGGGAGATCCCTCTGGTCTCGTTCTAGTCAGGAAGACTAATGTACGACCGATCAAAGAAGGCCAGATTGTACACTTCGGCGACCTGCATCTTGCCGGTGAGTAATCGTTGCCCTCGGGGCCTCCGGAATGGATATGCTGTCATGGAGATGTGTCACATGGATTCTCACGTTCGCACACGTCGCGACTTTCTAAAGGCCGCCGGGGTTTGTGCCGCCGGCGTGACATTCGCGGGTTGCGTGGATGACGGTCCCCGGCCGGCACTGCCGACGACGGAGGCTTCCTATCCGCCGAGGCCGAACATTCTCTGGATCACCTGTGAGGACATCAGCCCGTATTTAGGTTGCTATGGGGACCCGCTTGCGGTCACGCCGAACCTGGACCGGTTCGCGGGCCGCTCGATCCTGTATGCGAACGCCTACGCGACCGCCCCGGTCTGTTCGCCCTCGCGGTCGTGCCTGATCACGGGAGTATACGCCACCTCGCTCGGGACGCAGCACTTGCGCTCGGAGGTGGCGATCCCCGGACCGATCGATCCCTTTCCCAAGCTATTGCGGGCCGCCGGCTACTATTGCTCGAACAACTACAAGGAAGACTACAACTTCAAGGACCCGACGATCTGGGACGATTCGAGCCAGACCGCCCACTGGCGCAACCGTGCGGCGGGCCAGCCGTTCTTCAGCGTCTTCAACATCATGGCCACGCACCAGAGCCAGATCAACGGCTCCGACGAGCAGTTCGAGGCGAAGTACGGCTCGAAGCTCGCGCCCGAGGAGCGGCACGATCCGCGCAAGATGATCCTGCCGCCGTACTATCCCGACACGCCGATGGTCCGCACGATGTGGGCCCGCTATTACGACCTCATCACGTACATGGACAAGCAGGTCGGCGAGATCCTCGGCCAGCTCGAAGCCGACGCGGTGGCCGAGACCACGATCGTGTTCTTCTATTCCGATCACGGCCTGGGCCTGCCTCGATTCAAGAGGACGCTCTACGATTCCGGCCTTCATGTCCCGTTGCTGATCCGCGTCCCCGCGCGACACCAACACCTGGCGGCCTTCGCGGCCGGGGGGCGGTCGGATCAGCTCGTCAGCTTCGTGGATTTCGCGCCGACCGTGCTGTCCCTGGCCGGCGTATCGATCCCGCCGTACATGCAGGGCCGGCCCTTCCTGGGCAAAGTGCCCTCCTCGCCCCGCGAGTACATCGTCGGCGCGGCCGGCCGGGTCGATGAAGCGTACGAGACGTCCCGCTGCTTCCGAGACAAACGGTTCAAGTACATCCGGAATTTCCTGCCGTATCTGCCCTACGTGCAGCCAAGCGACTACTGCGACCAGGCCGAGATCATGCAGGAATTGCGAAGCGTGGCCGCCTCGGGCGGGCTGGCCGGGGTCGAGAAGCCGTTCTGGGGACCGACCAAGCCGGCGGAGGAACTGTACGACACGTTGGCCGATCCGGACGAGGTGAAGAACCTGGTCGGTTCGCCGGAACACCAGGGAACGCTCGATCAGATGCGTGAGCGTCTGCGGGAGTGGATCCTCGAGACGAAGGATGTCACGTTGCTGCCGGAGGCCGAGATGCACATTCGCGCTGCCGGGTCCACGCCGTACGAGAGCGCCCGCGATCCCGCGAAGTACAGACTGCCGAATATCCTGAGTACGGCCGAGCTGGTGGGCGAGGGCGTGAATATCCTGCCGGCGATGGTGGAATCGCTGGCGGATGCCGATAGTGCGGTGCGCTACTGGGCCGTCATCTACTTCGCATCGCTCGGCGCGGACGCGGCCCCGGCGGCTGAGGTCCTGAAGAAGAGGCTGGAGGACCCGAGTCCCGACGTGCGATTCGCGGCGGCCGACGTGCTCTGCCGGCTTGGATCGTGCGAGGAAGCCTTGCCCGTTCTGGCCCAGGGCCTTCGGGATTCGCGGGGGCCCGTCGTGCTGCACGCGGCGCGCGTCCTGCAACGGTTCGGGGACAAGGCCCGTCCGCTGGTCGATCAGATGAAGCTGGCCCGCGAGACGTGCAGGAACCTCGACGGCAGCTACCGCAACGACAACTACGCCATGTTCGTCGATTGGGCGTTGAAGCACGCAATCGAACGTTGCGGGCAGTAGTGGTAATCATGTGGAGTTTTGAAGCAGGGGTTTCTCTGCGAAGACTGTGCATCGCAGAGTGGTGTCATCGTGAGGTGAAGCCGAAGGACTGGGCATCGTACGGGAGATCCCTCTCGGTCGCAGGCCAGGTCCTTCGCTGCGCTCAGGATGACGAAGTCTCTCCCTTGCAGGGGCAATCCTAAATCCGTATGTAAGGACACAGCGACAATGAACCAGAGTCTGAAACTGGCAGACCGCCGCATCGGTAGTACGACCTATGTCTTCATGGTGACGCTCGTAGCCGCACTGGGCGGGCTGTTGTTCGGCTACGACACGGGCGTCATCAACGGCGCGATCGGGCCGCTGACTGCGCATTTCCAGTTGGACGATGTGCGCCAGGGATGGGCCATGGGTTGCGCGCTGCTGGGTTGTGCGCTTGGGGCCGCCGGCGCGGGACCGCTGAGCGACCGCTTCGGCCGCAAGAAGGCCCTGATCGTCTCGGCGTTGCTGTTCTTCATCTCCGCCGTCGGCACGGCGCTTCCGCGTACGCTGACCGCTTTCATTCTCTATCGCATCCTCGGCGGTCTCGGGGTCGGAGCGGCGTCGATCATCTCGCCCATGTACATTGCCGAGATCAGCCCGGCCCGTATCCGCGGCCGGATGGTGTCCGTCAACCAGTTCGCCATCGTGACGGGCTTCCTCGTCGTGTACTTCGTGAACTACTTCATCGCATTACAGGGCGACGAGCTCTGGAATGAGCGGCTTGGCTGGCGGTGGATGTTCGGGTCCGAGGCGCTGCCCGCCCTGGGATTGATGATCCTGTCGCTCGCGGTGCCCGAGAGCCCGCGATGGCTGACCAAGCAGGGCCGTTCCGAAGAGGCCCTGCGCATCCTCACCCGTGTCGACGGCGCCGCCTACGCCCAGGCGGAACTGACCGAGATCAGAGAGGCGCTCACGCACGAGAGCGGCTCGCTGAGGCAGCTCCTGTTGCCCGGCATGAGAATCGTTCTGGTCATCGGGGTCGTCCTGGCCGTCCTGCAGCAGATCACGGGGATCAATGTATTCCTCTACTTCGGTACGGAGATCTTCAAGAAGATGGGTTCCGGGACGAACGCTGCCCTTTTGCAGACCATCGTGGTCGGCGTGGTGAATCTGACGTTCACGGTCATCGCGATCTGGACGGTGGACCGGATCGGCCGCAAGCCGCTCATGATGATCGGCTCGGCCGGTATGGGGATCTCACTGGCGGCAATGGGGCTCGCTGCCTACCTGCAGTCGACGGGCCTGTGGATGCTGCTATTCATCCTCGGCTATATCGCCTGCTTCGCGCTGTCCGTCGGGCCGGTGACATGGGTGATCCTCTCGGAGATCTTTCCGACGCGAATCCGCGGGCGGGCCATGGCCGTTGCGACGGTGTGCCTGTGGATCGCCAACTACCTCGTGTCGCAGACCTTCCCCATGATGGATGAGAATCCCTGGCTCGTCGCGACGTTTCATCGCGGTTTTCCCTTCTGGCTCTACGGAGCGTTCTGCGTCGTACTGCTGCTGTGTGTCTGGCGGCTGGTCCCCGAGACCAAGGGCAAGAGCCTTGAACAGATCGAGCGTCACTGGTTGCCGTAGTGGGCCTGCAACAGTCGAACGCGGGTCAGAATATCCCTGTGTTGTGTAGGTATTAGAAGCCGCCGGGGTCGGAATCCGCCGCTGTATATGAAGAAGCCCCTGCGCGGCGGAGGGAGAGGAAAAGCGAGATAACACGCAGGGGCTTGAGGGCTATACCTGCATCCTCACTATACTGATCTGATGCGATTGCGTAAAGAGAATTTCGCCAGATTTTTCCTGAAAATCCCAAACTTTTTGTGCGAGCCCGCAAATCTTGCATCTGTCGGAGGATATGGTATCTTCGAGGCGAATGGATATGGGTTTTCCCGAACGAATGACAATTCAGAGCTGCATGATCCCGGTGGTTCCCCGGTATGCCGAGACGGACAAGGGCGGCGTGATCCATCACAGCGTCTACCCGGTCTGGTTCGAAATGGGGCGGACGGAGTTGCTCCGCGCAAATGGCGTGGCCTACAGAGACCTGGAGACCGAGGGGGTCTTCTTTGTGGTCGCGGAACTGCGGATCAAGTATCGCCGGCCGGCCTTCTACGATGAAGAACTGCTCCTGGAGACGACCTGCTCAAACGTCACGGCCGGCAAGGTCGAGCACACGTACAAACTCACCCGCAAGGCCACCGGCCTGCTCCTGGCCGAAGGCTCCAGTGTCCTGGCTTGCGTGACGGCAGAGGGAAACGTCCGCCGCATACCCGGTTTCTTGTTCCCGCAGGCACAACAAGTGGACGCATAATGCTCGGATTACTCCGGCCTCTGTGCCCTTTTGAGTTATTCTGAACGCATCGCGAGTATCGATATGCCAAAAACATTACCTTTCAGGCCATGCTTGGGCCGGCCTGGAGATTGCGGACTTTGTCCAAGCTGATCGAGAACTGCTCTCTTGCGCGATCCACGTATTCGTTGATTTCGTCGATATACCCGTCCGCGGAGGCGGACCAGACGCGGTTGAGGTATCGTTCGCCCGCCGCGAAGCAACTCATCACTTCGGCGTAGGCGGCCAATCCGTACGAGTGAGCGATGCTCTCGCGGGCCTCGACGAACGTGTTCAGGTCGTTCGTGAACAGTTCCTCGATCCGGTGCCGCACATCGTACGGGTCAATCGAGTTCTTCTCACTGCTCAGCCGGACCATGTTCTCCGCGATCCGGCGGAGGCTTCCTTCGATGGCCTGCATGTTGGAATCGATCCGGTCGGTCGATCGGATCTGTTCCCTGTGGCTCATCCGGGCCATCGCCAGGCCGACGCCACCCACCGTTACAGCCGCGGCAAACCATGCCCAATGCACCACGGCCTCATCGACCACGGACGCCAAGGCGCCTCCGAGGAAGCCAACGGCCACGAGCGCGAATCCCAGTCCTTTCATGCGATCAGCCCCCTTACTTTGCCAGACCTGCGATGATGAAATACACGGCGAAGGCGACGCCCATCAGGCCCTCGCCCACGATGAAGCCGGCCGCGATCGGGATCCCCACCTCTTCGCTGTAGCGCAGGCCCTTGCGCCAGTCGACGAGGATTCGCAGGAGCATCCCGATCGTGTAGGTCAGCACGATATTGAACGGCAGATAGAACCCTAGGCCCACCTGGATGCCGAGCCCACCGACGCCGGTGGCGCTGAGCAGGACGCCCAAGATGGCCCCGGCCGCGTATTTCATAACCGGCACGTCACCGCCCAGGATGCCTTCGATCACGCTGGCCAGCGCCCGGGCCTGCGGCGCGGGCAGCCGTTCACTCCCCATGCCGTAGGCGCGGTGGAGTACGTAGATGAGCACCATGATGACGATGGGACCCAGCCAGGTCGCGAGGAATTGCCCGGTCTGCTGCTTTCGCGGCGTGGCCCCGACGAGATAGCCGGTCTTGAGATCGAGCATCAGGTCGGTGGCCTGGGCCATCGCGCAGCAGGTGGCCGCCCCGACGACAACGGCCGAGATGATCCTCGCGCTGTTCCCGAGCCCGCTGGTGATCAGAATCAGGATGGTCACGCCGATCATGGTCATGCCGCTCATGGGCGACCAGTTCGTCCGGCCGATGCACTCCGAGAGGATGACGCCGGCCATCCAGATCCAGACGGTCCCGAGCAGGGCCATGAGGATGCCGCGAGCCAGCCCCATCTGGTTCACCGAACGAACCGCCACAACCGACAACACGATCACCGCCCCGACGATACCGAAGTACAGGAACCGGATCGGCATCTCGTCGCCGGAAAGGCGGGTCCTGGATCGGGCGGCGTTCTGCATGCTGCGGATCGCGTTGACGATCAAAGGCAGGGCGAATGCGATGCCGGTGATGGCCCCGCCCACGAGCATGCCGATGCCCACGGGGCGGAACAGGAAGAGCCGGAGGTACTCGGGCATTTCCTTGTCCATGGTCTCGAGTTGCTCGGGCGACGGCAACAGGCCCATCTGTGCCAGGACCGGTGACAGGACCCAGTAGCAGGCGAACCCGCCGATGATGAAGGCGACGCCGCCCCGACCGGCGATGTACCCCACGCCCACC
>Ga0116141_10003620_pt1 | contig 13087 bp, 7 predicted proteins | sample AD_UKC097_MetaG_FD_89744 | JGI IMG/M metagenome (GOLD analysis project Ga0116141, IMG submission 89744) | Active sludge microbial communities of municipal wastewater-treating anaerobic digesters from USA - AD_UKC097_MetaG | ecosystem: Engineered > Bioreactor > Anaerobic > Digestate | place: USA... | reverse complement strand
TTTCACCTTTGGCGGACAGGCAGTAGAGGTTTCCGTCGGCAGAGCAGAGGAGAACTTCCATTTGGTCGTCGCCGTCTACATCGCCGATTGCGGGTGCGCTCTCGATCCAATCCATCGCCTGGAAGGACCAGCGTTCCCGCCCCCCGCCGGCGATGCAATAAAGATTGCCGAGTCCGTCTCCGTAGAAGATTTCGTTCCGGTTGTCCCCGTCGATATCCGCGACAGCGATAGTCGTGTCGGTGCGGATGCGGAACGTTCGATGATTCCACAGAGCGTCTCCCGTCTTGCTGTCAAGGCACCAGAGGACGCCATCGCTGGAGAGGGCGAGAATGTCATAGGGAGTGTCGTCGCGAATATGGGCGATCACTGGCCCGGCATTGAAAGTCGCCATTCCCTGAAAGCGCCATTGTTCCTGCCCTTTGTAGTCGAGGCAGAAAACCGCGCTGCTGTCGCAGGTGATGACTTCCGCAAACCCGTCGGCATTGACATCTCCGACAGCGGGCGCGGCGTAGGAGCCGGAGGAAGGCATCGTGAAATCCCATTTCTTGCTCCCATCCGGCGCGTGGCATTCCACAAGCCCCGACAGGGCGGCCCAGCAGATCTCAAGGGTCCCATCGTTATCGACGTCTGCAACAGCGGCGCTTCCCCAGGCAATGTCCGACTTCACGGGCACTTTCCAGCGAAGGGAACCGTCGGCATTCAGGCAGGTTACACCCTCCTGGCGCGTGGTAATCAGGATCTCCAACTTGCCGTCTTTGTCGAGATCCGCGACAGTGGGTGTGGAGCTCAAACGCAGGGTGAAATCGTCGTAGGTCCAGAGGACTTTCTGACTGGCGCTGAAACAGGAAACACTGCGGTCATCGCTGGAGGTCAGGAGGATTTCCAGGCCCGGTGTCTCAGCCAGCTCGGCAACGACGGGCGACGAATAAACCCGGGCCCCCGTTTGAGTCGTCCATTCGACACGGGGCGCAGGCTCAGCGGCGGGTTGTCCCGCAAGCATGAAGATCCAGAGAGACAACAAGAAAAACGGGGGTGCTCGATGGATCCAGGATGCAGTCGAGTTGGTGTTCATGGACAGGATTCCTTTCGAATCGTCGACTTGCCTCAGCGCGAGATTATCTCTCATCTTCCTGCGAAATGTGAGTGAGCCGGGGAGGGCGAGGTTCCTGGATCTGCCTCAAAATCCGCGAATGTGCTCACAACCTTCTCCCCCATGGATTGGGGGAGATACAGAGGGGGTTGAGTTCATCGGTCGTATCTGTCCCATTCGTCCCATGCCGGAATAGAGAAGACCCCGCCGATCCGGTATACTCCTGGGCAGAAAAAGGCCATCTTCGGAGAAATCACGGAGGTTCCCATGAGACGATCTGCCCTTCTTGTCGCGTTCCTGCTGTTGTCGAGTCTGTGTGCGATGGGGGAGGATGTTATGATCGAACAGATTACCAGGCCGGATTTCCCGGGCACGTACAGGCATCCCGCCTCGATCACCCAACTGGACAGCGGCGATTTGCTGGTGGCGTATTACGGCGGATCGGGCGAATACGGCACGGACACCGCCGTGTACGGAACCCGGTTGAAAGCCGGACAGAAGAAATGGTCCGATCCGGTGGCGTGGGCGGACACGCCGGACCGCTCGGAGGGCAATCCCGTGGTCTGGCAGGCTCCGGATGGGCTTGTGTGGCTGTTCTATGTGAACCGATACGGCGATACATGGTCTACCGCGCGCATCAAGGCGAAAATCTCCAGGGACGGCGCAAAGACCTGGTCCGATTCCTTCATGTTCGCGTTCGAACTGGGAAGCATGGCGCGAAGCCAGCCGATTGTGCTCAATAATGGTGACTACCTGCTCCCGGTCTATTACGAAACGGGGCATGACCCTGAGATGACCGCACCGGATTCCTGCTCCTATTTCTTCCGATACAATCCGAAGGAAAAAACATGGCGGGAGACGAATCGCATTCATTCCCCGACCGGCAATATTCAGGCCCAAGTCGTGCAAATCACCGACAAGCACCTGATCTGCTACCTTCGTCGCGGCGGCAACTTCCTGCCGACAACGACCGGATATCTGCTGCGCGCCGAGTCTTTCGATGGCGGATGGACCTGGACGGATGCGAAAGATACGGAATTCCGCAACCCGAACTCCGCGGTGGATTTTATCAAATTAAAGAATGGTCATTTGCTGCTTGTCTACAATGACAACATGAACGACCGGACTCCCCTGACGGTGGCGATTTCTACCGACAACGCCGATACGTTTCCTTACCGGCGCAACATCTGTACCGGGAATAATTCATTCGCCTATCCCTATGCCATTCAGGCGAAGGACGGCAAAATCCACATTATCTACACGACGAACGAACGCGTGGACATCATGCACGCGGTGTTTGATGAAGAGGCGATTCTGAAATATCCGGTGAAATAGGTTTGGCGGTCTGACGATCTGTCGAGATTCCTCACATTCGTTCGGAATGACAAGCGCCCTGTCATTTCGACCGAAGGGAGAAATCTCGTCCGGAGAAGTAACCCTTCCGCATCTGGTTTAGAAACGCAATGTGTCAAGCCAATTAGCCATTAAGACCCTCACCCTGACCCTCTCCCGGAGGGAGAGGGAAATCTCTTGCGCAATCTCTAATCCGCAATCCACAATCTACAATCCGCAATAAGAAAGATGGGCTTCCTCGTTAGAGAAAGCCCACCTTGTGATATGTCAACTACCAACTATCGCCCGGAACGTGCGGACCGTCCACCGGAACTGGGTGCGTCCATCGAGCGGGAAGGAGCGCTGAAGGATGACGATCTCCCGCTGTCAACGGATGGCGCGCTGAAACTGGAGGACCGGCTCGGCGCGCTGTAGCTGGTGGATCGGCTCGGAGTAAAGGACGGTGTGCTGCGAGACGGCTCGGAACGGACCGAGCTGCTGGGGGTTATCGCCCGATAGGTCGAGGTATCCGAGGACCGGCTTGGCACCGACACGGGGCTATTGATGGTTCGCACAGTTCTCGGTTCGCTTGTTGTGCGCGGCATTGTAGTCATCCGTGAGGTCGAAGACGGGGTGGTCTCTGAGTACGATTCCGTCCGTTCCACGAAATTGCTTGAAGGAGTAACAACAGTTGTCCGAGTCTGCGGCGTCACCGTACGGGTTCGAGGAACAACGGTTGTCCGCGCGGATTCCGTGCGCTGAACCGTTGTGGATCTCGTGGACGGAGTGACCACGGTTCCGCGCGTCTCAGCGCGCGGAGACACCGTCGTTGTTCTCGATTCTGTGCCGGTATCCAGCGCGGGCTGGCTGGTTCGCGCAGCAGACTCTGTTTGGGTGGACGTGCGCGGACCGATGTACGTCGTTGTGCCCCGGCTTGCACGTGGGCTTCGATTGACTTCAATCACGCCGGATTGCCGGGTGGTTTTCTGGGACACGCCGGTTCGGTCGGGATTCACAGTGGAAGTCGACCGAGTGGTTTGCACCGTACCGCCTGTTGAGGGGGTCTGCGAAGTGCTTGTGCGGGCCGGAGTGCGAACGCCGGGCCGGGATGTCTCCGTCCTGGTGGACTTGGCCTGGTCCAGAAGGCGATCATACGCCGTAACCGAGGATCGCACCTGGCCGGTATCCACATTGGTGCTGCGGACTGGCTTGGCTTCCCGGCCTTGCGAAGCGGTCTCCGTACCTGCACGGCTGTCCTTGGTGACATTGGTTGTGCGAGTGTCTTTCAGTGCACGAGTTCCCTCGTTCGGCGAGGCGACTGTCTTGGTCTGCGGGGCCGTGTTGGCCGCGACGTTGCTCTCCGGACGCGGTTTCTGGGTAAGGTTCGTCCGACGGTCCGGCATCAGGCTGGACTGCTGCGTCCGGCTTGCCGGCTCTCCACCGGATGGTGTCTCGTTGCTGACCAGCAAGGGGCGCTCGCGTCGATCCATCCGGTCCGGGCTGATTGCGCGCTCGCCTGCCGCAAAGTCGATTTTCGGACGTCGCCCATCCACCGGGCCTCCACCGCCGCCACCACCATGGTTGTCGGGAGGTCGGGGAGGACCATCGTGGTGGTCATGATGGTCGTGACGGTCATGGCCATCATGATGGTGATGGTAGTAATACCAGGTCCAGGGAAATCCGCCGACATATCCGAAGGCGTAGCTGTGGTGACGATAACGCCAGGGAATGAAGATATCCGTGTATGGATACCACAGTCCACCGTAATAAACATACCGGCAGGAGGGGCTGTAGGCACCGATAATGATCAAATCCGGGTCGTTGTACCAATGCCCATGGTGGAAGTAATGACCGCAGCCGTGACCGTGCACGTGGGTCACAACAATATCCGCCCGTGGATACCACTCGCCCGAGACATACACCTGGTCCGGGTACGAATCGACAACAACTTCTTCGCGAATGACGCGCTCAACCGGAACCTCGCGAATCACGGTCTCTTTCACAACTCGTTCCACGGGAACTTCCTGGACAACCCGCTCAACAACGGTATCGCCGGGCGCGGGGCCGGTCGCCGGGGCTGGGGTCTCCGCCAGAGTCTGCGATTCATCCGGAATCCATTGCTGGGCCAACAGGCTGCCGAGACTCACCGTACTCGGACCTGTTGCGCATCCGGTTCCCCAAAATATGACTGCGACAACTGCTGGGAGAATGAATTTGTGGTTCATGACGGTTACCTCCATTTCCCATTGAAGAAGAATAAGCCTTTTGGCTCCGAAATTCGAGGTTGATGGAGATTCGCATCCTTCTGACGAGGAAGCGATCTTGTCTCCATCTCCCGTGTTAATGCAGGTCGTGGCGAACGCACAATCTGCGCGGTTTCCAATACATTATTCTCAGATACTTCATCCGTGGCCGACTTCGACAACTCCGCGACGGCCTGCCGGGCCGTGCTCCGCCGGGGTTTGAAGCCCAGGACACGGGCGGATTTCTCGTCGATGACCTGAGGGCTTTTGCCGCCGGAAGTCACCCCAACAGTCTTGCCGATCACGGCAGACGAGAAGGCCATCGGTTCCCGGTCTGCCAGGTTCGTCCGAAATACCTCTCGCAGAACCCGAATATCCGCCGCGTTCACATAACTATCCACATTGAAATCGGCGGCAGTCTCTTTCGGGATACGGGGTCCCCAATTCAGTGAGAAGCGATACAGGTCATTGGCATTCACCCGTACATCGACAGTCAAATCGCCCAGGAGATCCCAGATATGCGCGGTTCCCAGGACATCGCGGTCTCCTGTCGCTCCGTTTGCCCACACCGTGGCAAAGGCCCGATCACTGAACATGGCGCCTGCCGGTCGGTCTCCCTGGGCCACGAGGTCTGTCACGATGAATTCCGGCCCTATATACGAGTTGGAAGCCGCATCGTACATTTGTCCGGCGAAAATGCCGCCCTCACGGGAGTCATACCAGGTAACCAGGAAAATGTCGTATCCCAGGAACGTCACCGCAGGGTCCGCCACCATAGCGGGGCTGGGCGCGAGATCGACCTGAAATTCCTCCGTGAGCCGCTCGCTGGAAGCCGTGATGACCGCCGCGTAAATGTGAGAATCGCTGCCGTTTGCGGTCCGATTCACCCATGCCACCAGGTACAACCCGTGATGGTTCCCGTCAATATCGGGATCGACCGCATCATCGGTACCGGTGTCGTTGTTGCTGACCATGATTTCGTGTTGCGGACCGGGCCATTCTCCCTGGGCGTTGGACACAGCGGAGCGGGGCAGGACACGAGCGAAAATGTCATTGCGATAGTCCGCCGGCTGTCCGGGAATCAGGAGTCGATCATCCGACCAGGAAATCATCGCATTCCCCTGCACATCCCCGCCGATCCTCGGATGACTCACATTCGTATCCGTATAGAGCGGGTTGACAATGAAATCCCGGCTGTCGACCGCCGTTCCATCTTCCTTGAAACGTCGCGCATAAACATCCTTAAGAGCATGACGATCATCTATCCAGCAGATGGCAACCTGGCCATCACCCAGCGATGCAATATCAGGAATCTCCACATTTGTGTTATTGTAGGGCTTGTTCACCGGGACATTCTTGTCAAACAGATTCCCTGCCTGATAATTGATTCCGGCGAAAAAGACATCATAAAGGCCCTCAACACTCCGGTTATCTGCCCAGACAAAGAGGAAATTGTCGTTTGTCCCGGCAGCAGCGCGGGGGTCTCTTGTGATCGTATCTTCATAAAGATCATTGACATACACAACGTCCGTCAGGCTCTCAAATCCCCTGGAGAAAATGCAGGCCACGGTGTCAACCGGCCCCGCCTGGTCGTCATTCCACACCACGACGGCCTCATCGTATACATTCACCGCAACCGCCGGAGAATAGGAATCCACTCCCGCATCCGCCGCATCAAGAATCACAGTATCTAAGTCCTGAAAAATCAATGTCTCTTGTGCCATAATTGGAGAGCCAAGCATGATGATCGCGCAGACAATGCCACCGGACCCGAAGCATTTCGGCAGCTGTGGGCTGATCCACGGTGTCAGGAAAGACGCGATCCGATTCACAAACATGGCCAAAAATCCTTTCACGAATAACTTGACTCAATCCTCTTTATCATCTACAATTATGGAAAAACGGCCACCCAACTTCTTCGGCCTCTACTGCATAAGACATTTGTGAACGATCTGACTATAGTATATCCACAAATATGTAGCACGTCAATAGGTACAGGCAAAAAAAATGTCCGATATTTCGACAAATATGATTGAAAATCAAGTTGCCACAATTCCAGACCGCTTGAAGGAATTGAAAGGTGACCGAACCACGGCAGCTTTTGCCCGATTTCTGGGCGTTGGAGTCTCAACCCTTCACAATTATGAAAACGGGCGCACTCCTCCGATTGACTTCCTTTTAAATGTAGCGGCTTGTACAGGAGTGTCCATTGAGTGGCTTCTGACCGGTCGCGGTGAAAAGGAATCTGGCGGGTCTTACTTACAGGCGGCCCGAAAGACGCGACGAGTTCTGATTGTGGATGATAAGGAATACCAGCGAGACTCCATCTGCAATGTTCTGGAAGCGGAGGGGTATGAAATCGGCCGGGCGGCAAATCTGAAACAAAGCACCGAAATGCTTGCGAGTGAATCCTTTGATGTGGTGATCACCGATCTGCGGATGCCGGACGAAAACGACGGATTGATCCTTCTCAAGCATATTCGCGAAAAATACCCCAATACTCGGACAATCCTGATTACCGTTCATGCAGCGACCGCACCCGTGGCTGTGGAGGCGATCCGGTCGGGTGCGTTTGATTACCTGGTCATGTCGCGGACTTTCCCGGATGATCTTCGGTCGGCTGTGTCGCGTGCCATCACGGAAATCCAGAAAGAGGAAACACAGTCAAAAGACACCTTTGAGGACACTTTTGGCGAGATTATCGGCCAATGTCCGGCGATACGGGAAGCGGTGGCTGTTCTGAAAAAGGGAGTTCAATCGCCCGGCACGCCGCTGCTTTTCTGTGCTGAGCCGGGAACCGGCAGGGAGTTCATGGCAAAAGTGCTCCATGCAAACGACCCGGAACGCGCCTCCCACGCATTTGTTCCGGTAAAATGCGGAGCGATGAGCGAGGAGGTCCTGAACCGGGAGCTGTTCGGTGCGGCCGAATATGCCGGGGAACACGGCGAAATACCCGGCGTGATTGCAGTGGCGGATGGCGGCACAGTGTTTCTGGATGAAGTAGAGAAAATCGGCCCGGCCGTGCAAGTCATGTTGTTGCGCGTTCTGACCGACGGGACTTATACCCGCGTGGGGGAAGTGCAGCCCCGGAAAGCGGACGTCCGGCTGATCTGCTCCACCAGTGCCAATCTCGTAAAGGAAGTGGCCGCCGGACGTTTCCGCCAGGAACTCCTCACGCACCTCAGCGTGCTGAAGATTGATGTGCCGCCTTTGCGGGAACGTGAGGGCGATATCGAGCTGCTTGCCCGGCGGTTTCTGAACGATTTCGCGGAAGAGATCGGGCGGGATTGCCGGGACTTCTCGCCGGAGGCGATTCGGATGCTCCGGGAAGAATCCTGGCCCGAGAATATTCCCGGACTGAAGACTACCATCAAGAGAGCCGTGCTGTTCTCCGAGAGCGAAATTCTAGGTGCGGACGATATCGCTGGATCTTTGAATTCAGGAACCAATGCGCCTTCCGCAGTCGGATCGCCCAGCAGTTGACCACTATCCAACGGCCTTTCCCCACGATGTCAATCGGGGAACTCACTGTCAAATGAATGATCGTACGGATACAGACTCCAAATCTTTCTCGACACCGGATCGAGTGAACGGATCTTCCCTATCGGACAACAAGCAAGGAAGAATGTCTCCCCCAAGATTGGGCGCTGTCCTGAGCCAGTCAATTTCACCCGAGCCTTCGCCGGTCTTGGGGAAATCTATTCTGGGCGCTTTTACAACGCTCCCTCCGGGGCGTTTCGGCATATTTCGCAAACTCTTGCTGTACTTCCTCCTGGTTGCGCTGGTTCCGCTGCTGATTTTCGGAATCCGCACCATTCGCACCAGCGAGAAGACCCTCCTGGAGGAATCCCGGAAAATCCTCCTCTTCCGCACGGTGGATATCGCAAACCGGGTTTCGAATTCTCTGTATGCCTGTGCGGACGACCTGGAGATTCTTTCGAGTGTTCCCCGGAATGCGGAATCGTACCTGGAGTTCTGTCGTACTCACCGGCGACGGATCTGGAGACGCGGCGGAACAAACGACAATATCACCGAGATCCGCGAGAGAGTCCCGCTATACAAGGAAATCGCCTTTATCGATCCCACAGGCAAGGAAAAGATCCTGATTCGCGACGAAAGGATCGTCCCCGAAGAGGAACTGCGTGATGTCTCCATCCCGGTCTATACCACGTACAAATCGGAGGATTATTTTCAGCGGACAATTAGCCTGCCGCCCGGCGAGATTTACGTCTCCCATCTGACCGGTTGGCATCTGACCAAGGAAGAGCAGCTCGGTAAGGCCGAGAAAGTGGAAACGGCCGTTGAGGGGAAGATCTACCAGGGTGTGATTCGATTTGCCAAACCGATCTATGGAATGGACGGAGCGTTGCTGGGGATGGTGATGCTATCCGTGGACCATCGGCACATGATGGAATTTACTCAGCATATCAACCCGATGTCGGAGAATTCGGTTCTCTTTCCGAACTACACAAGCGGGAACTACGCGTACATGTTCGATGATGAGGGATGGATCATCTGTCATCCGAAATACTGGGACATGCGGGGCTTGTTCCCGGATGGAACCCCGGTTCCCCCATATCATCCGGGAGTGACCTCAAAAGAGATGGAGGAGATCGGGCGGACTCCGCTTAATCTATATGTCATGGCCCAGTGGCGTGATCCCCAGTACAACAAGATCATGGATGACATCCTGTCGCAACGCGCGGGGCTGGCGATGATCTCCAATTTCGGATACGACCAGGTTCAGCCGGTACTGCGCACCCGTGCCTACGCGCCGATTCATTTCGGCATGGGAGAATACAAAAAGCACGGGGTGTTTGGCGGGGTGACACTGGGTGCACAGATCGGCGCAGTGGAACGGATTGCCGAAGGATTAGCGATGGAACTCTGGATTATACTCCTGGCGACAGGAGTGGTGGTGATTCTGATTGCCGTCTTCGCGGCGCGACGGATTGCTGTTCCGGTGCTGCGGATGAGCGACGCGGCTAGCCGTATCGGGCAAGGCGATCTCGATCAGGTTGTTCCGATCACCAGCCGCGATGAACTGGGGAACCTGGCCGAGACATTCAATCGAATGTGCACCGGGCTGAAAGAAAGCCGCGAACGGTTGCGCCGGACAGAACGGTTCGCCTCCATCGGCGAGGTCATCTCCGGAACCGCTCACGCCATCAAAACCGAACTGAATATCTACGGTCTCATCAATAATCTCTCGACTCTGGAGCGCCTGACACCGCCGGATGATCCCCGGAACAAATATGTCACGGCTGTTAAAGAGGGAATCGATGGGCTGGAGCAGGTGATCCACGCGCTCCTTGAGCCGACTCCTGAATTGGCGTTTGAATCCGTTGATCTCAATGAATTCGTCACGGAGGCCGTAGAGGCTTTTCGAGAGCAGGCAGAGGGGAATGGCGTTCGCATTCTCATGGAGAGTCCCAGGACCGCGCTGCCGGTTCGCGTTCAGCCGGATCTTCTGCGCCAAGTTATCAACAATGTCGTAGCGAATTCCCTGGATGCGATGGAAGGGCGAAAAAAGAGGGACTTGCGCATTCGCCTTGCCCAGGAATCTCTGCATGGGGCCGGGGCAAGCGGGTCTCACAGTCTTGAACCGGGATCATCTAAGGCGGCTGTCCTGGAGGTCAGCGATACCGGCTGCGGAATTCCCGAATCCCTGCGCCAACGGATTTTCTATCCGTTCTTTACTACAAAAAAAGAACAAGGCGGCACGGGACTGGGGCTGTATCAATGCTCCGGGATTATCCGTAGGCACGGCGGCGAGATCGAAATCGAAAGCCGTGAGAACTCCGGAACAACCGTCAAAATCCGCCTGCCGCTGGGCTCCTGACCGGGAATCACAGGGGCGGACAGGTGTGCACCTGTGGAGTAAGGCAGCGAAGATTCCCCCAAATCACTTCAGCCATTTCCCTGTCAACGGCATTCGACAGGGCTGTCTCTTTCTCCCCGTCAAGGCTCATCCCCACATATTCCCACTCATATCATACAGTCCCCAAGCGTTGGGATTCTTCTGGCCGACCCGTTCAGTCTCGCAATGAAATTCTGACAATCCTGCCACGAAACGCTTTCTAAAGGATATTGCAGGCGCGTTTGGAATTTAGAAGGATTGTTTCGCATCACGGCTCCCCATTGTCCTTGCGTGACCTCATACATACCTAAATAGAACGATTGTGATATGGTTACCTTATGTAATCCCTCGTATGCGTCGCCCATCATAAATTCCCCGGCCGGGATTTTGCAGAACTTCATTTCGACATCCCCGGGGAGTGTAACACTTGGAGCATCGCCAGCTGAAACCGAATTCATAGCTGGTAATTTCGCGGATTCTTGCACAGCAACAGGAACGGCAGCACTGCAAGGGCGATGATCCCAAGGTAAACGATTCGTTTCATGACGGTTCCCTCCGCTTCGGGTGAGGAATATAGATTCCATCAATCAATATCCTGACGTAAAAGACGGGGTCCGTCCATCACCTGAAAGATATTCTTTTGGGGGAAAATCGGTAGGATCAACCACGAGAGGGCGAGGCAACCCACCGGACTTTGGGGCCATGCTTGTGATAGAATCCGGCACGGATTCAGGAAACTCATACCAAAGAGGGAGATCCTGCGATGAACGGCTCTGAGAAAAGGAAAGGACCGTGGACCCATCGGTTTCTTGTCTGGCTTTTCAGTTCTCTGCTGACTCTGCTTCTGCTCTGGCTGCTCGGATTCATTATGCGGGACATCGGAAGGCTGCCCGGCCCGGACCGCGAGAAGGTTGAAGAGAAATACATCGATGCAAGTCTGAAAACACGCCTGGAGAACCTGGAGAAAGAACACCGGACACTGACCGGTCAGATCGAGAACCAGCGCGAGATTCAGGGGATTCTGCGCACCAGCACAGACAGCTCACGGGAAACGATGAACCAGCTGCTGGCGGTGCACCGCCTGAACCTCGAACGGAACGTCACACCGACCGAGGCGGAACAGAAAGCGCTGGCGGAAAGCGAGACGTTGTTTCTGGAGAATCAGCGCAAGTTCCAGGAGGCCAACCAGGAAATCTCCCTGCTGAGCGAACAGGCCCGCGTGATCCAGGAACAGATCGGAATCCTGCAGAAGGAGATCGAGGAAAAACGGGAGACCGCGCGAGAGGACTTTGAAGCCCAGTTCCAAGTCCACGAATTCAAGGTCGCCGCTCTGAAACTGGCCTTTCTGATTCCCCTGGTACTGCTCGCCGGTTGGTTCTTGATCTACAGGCGTTCCAGGGCGTACGCACCCATCATTTATTCGACGTTCATTGCGACCTTCTGGCAGACCGGCTTGGTGATCCACGAACATTTTCCGACGGAACTCTTCAAATACATCGCGCTTGGTACAGCCATCGCGATTGTTCTCGCCGTGCTGATTCACCTGATTCGCACGGTGACAGCCCCCAAGAAGAACTGGCTGCTCAAGCAATACCGAGAATCTTACAATCGCCTTCGCTGTCCCATCTGTGCCTATCCCATTCAGCGCGGCCCGTTCAAATATGCTTTCTGGACCGCAAAAGGACCCCGAATCGGCATTGCACAGGACACCGCCAGTGAGAGAGGTGAAGAGAAATCCTATGTCTGCCCTTCCTGTGGAGAACGCCTGTATGAATCCTGCGAGGCCTGTTCCGCGATTCGCGCTTCGCTGCTGCCGTATTGCCAGAGTTGCGGGAAGGAGAAAACGATCTCGTGTTGATATCGACAAATCGGCTTGAGAGAGTGCGCCCCTCACCCCGACCCTCTCCCGGCGGGAGAGGGAGAAGAGATCGGCACACACCCCCAGCCAATCGGCTAATAGCCGAAACTTGCAGACATTCCGGATTGGAGACCACTTCCATGATTTCCAGAAAGATACGACCAAATCTCCTTCTCGGCTGCTTTGTGTTCGTCGTTGTTCTCCCCGCTTTTTCTCAAGTCGTCGATCCCAAGCGCCTGGCGCGGGATGTGATCGCGGATGTCGCCGGCGGGAACCTGCCTAAGGCAATGGACGACCTTGCGAGATTGCTGGTTGAACGTCCTGACGATCTGGAGATTCTATTCGCAGCGGCCGTTGCTCACTCACAGAAAGGGAACATCCCGGAAGCCATGCGGTTTGTTCAAGAAGCCGTGTCGAAAGGTCTGCCGTTGGAGCGATTCCTTGTCGGTCCTCGCGATCTGTTGAAGCCGTTGACAGAAAGCCGGGAATTTCAGGAACTCTGCAGGCAATCCGAGATTCGGCTCATTCATGGCCCCATGCTGGGTTGTGTGACACCGAACAGCGCGAAGTTCTGGGTGCGCACGTTGAAAGAGTCCACAGTCCGGGTCACGGTGAGCGAATCGGAACGGATGACCCTGCCCATTTTCTCGGATGAAGTACGAACAACAGAAAAGACCGAGTATACGGCGGTCGCATCTGTGAAG
>Ga0116141_10003619_pt1 | contig 13088 bp, 11 predicted proteins | sample AD_UKC097_MetaG_FD_89744 | JGI IMG/M metagenome (GOLD analysis project Ga0116141, IMG submission 89744) | Active sludge microbial communities of municipal wastewater-treating anaerobic digesters from USA - AD_UKC097_MetaG | ecosystem: Engineered > Bioreactor > Anaerobic > Digestate | place: USA... | reverse complement strand
CTTATCCTGTCGAGCGGTTAAAAACTGTTGATGACGTCGATCATCTGCCGCAATCGTCCGTGGTCGCGCTTGTTGAATTCGAAGGCGATGCGCGGGAATTCCAGGTCGGTGCCGTCTTCCACTTCTTCCGGCGTCGGGTCGATGCGCCTGACCTTTCCCTGACAGATGATATCTCCAAAATCCTCGTTCAACCCCTGTATGGCATGGTCCGAAGGTATGTGTTTCATGCGGATGACCAGCAGATCCTTCACGTACCGCATGGACTGAAAGTTGCGGTAAAAACGGGTGACGGTTTTAACCGCCGCGTCCACATCATCCAGGATTTCGAAAAGATCGAGATCATCCCGGGAAATGAACTGGTTGCGCAGCAGGTGTTCCCTTATGTGCCTGTCCCAGGTTTTCCAGTAGGTGCCGCCGGGACGGTCCAGAAGAATAAGCGGCATGAGGCGGCTTTTTCCGGTCTGCATCAGGGTGAGGGCTTCATACCCTTCGTCCAGGGTGCCGAAACCGCCGGGAAAAAGCACGACGGCATCGGAATGGCGGAGGAACGTCAGCTTCCTGGTAAAGAAGTATTTGAAATTGATGAGTTTCTTATCTTTCTGGATGATCGGATTGGCATTTTGCTCCCAGGGAAGGCGGATATTGACGCCGAAACTTCGCTTGCTGCCGGCTCCTTCATGGCCCGCCTGCATGATGCCGGGACCGGCGCCGGTGATCACCATCCACCCCTCGTCGGCGATGCGCCGGGCAAATTCCGTGGCCTGGCGGTATTCCGGCTTGCCGGGCTGGGTCCGGGCGGAGCCGAACAGCGTCACCTTGCGGACGCCGGCGTGGGGAGCGAACAGCTTGAAGGCGTAGCGCAACTCCCGAAGGGCCGTCTGGATGACGCGGACATCGCCCCGTGATTTGACATCGTTGAGCAGTTTGAGGGCATTTTCGATGACATCGGCGACCAAATCGACGTTATCTCCGCCCCCCTGACTGTCGATCAATTCCTGAATCCGCTTTTTCAGTTCCGGATCAGCCGTGGCCCGGGTTCTTCTTGCCATGTTGTTTTTCTACCTGAGAGATATGCATGAAACGTTGTATATATGAACTGCGGCGACTTTCATGACAGCGGTGCAGGGGGAATGAAGGAAAAATGTTTACCCACCGGGGTTGGTTTTCCCAGAGTCAATTTCAGATACTCCAGCATCAACTCTTCAACCATCTGTTCTTTAGGCGTCTTCTTCAGGGAAATGGGCTCCGCCGCTTCCGATTTACCGATTTTGCCGATCTGCGCCGCCGATGTCCGCTGGGCTTGCTGTAACGCAACGTATTTGTTTGCTAAATCGTTGGCGGGAAGATTCGTAAGCCATTGGTAGACCGAACCCATCTGGCTGGGCGCAGGCAGACGGGGCGACTCCAGAATCACCCGCGTATTCCGCGCAAAACGCCGCATGCCTTCAATAATATGAGAGGGTTTTACAAAATTAAGCCCCGACCACCCCGCTCTGATCCACTGAAAGACACCGGTTCTGACCATGACCGGAGAGGAACCGGTTTCCACATAGACGTTGACGGAAAAATAATCGTAAATATAAGACTTTACCCACCCCAGGCCGGCTTTGGCGGAGCCGGGTTTACCGGAGTAGTAGTAATTCCAGTCGCTGTCGTTGCCGAGAATAAAACCTCGCTCTCCCACATTGGATTTATCGGTCTGCTTCGAAACGGAGATCAGTACCTGGCGTCCCTTGTGATTGAAAAGGATCAGTGTTCGTTTCAGGTCGTATTCATAATAAACGCCCGTGGTGAGATCCGGCGTGTTGGAATCGTGCTGGATGCCGTGCAGGATTAAAGGGGCGCCGTTTTCGGGAACGGTTTTCCAGCTGCCTGGCAGATTCTGGGGTTGTCCGCGGGGGCCGCTCCACAAGGAGTAGCGCAATGAAGATGGCCTGGTGACCACCGAGGGGATAAAGGCGGTATAGGAATACTCCATAAAGCGGGGGAAATTGATTTTTGTGTCGAATTCGTAATAGGCGCCGGGGCAATCCAGGGATTCCGGCAGGGCATATTCTTTACCCTTCTTGGGGGTGAGTACATAATCCGCGAGAACGGCGGCAGCTTGACCATCGAAACCTGTTTTGGGGTCCATGCAGAACCTGACCAGACGCATCGCCGCCTCGTTGACGGAGGTACGACCGCCGGTGCTGGAGAGGGCGGACACGGGCTGGTAAAGCAGAACGGACAGCATCAAAAAAACGAACAAAACCAGGATGTAACGGCAATAAATTTTTATTTTCATGGCGGAAAGTCAATAATTATGCTCCTTGTCGTAATTTTTGAAGCATACGATGGCGTTGCGCGTCATGTCAACGAATTTGTGACCGGCCGGGGTACCGGTCATTTCCCGCTGAGATTCCCCGCCCCTGTTTTTTGTTGTGCAAAGACTTTCTGTGGCGAAGTATTGGGTGCAGAGTAGCTGGTCATCTGGTATAAGCGGAGCCAAGCCAAAGCGGAGTCGGATCATGATCAGGAAACGCAAAAGGGTAAGATTTATCGGAAGACGGTTTCTTTTACTGCTGCTGTTTGCATGCCTCATCGGTGGGAGAGGGGTTCCCGCAGCGGGAGCGGGCGAGTTCACGCTGACGGTTCTTCATCTGAATGATACCCATTCACATTTGGATGCGACAAGGGTGTCTTACACATGCGGTCATCGTGATTACAAGGCGGAACTGGGCGGATTTTCCCGTCTGGGAACGGCGGTCGGCGAAATGCGCCGTCAAGAGCTCCACGTCCTGTTTCTCCATGGAGGCGACATGGTGCAGGGAACGCTCTACTTCACCAAGTATCAGGGGCAGGCGGATGTCGATCTGTTCAATGCCATGGGGCTCGACGCCGCAACGCTCGGGAATCATGACTTCGACCAGGGGACAGGCGTAACCGCAAGGCTTGTTGATACGGCAAAATTCCCCTTTATTTCCGTCAATGTCGATGCATCACAGGACCCGTCGCTCGCCGGGAAAATCAAACCCTATTTCATCAAGTCCTTCGCCGGAGAACGGGTTGCGGTCATTGGCGCCACTACCCCTTATACAGCCCATCTCTCCCGCCCCGGCGGCAGGGTTTCCTTCAGGGAGGTGGCGCCCAAGGTCGCGGCGACGGTTCGGGAACTTCAGGCGCGGGGCATCGATAAGATTATCCTCCTTAGCCATATCGGCTACGATGAAGATTTGCGTTTGGCCCGAACCGTGCCGGGGATCGATGTGATCGTTGGGGGGCACAGCCATACACTTCTGGGTGGGTATCGGGATACATGCCGGAGCGGTGGGTTGTGTCTGAACTCAGCGGGGGACTATCCGACGGTGGTAAGCGGCCCGGTCGGAAAAACCGTTCTGGTCGTTCAGGCCTGGGAATGGGGTAAATATCTGGGAAACCTCAAAATAGCCTTTGATGAAAAAGGCGATGTAAAGTCCTGGCAGGGAAATCCCGTGGTTTTGGCAGGCGATATATCTTCACCGGTGAAGAAATCAGAAAAACAGCCTGAGGCGTTATGGCTTGGCGGCAGTGACGGCAAAGCCTGCCTGCCCCCGGTGGTTAAACAGTACAATAGAGATCCCGGGGTCGAGGAGCGGTTGGCGCTTTATGCCAAACCGCTGGATGCGTTTCAACATACCCGCATCGCCACGGCGGTCCGGGATTATAGAAGAGGGGACCGCGTCGGCCCGGGTCAACTGGTCGCGGCGTCGATGCTCTGGAAAACCCGTCATCTTGATACCCAGGCGGCCCTGCAGAATGCAGGGGGGGTCCGCTGTGATATCCCCGCCGGCGATGTAACGATCCGGACGGTCTATGAAATGCTTCCCTTTGCCAATACCGTTTATGTGCTCGATCTGACGGGCCGGCAACTCCGGCGGACGCTGGAGGAAATGATCCGGGGACAGATCGCGACGGGGCGCCCGTCGAACCTCTATACGGCAGGTCTGAAATTCCACATTCATCGCCGGGCTCCTTTCGGGAAGCGTGTAACGGACCTGCGGATTAAAAAAGCGAAAGGGTATGAAAGGGTCGAACCGGCGGTTCTTTACCGTATCGCGGTCCAGATTTATCTGGCCGGCGGCGGCGACGGCTGCCGAACGTTAAAGCGGGCAAGACATTATCGCTATGATACCGGTTTTGTCGACGCCGAGGTATTTGTGGAATATCTGAAACAGATGCCGGGCGGTGTCGTCGATATCGCGGCGATGCCTTAGTTCTTCCCGTTGATCTGATGAAAATAATGTGATCTCGCACCAAATTTTACTGGAAAAAAGCGCCGATCCATTAGATAACAGGCCACAAAAAAATTATAAAATCATATGGGGGGTATACGATTCATTAAACCATGAAAAAGGCATTCATTACCGGGATTACCGGTCAGGATGGCTCCTACCTGGCCGAGTTGCTTTTATGCAAGGGCTATGAGGTTCACGGACTCATCCGGCGGGCCAGCACGTTCAACACGGATCGGATCGACCATTTATACAAGGACTTTCATGATCCGGAGGCCCGGGTTTATCTCCATTACGGCGATCTGTCCGTTTCGGGTCAGTTAATGGAACTTCTAAGCGATATCGCTCCCGACGAAATTTACCATCTGGGGGCCCAGAGTCATGTCCGGGTCAGTTTTGACATGCCGGAATATACTGGTGATATTACAGGGTTGGGCACCTTGCGGATTCTGGAGGCAATTCGCCGGACCGGCATCAAAACAAGATTTTATCAGGCCTCTTCCAGTGAAATGTTCGGCGCCGCGCCCCCCCCTCAGGGGGAATATACCCCTTTCCAGCCCCAGAGTCCCTATGCGGCCGCCAAGGTTTACGCCTATTATATTGTGCGTAATTACCGGGATGCCTATGGCATTTTTGCCGCCAACGGTATTCTTTTCAACCATGAATCGCCCCGCCGGGGAGAAACGTTCGTGACGCGTAAAATTACCCGGGCGGCGACCCGGATCAAGCTTGGTCTTCAGGATAAACTTTACCTGGGCAACCTGAACGCCAGCCGCGACTGGGGTTTTGCCGGAGACTATGTCGAAGCCATGTGGCTTATGCTTCAGCAGGAAAAGCCGGATGATTTTGTAATTGCGACAGGTGAAACCTATTCCGTAAGGGAATTTGCCTCCCGCGTTTTCAGCAAGCTCGACCTGGATTATGAGCAATACGTCGCCATTGACCCCCGCTATTTCCGTCCGACGGAAGTGGATGCCCTGCTGGGTGATGCGGCGAAAGCCCGAGAAACGCTCGGCTGGTCGCCAAAGGTGAGTTTTGATCAACTCGTCGATATGATGATTGCCGCGGATCTGGAACTGGCGGAGAAGGAGAAAACCCTGGTCGATGCGGGATTTTACTGTACCGGAAATTCCCGCTTGGGCTGATTTTGAATGATAAACAGCCATTGTGAGAAGGAACCGGATATGACATCGCTCCACGGTGTCGTATCGGGCTGATAAAAAAAGCGCCCCTTCAGGCATAAAAGGAAGAGGCGCTTTTTAGTGTTTCGTCAACAAATACGATTGGTTATAGGCTGATCATTTTTTCCGTATTTTTCTTGTACTCGGCGATGACCCGTTTGGTGTAGCGTGTATGGGGTGTCCGGTCCGCCGCGAGGAGCCGTTTTGCCTTGTGGTGACCGACGCTGTAGGCAAAAAGCGCCTTGGGGATGTCGTCAAATATCTCGATCACCTTGGAGAGGTAGTGGGTGCCCAGGCGGATGTTTTTACGGATATCGTAGAGATCCTTTGACCCGCGATACGCAATCCCTGCTTCCCTGGCCAGCCCACGGGCGAGGGAGGGGTTGATCTGCATGATCCCCCGGGAACCATCCGGTGACGCGGCATGCTGGCGGTAACCGCTTTCCACTTTCATGACTGCCAACATGAGACGGTAATCCACGTTATACCGCAGGGATTCTTCATATACGGTCTGGGCGACGAGGTTGAGCTTGTCCTCGGACATCCGGACACCCCTGGATTTAATATGCTGGGAAATCTGTTCGATGGTCGCCGCCCCGGTGCCCTCCGCACCCCAGCAGAGGCTCGACGGCGAAAGCGTGGTTAAATGAAATGATCCTAAGGCCAGAACAATCCATAAAATTCCGGCAAAGACCCTGGAGCGTTTCATAGATTTAAATCCTCCTTTCTGTGCGGATTTTGAAAGGCCGTTGAAGCATGTTACGATAGCCATCAAAATCCTTCGTCCGCCTGAGCCGGGTTTGTTTATTTTTTAAGTGGAAAAAAGAGGATCAGACGGATTCATCCCATTACAGGATGAGATTTAAATGATGTGAGACCGCTTTGTGGGTTGGCCGTTACATATCCAAAAAGAACGGGTGATGCAAGAAAAAAATGCACTTAATGGCCATTTTAAATATAAGTACCTGAATTGTTTATGTTATATTTTGCGCATGCGAACATTTTCGTGCTCTCAAGAAAAAAATGTGTTAAATTCGCCCCGTATCTGCGCCGGAAAGTGTCGATGCCGAGGTCCGGCGGGCAAATCATGGGGGTCAAAAAGGACGAAAAATGGACGATCAGAAAAAAGATCTGCTTAAACAGCTTCCCAAAATGGACGACATTCTTCTGGCCCTGGAGAAGAAAGGGGCCTTTGCCCGTGACGGCAGGGACTTCATTGTGGCGGCAGGACGAGCGGTGGTGAGTGAACTGCGGGAAGCGATCCTTGCGCCGGCGGGCAAAGTTTCAAAAATACCGTCCATGGGCGTCATGGTCGGCAGGGTAGAAGCAAAACTGGACGCGATGCATCGGTTCCGTCTGCGAAAGGTCGTAAACGCGACCGGCGTGGTTCTTCATACGAACCTGGGACGTTCGCCCCTGTGCAAGGATGCCCTCGCCCGCATCATCGAGGTGGCCGGCTCCTATTCCAACCTGGAGTATGACCTGGAAAAGGGGGAGCGGGGGCTCCGGTACAGCCATGTCCGGGATCTCCTCTGTGCCCTGACCGGTGCCGAAGAGGCCCTGGTCGTCAACAACAACGCCGCGGCGGTGCTGCTGGTGCTGGATACCCTGGCCAAGGGCCGGGAATCGATTGTGTCACGGGGCGAACTGGTGGAAATCGGCGGCGAATTCCGCATTCCCGACATCATGGAGCGCAGCGGGGCGGTCCTGCGCGAGGTGGGCACGACCAACCGGACCCGGCTCGCCGATTATGAGCGGGCCGTCTCCGAACGTACAGGGCTGATCATGAAAGTCCACACGAGCAATTTCCGGATCGTCGGATTCACAGAAGAGGTGTCCCTGGAGGCGCTGGTTTCCCTGGGCGGGAAATACGGAATCCCCGTCATGGACGATCTCGGCAGCGGCTGCATGATCGATCTGGCGCCCTACGGCCTGGGGGGCGAGCCGACGGTGCGTGAGGTCATGCGCACCGGCGTGGATGTGGCGACGATCAGCGGGGACAAGCTCCTGGGGGGACCCCAATCGGGAATCATTTTGGGCAAAAAGGAAATCATGTCCGATATCATGCATAACCCCCTGAACCGGGCCCTCCGGATCGACAAGCTGACCCTGGCGGCCCTGGAAGCGACCCTGATTCAGTACCTCCATCCCGATCAGGCCGCCCGGGAAATTCCCACCCTGCACGCCTTGATGACTGCCTCTTCCGTGGTGGCCCAGCAGGCGAAAAAGCTGGCGGTCATGCTGCGACGTACCGGGATCGACGGGTTGGCTGTTGCCCTGAGAAAGGGCGTCTCCGCCGTCGGCGGCGGCGCTCTGCCGCTCCGGGATATCGAAACCCACTTGGTTTCAGTACGTTATGTGAAGATGTCCGCCGTGCGCCTTGAGGAAGAATTGCGCCGTCTGGACGTGCCGATTATCGCCCGTATCGATGAGGGCGAGGTGCTTCTCGATGTACGTACCATTCGGGACGATGAATTTCCGGTGATCCGCGACGGCCTGAAAACCATTGCCGCTCGGATTGGTTAACCCTGCTTCGGTCGGCCATGGGCAAATCGCAGACAGATCACGAATCCGCTTTTCCGCATGCCTTCGCCGTCACCCTGGAAGAAAAGGGCCTGCGTCTCGATGTGTTCATTGCCGGAAAAGCTCCCGCGCTTTCCCGGTCCCAAGTGAAGCGCATCATCGAGGAGGGGGCGGTGCGGGTCAACGGAGAGCCGGTGACCAAGGCCGGGACAAAACTGCGCCACGGAGACCATGTTGTTTTTACCATATACCCCCCCCAGCCCTGGGAGGTGACCGCCCAGGATATTCCCCTGACAATCATTTATGAAGACCACGATCTGCTGGTCATCGACAAGCCCGCCGGTATGGTTATCCACCCCGCGCCGGGTCATCATGAAGGCACCCTGGTCAACGCGATTCTCCACCACTGCGACGACCTGTCGGGGATCGGCGGCGTCATCCGCCCCGGGATCGTTCACCGGCTGGATAAGGATACGTCGGGGGTGCTGCTGATCGCAAAAAACGATGAGGCCCACCGCCGCCTGTCAGATCAGTTCAAAGGGCACGAAGTTAAAAAAACGTACAAGGCCCTGGTCTTTGGAAGCAATCTGGACGATGATGGGATGATTGCCCTTCCTGTGGGACGCCATCCCGAGGACCGGAAGAAAATGTCCACCCGGAGCCGCCGGGGCAAGGAGGCCGTCAGTCACTGGCGGGTTGTGGGCCGCTATGGCGATGTGGCCCTGCTGGATGTCGATATCGAAACGGGCCGGACCCACCAGATCCGGGTGCACCTGTCGTCGGTCGGCCATCCGGTCGTGGGGGATCGGGTTTACGGGGGCATCGGGCGTCTGAAATCCATCCAGGACACGGCACTCCGGGCGAGGCTTGCCGCCTTTCCGCGTCAGGCCCTTCACGCCTGGCGGATCGGCTTTCTCCATCCGCGGGAAAACCGGGAATTGGAATTCACCGCCCCCCTCCCGGAAGACATGCAAACCCTGCTGGATTATTTAACATCCCGTTATGCATGATTTTTTATCGCCGTTGGCGGATGACATAAAACAAGCAGGGTGAGCCCAACCACCATTTCCATCCGGTGGCAAAGTGAATTTGGTTGTTCATCGGCCAATGATTTCGGGAAATGCGGTGTTGAAAAAGGAACAGGCGGGATGCACCCGCCTGTTCTGGTTTCATGCTTAAAGGTGGGCGGCGCACACCCTACCGAATTTCGGTCTGTGGCCCAGCCTACTGCTTGACGGGTGGCGGGAAAACGGATAGGTAAACCTGACTGAACTTTAAAGGTGTAGCAGGCTTTGCCCGCCATATTTATAAATCGGTGGGCGGAGCCCACCCTACGGTCTGTATCATTTATCTATAAGGATAAGAACGAAGCATGTTCCATTTCCGCACCCAGGGGGCGTTTACCTATCTCCAATCCGAGGCGCTTGGCCGCTTCGATTTTATGACCCATGCCTTCTGCACCCGCCTGGGCGGCACAAGCCCCGCCCCCTTCGCCAGCCTCAACGTCAGCGTCCGGCGGGGAGACCGGCCGGAAAACGTCCAGCGGAACCGCGAAATTATTGCGCAATCATTTGGCTTCACCCCAGACCGGTTGGTTCTCGCCCACCAGATCCATGGCGACGACTTCCATATCCTGACAGATCAGGATTCCCTTCCTTTATATAGTATACTCGAAGGTGACGGGTTCATCACCGACCGGCCGGGGGTGGTTCTCTGCGTGAAAACGGCGGACTGTGTACCGGTGCTTTTAGCCGACAGGAAGAAAAAAGTCGTGGCGGCGGTCCATGCCGGGTGGCGGGGGACGGCCCTGGGGATCGCCGGGAAAGCGGTGCGCATCTTCCGGGAACGCTTCGCCTCAGTGCCGGAGGACCTCTGGGCGGCCATCGGTCCTGCAATCGGCCCCTGCTGCTATGAAGTCGATGACAAGGTCCGGCGTGAATTCGAAAATCATTCGGGGATTGAAAAACCCTTAAAACCCGCGGGGAAGAAAGGTCATTGGATGCTCGATCTGGCGCTGGCCAACCGGCTGCAACTGGAGGCGGCGGGGGTGCCCGTTGATCAGATCGGCACAGCCGGAGTTTGCACCTCCTGCCGACGGGATGCTTTCTTCTCCCACCGGAAGGATGGCGAAACAACCGGCCGTCAACTCAACTTCATCATGATCCGGGAAGATTAATAGGGTTATCTATCATTGATAAAACATTGATTCTTCTTATTATTTACCCCATAGCCATCATGATGCGATGTCTGAGCATCAAGGATGCAATGTACGGGGAAAGGGTGTTTAAGGCAGTGAAACGACTTCGATACTGCGTTCGGTTCATATGAGAAAAAGCGCTTGACAGAAAATTTCATTTCATATACAGAATTTTCAAACTTTGGATAGGCGCATGTAACACCCCTGCCTTAAGGAAAAATCCAATCGTTCTCATGAAGCAACCCATTATCTTAACCCACGATTTTTAGTAAGTGTTCGTTGCAAAACCTGCAACATCCTCCGCAGTAGAGCATATGGGATGCCTGATGGGCAATTTCTTGGTGTGATGAGTCCCGTATCGATGCAATTTATAAACTTTAACAAGGAATTTCAGTATGGACATTGAAGAAATCAAGCGACAACCAATCAGTGAGTTGACCAGGCTGGCGAAAGATCTCAACGTGGCCGGCGCCAGCGGCATGCGCCGCCAGGATCTGATCTTCGCGATCCTCTCGACCCAGGCGGAGAAAAACGGCGTCATTTCGGGAGCCGGTGTTCTGGAAATCCTGCCCGACGGCTTCGGCTTTTTGCGGGCGGTCGATTACAATTACCTGCCCAGTCCGGATGATATTTACATTTCTCCTTCCCAGATTCGGCGCTTTAGTCTCCGGACGGGTGACACCATCTCCGGCGAGGTCCGGCCGCCCAAGGAAGGGGAAAAATATTTTGCTCTCCTGAAGGTTGATTCCGTCAATTTTGAAGGCCCCGAAGCGGCGCGGGACAAGATCCTTTTCGATAACCTGACACCCCTTTACCCCCTGGAGAAACTCGAACTGGAATCGGACCCTGAAAACCTGTCCACACGCGTCATGGACATGTTCACCCCCATCGGCAAGGGCCAGCGCGGCTTGATCGTTTCTCCGCCCCGTGCCGGCAAGACCGTCCTCCTGCAGGACATCGCCCACAGCATTACCCGCAACCACAAGGAAGTCACCCTGATGGTCCTCCTCATCGACGAGCGGCCGGAAGAGGTGACGGACATGCAGCGCAGCGTCGCTGGAGAAGTCATTTCTTCGACCTTCGACGAGCCGGCATCCCGTCACGTCCAGGTGGCGGAAATGGTCATCGAGAAGGCCAAGCGCCTGGTGGAACATAAAAAAGACGTCGTGATTCTCCTGGACAGCATCACCCGCCTGGCCCGGGCCTACAACGCCGTGGTTCCCCCGAGCGGCAAGGTCCTCTCCGGCGGTGTCGATTCGAACGCCCTGCACAAGCCGAAACGCTTCTTCGGTGCGGCGCGCAACATCGAAAACGGCGGCAGCCTCACGATCATCGCCACGGCCCTCATCGATACGGGTAGCCGCATGGACGAAGTCATCTTTGAGGAGTTCAAGGGTACGGGCAACATGGAACTGCACCTCGACCGGCGGATCGCCGACCGGCGCGTCTTCCCGGCCTTCGACCTGATCCGCTCCGGAACCCGCAAGGAAGAACTCCTGATTCCGAAAAACAACCTGAACCGGATCTGGATTCTCCGGCGCCTGCTTCAGGAGATGAATCCCGTGGACGCCATGGAATTTATCGTCGACAAAGTCCGAAAAACGCAGACGAACCAGGAATTTCTGGATTCGATGAACCAGTAGGATGCATTTTTTTGTTGATATTATTGTAAAAATCATTATAACTTCCCTCTCCCACAAAGGGGAATGCGAGAAAGTCATTTCATAGAAGGAGAACAGCTTGTCATGAAGAAGGGAATCCATCCGGAATATACGGAAACGACCATCACGTGCGTGTGCGGAAATGTCATCCCCACGCGATCAACGAAAAAGGACATCAAGGTGGAAATCTGCTCCCAGTGCCATCCGTTCATGACCGGGAAACAGAAGATCGTCGATACGGCGGGCCGGGTCGATCGCTTCATGAAGAAGTATGCCGCCAAGGGTGAAGGCGCCAAGAAATAACCCCCTGCAGCAACTCCCCGTTTTTTTATCTCTGACTGCCCGAACAGGGGGAAAGTGGTTTTCAATCACGGTCTTCCCCCTTTCAACGCGAGGATTTTGCCAGGCGTCGCTTCCGGCAAGATCCTCCCCGCGAGGAAAATCTCGCTTTACTGTTGTTCTGAAGTATCCGGCGGGAAAATTTCTTAATAACAGGAAGAATCTGATAAGATTAATCATATGTTTGCCAGACTGAAAGATATTGAAGAAAGATACCGCGAACTGGAGGGACTGCTGGGGCAGCGTGATGTCGCAGGGAACCCCCAGCTCTATCAGAAATACGCCAAGGAACACGCCGACTTGCGTGAACTTGTGGAGACCTACCGTGAATATGCGGGGGTCCGGGAACGGATAGAGGAAGGCGAGGCCCTTCTGCGTGGCAGTGATCCGGAGCTGATCGAGATCGTAAAAGAAGAACTTCCCGAACTCAAAGAACAGTTGGCGCCACTTGAGAAAAGATGAAAATTCTGCTTCTGCCCAAGGACCCCAACGACAAGCGGAACGTTTTTCTGGAAATCCGGGCCGGGACGGGGGGTGACGAGGCGGGCCTGTTCGTCGGAGACCTGTTTCGCATGTACGCACGCTATGCTGAATCCCAGCGTTGGAAGGTCGAGATTGTCAGCAGCACCCCCTCCGGCGGGGTGGGTGGATTCAAGGAAATCATTGCCCTGGTAGCTGGCGCCGGGGCTTACAGCCGGTTGAAATATGAGAGCGGTGTGCACCGGGTCCAGCGTGTTCCAGTGACGGAGGCTCAGGGGCGGATCCACACCTCCGCCGTGACCGTGGCGATCATGCCGGAGGCGGACGAGGTCGAGGTGAACATCGACCCGAATGACCTGCGAATTGACGTTTATCATTCCAGCGGCCATGGCGGCCAGAGCGTCAATACGACCGACTCGGCCGTACGCATCACCCATCTGCCGACGGGTATGATCGT